>Ga0065720_1002813_pt1 | contig 49338 bp, 44 predicted proteins | sample Thericmetagenome_FD_59107 | JGI IMG/M metagenome (GOLD analysis project Ga0065720, IMG submission 59107) | Thermophilic microbial communities from the Joint Bioenergy Institute, California, USA of rice/straw/compost enrichment - eDNA_2 v2... | ecosystem: Engineered > Solid waste > Grass >... | reverse complement strand
CGGTCCCATCCCGAACCCGGAAGCTAAGCACTCCAGCGCCGATGGTACTGCACTCGCTAGGGTGTGGGAGAGTAGGTCGCCGCCGACATCAAACCCGCTGTTAAGAGGGGTCCTCGCTGATGCGAGGGCCCCTTTTTCGTGTGCTCGGGCAATCGGTTCCCCGCCCACCCTCGCACACGCCACCGACAGCTTCCGGTGGTGCGGCCGGATCCATCCCCACCTCCTCATGGTTGTCCACAGAATCGTTCGCCGGCTTGGACCGGCGGTCGGGTGCGGGCACGCTCGAAGGCGTCCGGGAACGCCGGACACCGAGCAGGACATCCTGCGCGAGCCTGGAGGAGAACCGATGTACGAGCCCGTGATCACCACTGTCGGTCGGGTCGCGACCGCGGTGTCGCTGCGCCGCTTCGAGGGCGGCGGTGTGAAGGCGTCGTTCCGGCTGGCCTGCACCGAGCGGCGGCGCGACTGGACGACCGGGGAATGGGCGGACGGGGACACGACGTTCATGACTGTGTACTGCTGGCGCGGGATGGCGGAGAACGTCCACGCCTCGCTGGGCGTGGGCGATCCGATCGTGGTGCGCGGCAAGCTGCGCACGCGCGCGTTCGAGTCCGAGGGCAAGCAGGGCATCGTCATCGAGGTCGAGGCGACGGAGATCGGGCCCGATCTCGGGCGGTGCAGCACCGTCGTCAGACGCCCGAGTCCGGTCGAGCGCGCGGACGGTGCAGGGGAGAAGGGCCAGGCGGGGTCGGCGGAGTCGGCACGTGCGCTGGTCGGAGCCGGTGCCGGCGGCCAGGTGGCCGAGGTGCCGATGAGCTCGTAGGTCTCGTCGCAACTAGGATCGTGGAGTGGCAGAGTTCATCTACAGCATGCGGCGTGTGCGTAAGGCGCACGGCGACAAGGTCATCCTCGACGACGTCTCGTTGAACTTCCTGCCTGGCGCGAAGATCGGCGTGGTCGGGCCCAACGGGGCCGGCAAGTCGACCGTCTTGAAGATCATGGCCGGGCTGGAGCAGCCGAACAACGGCGACGCCCAGCTCGCTCCTGGGGCGACCGTGGGCATCCTGTTGCAGGAGCCGCCCCTGAACGAGGAGAAGACCGTCCTCGGGAACGTCGAGGAGGGTCTCGGGGAGATCAAGCAGCAGCTCGACCGCTACAACCAGATCGCCGAGCAGCTGGCCACCGATTACTCCGACGAGCTCATGGAGGAGATGGGCCAGCTGCAGGAGATCCTCGACGCCAACGACGCGTGGGAGATCGATTCTCAGCTGGAGCAGGCGATGGACGCGCTGCGATGCCCGCCGCCGGACATGCCGGTCACCCAGCTGTCCGGGGGTGAGCGTCGCCGGGTCGCCCTGTGCAAGCTGCTGCTGAGCAAGCCGGACCTGCTGCTTCTGGACGAGCCCACCAACCACCTCGACGCCGAGAGCGTGCTGTGGTTGGAGAAGCACCTGGAGAACTACAAGGGCACCGTCCTGGCGGTCACCCACGACCGCTACTTCCTCGACAACGTGGCCGAGTGGATCCTCGAGCTGGACCGCGGTCGCGCTATCGGGTACGAGGGCAACTACTCGACCTACCTGGAGAAGAAGGCCGAGCGGCTCGAGGTGCAGGGCCGCAAGGACGCTAAGCTGCGCAAGCGCCTCGCCGAAGAGCTCGCGTGGGTCCGCTCCGGGGCGAAGGCCCGGCAGGCCAAGAGCCGCGCCCGCCTGCAGCGCTACGAGGAGATGGCCGCGGAAGCGGAGAAGTACCGCAAGCTGGACTTCGAGGAGATCCAGATCCCGCCGGGGCCGCGGCTGGGCGACGTGGTAGTCGAGGTCGAGCACCTCGACAAGGGCTACGACGGGCGGCTGCTGATCAAGGACCTGTCGTTCTCCCTCCCGCGCAACGGCATCGTGGGCGTGATCGGTCCGAACGGCGTCGGCAAGACCACGCTGTTCAAGACCATCGTCGGCCTGGAGAAGCCGGACTCGGGCAAGGTCCGCATCGGCGAGACCGTGCGGTTGTCGTACGTGGACCAGAACCGGGCCGGGATCGACCCGAACAAGACCGTGTGGGAGGTGGTGTCGGACGGGCTGGACCACATCAAGGTCGGCAACGTCGAGATGCCGTCTCGCGCCTACGTGGCCGCGTTCGGGTTCAAGGGACCGGACCAGCAGAAGCCGGCCGGCGTGCTCTCCGGTGGTGAGCGCAACCGCCTCAACCTCGCGCTCACGCTGAAGATCGGCGGAAACCTGATCCTCCTCGACGAGCCCACCAACGACCTCGACGTGGAGACCCTCGGGTCGCTGGAGAACGCGCTGGAGCAGTTCCCGGGCTGCGCCGTCGTGATCTCCCACGACCGGTGGTTCCTCGACCGCGTGGCGACGCACATCCTCGCCTGGGAGGGCACGGAGGAGAACCCGGCCGCGTGGTTCTGGTTCGAGGGCAACTTCGAGGCGTACGAGGAGAACAAGGTGAAGCGGCTGGGGGTGGAGGCCGCGCGTCCGCACCGAGTGACGCACCGTAGGCTTACTCGCGACTGACTGCAAGCCCCTGCTCGGTCGGTGCTGGCGGACCGCTCGGCTGCTGCACACCCCCGACGGCCGAGCGCCGTGCGGCACCTGCTGCCAGGAAGGTGGGTACGTCACGTGGGTGTCGACCTGCTGGTTGCCGCGGAGGCTCTGCTCCCCACACGCCCCGACCTGGCCGCAAGCATCGCCGAGCAGGCGCTGGAGGCCGCGGCGGCCGCCAGCGACCCGGAGAGTTGGTCGGCCGCGGCTGGGCTCGCCCTCGCCGCCCGCCGCCGGGTCGGTGATGCACGCCGCACGGCCGTCGAGGTCCTCACCGCCGCGCGGGAGCGGTGGGACCCCGCCGTGCTGGCCGCGCCCGCCGCGCACCGGCTGCGGGTCGAGCTGGCACTGCTCGCCGCCGGGGCCGGTGCGGTGGAGGCGGTGCGGGTACTGGTCGCGCCGGTGCTCGCGGACGACGCGGACCCGAAGCTGCGGCCGGCTGCGCAGATCGCGATCGCCCGGTCGGCCACCGATCCGGTCGAGAGCACCGAGGCGCTGCGGCTGGCGCAGAAGGCCTGCGCCGACGATCCGGCCGGGCGGGCGGCGCGGGCGGAGGTGCTGCTCGTCGGAGCGGCCATCGCGCGGCACGACGGGGCGCCGGGCACCGCGGTCGAGCTGGCCGAGGAAGGGCTGCGGCTGCTCGACGGCGACACCGCCCCGGACGAGGACCTGCGCCTGTCGCTGATGGCGGAGTCGATCGCGGCGCTGCTCGACGCCGACGACACCCCACGGGCCCGGGAACGCGCCACGGCCGCTCTCTCGGCCCTGGAAGCGACGAAGGGGCCGCGACGGCAGCGGGCCCTGCTGCAGCTCACCGTCGCGAGCGCGCTGGCCGGGGTGCGGGGGATGGACGGAACGCTCGAGGCGCTCGCCGCGGCGGCGCAGGAGGCGGCCGAGAGCGATGCGCCGGAGCTGGAGGCGGTGTGCCGGTCCGCGCTGGGCTCCATCCACGACAAATCCGGCCGCAGCGACACCGCGCGGGCCGAGTTCCGCTCCGGTGCGGACGCCCAGCACCGCGACCAGGAACAGGAACGCCGCTTCGTGGCCGCGCTCGACGAGTTGCTGGCCAGGGAGAAGGCGGCCGGGTGGGCGACCTCGGATCCGCCTCGGCGATCCGTCGAGGCACCCAGGCACTCGGTCGCTCCGGACGTCGCAGCGGAACGATCCACAGAGGACCGAGCGATCGAGACCCCCCAGGAATCCACTGAGGACAACGCCGAGCCGACCGCCGAGAAGATCCCCGACATGATTCCCGACGAGCAGGCAGCCGAGGTCGACGGCATCGCGTGGCTGGCGTCCTCGCCGTGGCACAGCGCCGGTGCATGGCCGGGCACGCACCGGCAGACCACTCCGCGGGCGGCTGACGGTCGGCACAGCGCCGGGAAGGCGGCGAACCGACCAGCGCAGAACGGCGTCGCGCGCAACGGGGTCTCGCGCACCAACGGGCACGATCACGTCGTCTCCCGCCGGGCGCGGCACGCGAAGCCCGATCCCTCGCAGGTGCGGGCTGGTGCGACCACGCCCGAACAGGCCGCGGCCCCGGCGGAACCACTGCGCGCCGAACCGATCGATCCGCTCGCTCCCGACTGGATCGTGCCGCCGAGCTCCTCGCCGGCGGGCGAGAGCACGAGCTCCGGCAGCGAGGACGTCGAGACGTGGATGCGGACGGCGCTGGACGAGCTCGACCGGGTGTGGGGCCCGCTCGTCCGCCGCAAGGATCCCGGCGACCTGGAGCCGCGCGACCTCGCCCCGGAGCCCGAGGCCGAGCCGCCGGTCCCGACCGACCAGCTGCGGCCCGACCAGCCGCGGCCCGACCAGCCGACCCGGCCCGACCAGTCGGCCGAGCCGGAGGTGCCTGCGGCCACGGACGAGCCCCGGCGCCGTCACCGCGCGGAGGACCCCCGGCCGCGGCGTCGCCGCGCTGCGGAGCTACTCGACGAGGAACCGGCGCCGCATCGGCGGGGTCGGCACGCGACGGCGGAGCCCGGGCAGGGCGAGACCGATGCGCTCGCGCTGCTGGCCCGTGCTGCGCAGACCCCGGTGACGAAGGACATGCTGGCCGATCTCGCCCGCCGGGTCACCGCCGCGCCGCAGCACCTGCCCGTGCCGGACGACAGGACCTCCGGCGCCGCCTCGACCTCGACGCAGAACTCGACGCAGAACCCGATCCACAGCCGCAGCGAGGCCGGTGCCAGGGTCGGCACCGGCGCCGCGTCCGACTTCCCCTCCCCGCGTGCCCGCCGTCACCGACGGGCCGACGCGTCCGCGGAGCTGCCGCCGGCGACCCCCGACGAGCTCGGTCGCCGGGCCGCGCAGCGCGCGGAGGACGTGTCGAGCTCGGCGCTGGGCTGCGCCGTCGTGATCGACCTCGCCCGGGACGGGCGGCGGTTCGCAGGGCTGCGGGCGGCGTCGGTGATCCGGGAGTTCGCGGAGGTCCTCTCCGAGCACGTCCCGGACGGCTCGCGGATGCGGTTCGACGAGCCTTACGTGCTGGCGCTGGTCCTGCCCGGGTGGGAGGCGACGAAGGCGACCCGCTGGATGTACCGCACCCTGCCTGCGCTGCTCGCCGACTTCGCTGCCAGCGAGGACATCCCCGGCGTTCAGCTGCGCGCCACCGTCCACGATGTCGACGGTCCGTTCGGGGCGCAGCTGCTGCACCGCATCGACGCCGGCAAGCTCCTGCCCGGGGCTCGGCACCGCGCTGCGCCGCGCCGCAAGGGCGACAAGCCCGGCAGCGACAGGGAGCCCGCCGCGCAGCTGGACGAGCAGGCCGACTCGGGGGATGGAGAGCAGACGGAGATTGACAGCGCAACTGTTGCGGCCGAGAACAACGGCGTGAATTCCACCACATCGGACGCGGGCGAGAAGGCCGCGCCCTTCATCCCGGCCGACGCCGAGGGCCTCGGCCTGGCCGATCTCCTCGCCGGCGCACTGGCCGCATACCGCTCCATCTGACTCGATCCCTGACTCGTTCCGACCGGCGGCGATCCTGCCCGTGCGGGGGTCGATCGCACACCACCGGGACCGTCGTTCGGGCGGGTCCCCGAGCGCCGCCGCGCGGTCCCGGGACCTGCCGCTGGACGGCTCGACCGCGCCCGGGGACGGTGCCGCTCCTCATTAGGGTGGAGCCTGCCGAGGTCACCCGGACGGTGGCCGTCGTTCAATCACTCGGAGCTGACTGACGTGGCAGGCGGGAAAGCGGAACTCGCGAACGATCCTGAGCTGGAGGCGGTGACCGCGCTCTACGCGCGGCACGCGCCGGACCTGCGGGGCGGTTCGGGTGAGCGCCTCCCGCGCCTGGACACCGCGGCGGAGGAGCACCTCCGATTGGCGGCGGAACGGCCACCGGGCGAGGTGCTGGTCCGCGTGCGGAGCGAGTCCGCGGGCGTCGGCGCCACCGCCGAGATCGTCACCGACGACATGCCGTTCCTGGTCGGCGCCGTACTGGTCGCCGTGTCGAAGGCGGGCTCGGAGGTGCGGCGGCTGATCCACCCGATCGTCGTCGTGCGCCGCACTCCGGACGGCAAGCTCGCCGAGGTGCTCGGCGACGCCGATCCGGCGACGCCCCCGCCGGAGACGGTCGTCGAGTCGTGGATCCACCTGGATCTCGACCAGCTGCCGACCGGTCCCGATGACCTGCAGCGGCGGCTGGCGGAGGCGATCGGGCACGTCCGGCGGGTCGTGGGCGACACCCCCGCGATGACCGACCGGGCCCGGGCCGTCGCGGACGAGCTGACCTCGGCGTCCGGCCGGCCGGGCGCCACCGCGCCGGGCGAGATCGCCCGGTTCCTCCAGTGGCTGGTCGACGGCCACTTCACGTTCCTCGGCCACCGCGGCTACACACCCGACGGTGCTCCGCACGACGCGGGCCTCGGGGTGCTGCGCGACGACCGGCTCGCGGCCGCGTTCGCCCCGCGCGAGGGCCTGATCGCGGGCGGTGACCAGGACGATCTCGTGGTCACCCGGGCGAGCGCGCCCAGCCCGCTGCGGGCGCAGCACCCGTACGTGGTCGCCGTGCTGGTGCGCGACGCGCAGGGCGCCGTGGTCGGCGAGGAGCGGTTCGCGGGCCTGCTGACCGTGCCCGCCCTGTACGAGAGCGTGCTCGACATCCCCGTCGTGGAGCACCGGGTCCGCGAGGCGATCCGCGGCGCCGGGTTCCCGCTGGACTCCTACTCCGGCCAGCAGATGCTGGACGTGCTCTCGGAGCTGCCGCGCGAAGAGTTGTTCAGCGCGTCCGAGGAGCGGCTGCGCGACACCGCGACGGGTGTGCTGACGGTGATCGGGCGGAGCGCGGTGCGGGTGTTCGGCCGCCGCGACCCGTTCCGCCGGTTCATCTCCTGCCTGGTCTACCTGCCCCGCGACCGCTACACGACGTCGTCCCGCCTGGCCATGGCCGAGGTGCTGCAGCGCAGGCTGGGCGGCACTTCGGTCGACCACACCGCGCGGGTGAGCGAGTCGCGGCTGGCGCAGGTGCACTTCACCGTGCACACCGACACCGGTGCCGGCACCGCCATCGCTGCCGACACCGACACCGGCGGGCCCGATGAGCTCGACCTGTCCGCGCTGCAGGACGAGCTGGGCGAGGCGGTGCGCACCTGGGAGGACCGCCTCCTCGCCGCGGTCGCGGACGAGGGTGGCGACACCGCGGCGATCACTGCGGCCCTGCCCGGCATCCCCGACTCGTACAAGGCCGTCGCGCCGCCCGAGCGGGCCGTGGAGGACCTCAAGCAGGTCGCCGGGCTCTCCGGTCCCGGCGACATCGGTGTGCGGCTCTACCGCGGCACGGCGGGTGCGGACTGGCGGTTCACCTTCTACCTCGCCGGCGAGCCGGCGACGCTGACCGCGGTGCTGCCGGTGCTGCAGCAGCTGGGCACCGAGGTGCTCGACGAGCGCCCGGCCGAGCTGACCCGCACCGACGGGCTGCGCGTGCACATCTACGACTTCGGCCTGCGACTGGACGACGCCACCCGCGAGGCGGTCGCCGACCGCAGCGACGCCGAGATCGCGAGCGGGTTCTGCGCGTCGTTCCGGGCGGCGTGGACCGGGGAGGCGGAGTCCGACGGGTTCTCCGCGCTGGTGCTGCGCGCCGGGCTGGACTGGCGCGAGGTGTCGATGCTGCGCGCGTACGCCCGCTACGCCCGCCAGCTCGGCAGCCCGTACGGCCACCAGTACATGGCGACCACGCTGCTCGCGCACCCGACCGTGGCGCGCTCCCTCGTGGAGCTGTTCCGGGCCCGGTTCGACCCCGGCCTCACCGGTGATCGCGACGCCGCGATCGAACAGGCCCTGGCCCGGGTGCGCGACCTGATCGACGCGGTGCACGGCCTGGACGCGGACCGGATCCTGCGCGGCTTCCTCGGCATGATCGCCGCGACGCTGCGCACCAACTACTACCGGCGCCGCCCGTTCCTGTCGTTCAAGCTCGATCCCGCTCAGGTCCCGGACATGCCGGCACCGCGGCCGAAGTACGAGATCTTCGTGTACTCGCCGCGCGTCGAGGGCGTGCACCTGCGGTTCGGCAAGGTCGCCCGCGGTGGGCTGCGCTGGTCGGACCGGCCGCAGGACTTCCGGACCGAGATCCTCGGCCTGGTGAAGGCGCAGGCCGTGAAGAACGCCGTGATCGTGCCGGTCGGTGCCAAGGGCGGATTCGTCGTGCGGCACACCGAGCGCGGCCGGGCCGAGGTGGAGGCTTGCTACCGGACGTTCATCTCCGGGCTGCTCGACGTCACCGACAACCTGGTCGACGGCGAGGCGGTGCCGCCGCCGGACGTGGTGCGCCACGACGGCGACGACACCTACCTGGTGGTGGCGGCCGACAAGGGCACGGCGACGTTCTCCGACATCGCCAACGAGGTGGCCGCCTCCTACGGGTTCTGGCTCGGCGACGCGTTCGCCTCCGGTGGCTCGGTCGGCTACGACCACAAGGCCATGGGCATCACCGCGCGCGGGGCGTGGGAGAGCGTCAAGCGGCACTTCCGCGAGCTGGGCGTGGACACCCAGTCGCAGGACTTCACCGTGGTCGGCATCGGCGACATGTCCGGTGACGTGTTCGGCAACGGGATGCTGCTCTCGCGGCACATCAAGCTGATCGCGGCGTTCGACCACCGGCACGTGTTCGTCGACCCGGACCCGGATCCGGCGACCTCCTACGAGGAGCGCGAGCGGCTGTTCGAGCTGCCGCACTCGTCGTGGGACGACTACGACCGCTCGTTGATCAGCCCCGGTGGCGGGGTGTGGCCGCGCACCGCGAAGGCGGTGCCGGTGAGCCCGCAGATGCGCCGGGCGCTCGGCATCGCCGACCGGGTCGAGCAGCTCAGCCCGCCCGAGCTGATCGCCGCGATCCTGCGCGCGCCCGCCGACCTGCTGTGGAACGGCGGCATCGGCACCTACGTGAAAGCCACCGACGAGCCGCACGAGGCCGCGGGTGACAAGGCCAACGACGGGGTGCGCGCCAACGGCAGCGAGCTGCGGGTGAAGGTCGTCGGCGAAGGCGGCAACCTGGGTCTCACCCAGCGCGGCCGCATCGAGTTCGCCCGCAACGGCGGCAAGATCAACACCGACGCGATCGACAACTCGGCCGGGGTGGACTGCTCCGACCACGAGGTCAACATCAAGATCCTGCTGGACGGCCTGGTCGCCGCCGGCCGGCTCACCCGCGACGAGCGCAACGCGGTGCTCGCGGAGATGACCGACGAGGTCGCGCAGCTGGTGCTCGCCGACAACGTCAGCCAGAACGACGTGCTCGGCATCGCCCGGGCGCACGCTCCCGCGATGCTCAACGTGCACCGGCGGCTCACCGCCGACCTGGAGGCCCGCCGCGGCCTGGTGCGCGAACTGGAGGTGCTGCCCGATGAGGCGGGCTTCGCCGAGCTGGAGGCGGCCGGACAGGGCCTGACCAGTCCGGAGCTGGCCACCCTGCTCGCGCACACCAAGCTCGACCTGACCGCGGCCGTGCTCGACTCCGACCTGCCGGACACCCCCGCGTTCGCCGCGCGCCTACCCGAGTACTTCCCGCGCCTGATCCGTGAACGGTTCCCGGACGCGATCGCCGCGCACCCGCTGCGCCGCGAGATCATCGCGACGCTGCTGGTCAACGAGATGGTCGATGGTGCAGGCATCACGTACGCGTTCCGGCTGGGGGAGGAGCTGGCGGCGTCTCCGACGGACGCGGTCCGCGCCTACGCGGTCACGACCGCGGTGTTCGAGCTGCCGCAGCTGTGGGAGCAGCTGCGGGCGCCGCGCATCCCGACCGCCGTGTCGGACCGGGCGATCCTCGAGTCGCGGCGGCTGCTCGACCGGGCCTCGCGCTGGTTCCTCACCAACCGGCCGCAGCCGCTGGCCGTGGGATCGGCGATAGCGCGGTTCCGCGAGCCCGTCCGCGAGCTGCGCGGGCTCATCCCGGACCTGCTGCGCGGCAAGGAGCGCGAGTCCGTCGAGGAGTCGGCCACGGAGCTGACCGGTGCCGGACTGGACGCCGAGCTGGCCACCCGCTGCGCGACGCTCATGCACTCGTACGGTTTGCTCGACATCGTGGAACTGGTGGAGTTGGCCGAGCAGGACCGGGAGCCGCGCGACCCGGAGGAGGTCACCGCGCTGTACTACGCGATGTCGAACCACCTGGGCATCGACCTCGCCCTCACCTCGGTGAGCGCGTTGGAGCGGGGCGACCGCTGGCACGCGCTCGCCCGGCTGGCGCTGCGCGACGACCTGTACGGCTCGCTGCGGTCGATCACGCTCGACGCGATGCGCGAGTCCGCCCCCGGTACCCCGATCGACGACACGATCGCGGCGTGGGAGCGGGCGAACGCCTCGCGGCTCGTGCGCGCCCGGGCCGCGCTGCACGAGATCGGGAAGGCGGGTCAGCTGGACCTGGCCACCCTGTCGGTGGTGTCGCGGCAGCTGCGGGGGCTCGCCCGATGAGCGGTAAGCGGTTCACCACGCTCGTCCCGATGCGGTGGAGCGATCTCGACGACTACGGCCACCTCAACAACGCCCGCGCGGTGACGATCCTGGAGGAGGCGCGCATCGCGTTCCTCTGGTCGGCGCGCGCGGAGAACGCGGGCGTGTCGTTCCGCGGCGGACTGCTGGTCGCCGGGTTGAACGTGGAGTACAAGCGGCAGGTGACCTACCGCGCCGGCCGGTCGCTGCGGGTCGGCATGGGCATCGACGAGGTGCGGGCGGCGTCGTTCCGCATCCTCTACGACCTGCACGACGGGCCGGAGGCCGAGGACCCGGTGGCGATCCGGGCGTGGACGCGGATGGCGCTCTACGACATGGATGCGCAGCGGCCGCGGCGGCTGTCGGAGGCGGAGCGGGAGTACCTCAGCGGGTTCGTGGAGGACGCCTCGTGACGGCGCTGGCCCTGGCCGAGACCGCCGACCGCACCGATCTCGGTGCGTTCGTGGCCCGGGTGGTCCGGCTGGACGCGACGGCGACGGTGCGGCTGCGCGCCGTCGACGGACACGTGACCGCGTGGGCGACCACGCCGTTCGACGTGCTCGCCACCCGCACGGTGGCGGGCACCCTGGAGCCGCCCGACGTCACCGCGCCGGCGTCGGCGCTGCTCACCGCGCTGACGGTGGTGCGCTCGGAGGTCGTCGATCCCGGGCCCGGCACCCTCTGGCCCGCTGAGCTGCCGCCGGAGAGCGGCTGGGCGCTGGTCGACGAGGTGCCCGCCGCGGAGATCGAGCGGCTCACCGAGCGCGGGCTCGAAGTGGCGCGCGAGCACGCCGGCCCGCACGGCCTGCCGACGTCGCTGCTGGACCAGGTCGTGCTCACCGTGACCGGCGGGGACACGACGGTGAAGGTGCCGCTGCGCTGCCTGTTCGCGCTGTCCGGGATGGGGTTCACCGGGGGCGAGCCGGACCCGGTGCGGGTGTCGGCGACCGGTTCGTGGCTGCGGCTGGATGCCCGCTACGGAGCGGTGGCCCGCCGCCGCGTCACGTCGCTGCCGCTGCTGTTCTGATCACGCTGCTGTTCTGATCACGCTGCTGTTCTGATCACGGTGCTGGGCACGGCTCAGACCAGCCAGGCCGCGGTGTCCGGGGGCAGCTCGTCGGTCTCCAGCGGGGAGCTGGACAGCAGCACCTCTCCCGGGGGCAGCGGCACCGGCGCGGTGGAGGCGTTCAGCGCGCACACCAGCGTGGAACCGGAGCGGCGGAACGCGAGGCAGCCGGGCGGCGCGCCGAACCACTCCACGGCGTCGCCGACGAACCCGGGATGGGTGCGGCGCAGCTCGATCGCGGCTCGATAGGCCGACAGCATCGACGCGGTATCCTCCAGCTGGTCGGCGACCAGCAGCTCGCCGTACTCCGCCGGCATCGGCAACCACGGCGCACCCGAGGTGAACCCGTAGCCGGGCGGCCCACCCTCCCACGGCAGCGGCACCCGGTAGCCGTCGCGCCCGCGCTCGCGGCGCCCGGACCGCTCCCACAGCGGATCCTGCAGGACCTCGTCGGGCAGGTCGACGTCGATCAGGCCCAGCTCCTCGCCGTAGTAGACGAACACGGCACCGGGCAACGCCATCGTCACCATGGCCATCGCCAACGCCCGCGCGCGGCCGATCTCGCCGCCGCCGTAGCGGGAGACCGCCCGGCTCACGTCGTGGTGACCCAGCGCCCACGTCGCCGACGCGCCCACCGACGTCGCCGCGGCCAGCGCGCTCTCGATGGTCTCGCGGATGGCGTCGGCGTCGAACGGGGTGACCGCCAGCTCCCGGGAGAAGCCCAGGTGCAGCTCGTCCTCGCGCAGGTACGCGGCGAACCGCTGGTCGGCGGGCAGCCCGATGTCGCCGATGACGACCCGGCCGGGGTAGTGGTCGATGACCGAGCGGATCATGCGGTGGATCTCGTGCACTCCGTCCTGATCGAACGGGCGCACCCGGGCCGACGCGGCATCGGTGAGCGACGCCGGCTTGGCCAGGCAGTGGGCGGCTTCGACGCGGAACCCGTCGACCCCGCGGTCGAGCCAGAACCGCATGGTCTTCTCCAGGTCGGCCCACACCTCGGGGTTGGTCCAGTTGAGATCGGGCTGCTCGGGGGCGAACAGGTGCAGGTACCACTCGCCGGGCCGGCCGTCGGTCTCGGTGACGCGGGTCCAGGCGGGGCCGCCGAACGTGCTGGTCCAGCCGTTGGGCGGGGTGGCGCCGTCCAGGCCGCGGCCGGGGCGGAAGTGGTAGCGGGACCGCTCCGGGCTGCCCGGCGCCGCGGTCAGCGCCGCCCGGAACCACTCGTGCTGCACGGACGTGTGGTTGGGCACCAGGTCGAGCAGCAGCTTCATCCCGTGCTCGTGCACCCGGTCGACCAGCGCGTCGAATCCGTCCAGGTCGCCGAAGACCGGATCGACGTCCCGGGGATCGGCGACGTCGTAGCCGTGGTCGGCCATCGGGGAGGCGTAGATCGGGGTCAGCAGCACGGCGTCGGCGCCGAGCAGCTCGATGTAGCCGAGCCGGGACGCGATCCCGTCCAGGTCACCCACCCCGTCGCCGTCGGCGTCGGCGAAGCTGCGGGCGTAGACCTGGTAGATCACGGCGTCGCGCCACCACTGCGCCGGGAGCTGCACGAGTGCCGATCCTGCCAAACCACCGGCGCCGACGGCGTGCCAGTAGCGCGGAAGTAGCTCAGAAGTCGGAGTTCATCATGCTCATGGCGGCGTACTGGAGGTACTGCCACAGCTGGTCGCGGTGCGCATCGTCCAGTCCGGCCTCGTCGACGGCGATGCGCATGCAGCGCAGCCAGGCGTCGCGCTCCACCGGACCGATCTTGAACGGCATGTGCCGCATCCGCAGCCGGGGGTGCCCGCGCAGCTCGGAGTAGGTGCGGGGGCCGCCCCAGTACTGCTCGAGGAACATCCGCAGCCGGGCCTCAGCGGGGCCCAGATCCTCCTCCGGGTACATGGGTCGGAGCACGTCGTCCTTCGCGACTTCCTCGTAGAAGCGCGAGACGATCTTCTCGAAGGTCGGTGCGCCGCCCACCTCGTCGTAGAAGTTCTGCGGTTCGCTCACCGCTTCATTGTTCCGCACCCGGACGGGCCGGTGCCGGTTCCCGTGCAGGGGCCTAACCCTGTGCGGAGGTCTGGCTGTTCGGGAACACGGCGGGGCGGGGCACCCCGGCGTCGTCGAACGCGTCGGTGATGGCGGCGTTGAGCGCCCGCTGCACCGCGAACTGCTGGCCGGGGGCCACTTTGACGGTGAGCCGCAGGTGCACCGCCTCGGTGGCGATGCGCTCCACGCCCAGCACCTGGACCTCGCCCAGCACCTTCTCGGCGAGGTCCTTCTCCGCGATCCGTTCGGTGGCCACGCGGCCGGCCAACTCGGTGGCCTCGGCGACATCGGCGCTGTGCGCCACCGGGATGTCGACGACGGCGACCGCGTAGCCCTGGCTCTTGTTGCCGACCCGCAGGATCTCGCCGTTGCGGACGTACCAGACGGTGCCGCTGACGTCGCGCACGGTCGTGACCCGCAGCCCGACGGACTCGACGACCCCGCTGGCCTCGCCGAGATCGACGATGTCGCCCACTCCGTACTGGTCCTCGAGCAGCATGAACACGCCGGACAGGAAGTCGCGCACGAGGTTCTGCGCGCCGAACCCGACCGCGACGCCGACGATGCCGGCGGAGGCGAGGATCGGGCCCAGGTTCACCCCGAACTCGGCGAGGACCATGATCGACGCGACGATCAGCACCACCGCCGAGGCGATGGACCGCAGCACCGATCCGATCGTGCGGGCCCGCTGCACGCTGCGCGGGCTGTCGGCCGGGGTCGACTGGTTGCGGGGCAGCCGCGAGGCGAGGCGGGTGACCTTCGAGCTGGTGGCACCGGCGACGATGCGGTTGATCATCCGGTGCAGCAGGTAGCGCACCAGCAGCGCGATGACGATCGTCAGCGCGATGTGCGCCGTCTTGGTGATGATCGTGTCGGCGGACCGCGCGAGCATGTCCGAGTTGGTCAACCGGTAGATCACCTCGCACCACGAGCCGGGGTCGCTGGCGCAGGGCGGCTGGAACGGCAGCAGCGAGTCGCCGTCGGCGAGGTCGTCGGCCGGGGCCATCTAGAGCTCCAGTCCCGTGTGGGCGGCGAGGAAGGCGAGCTGGTCGACCGACAGGGCGACGGTGCGGCTCACCGAGCGCGCGCCGTGGCCGACGTCGGTCTCGCGGCGCAGCAGCACCGGGCGGGTCGCGAAGTCCCCGGCGGTGGCGTGCTGCAGCACCGCGCACATCTTGCGGGCGTGGCACGGGTCCACGCGGGTGTCGGAGTCGAACACGGTGAACAGCACCGCCGGGTAGCGCGTGCCCTCCCGCACGTGGTGGTAGGGCGAGTAGCTCAGCAGCCACTCGAACTCGACGGGATCAGCGGCGGTGCCGTACTCGTCGTTCCACGTGGGGCCGAGGGAGAACTGCTCGTAGCGAACCATGTCCAGCAGCGGCGCCGAACAGACGACGGCGCGGTACAGCTCCGGTCGCTGGGTCAGCGCGGCGCCGACGAGCAGCCCGCCGTTGGAGCCGCCGAGGATCGCCAGCTGCTCGGCCGTGGTCGTACCGGAGGCGATGAGGGCCTCGGCGGCGGCGTGGAAGTCGTCGAAGACGTTCTGCTTGTTGGCGCGGTTGCCGGCGAGGTGCCAGGCCTCGCCCTCCTCGCTGCCACCGCGCAGCGACACCACGACGTACGCACCGCCTGCCTCGACCCAGGCCAGCGCGGATGGTGTGTACGCGGGCTCGCGGGAGATCGCGAAGCCGCCGTACCCGGTCATCAGCGCCGGCACCGGCCCGGGCCGGTCGGGGCTGAGCACGAACATGCGCACGGTGGTGCCGTCGCGGCTGGTGAACGTGCGCTGCTCACTGCGCACCGCGGGCACGGCGACCGCGCCGGGCGCGGTGGCCTCCAGCGTCACCTCGCCGGTCGCGGCGTCGAAGCGGTGCACCTGGGTGGGTGTGACGAAGTCGGTCCAGCCGAACCACAGCTGCCCGAACCGCTCCGGGGTGCGCACGTCGGCCACCGAGAGGGCGGTCAGCGAGCCGGGGCCGGGCAGCGCGACGGTGCCGCGCGGGCTGCCGTCCAGGCCGTGCAGGGCCAGCTCGCCGACGGCGTGGCGGCTGCGGGCGAGCACCAGCAGCGGCTCGGCGTCCGAGCCGGGCGGCGGCTCGAGGTAGCGGACCGCGTCGAGGTTCGAGGCGGGGTCCTCGGGGACCAGTTCTCGCCAGTGCTCCCGGCCGGGTGTGCGGGGATCGGCGACCGCGAGCCGCCAGCGCGGCGCGCCGTCGGTGGTGCGGACGTACAGGCGGCCGTCGCGCTCGACCCACATCGTGGCGCGCACATCGTCGGCCTGGGTGAGCACGGGGGTGAGCGGCGGCACCGGCTCGCCGGGGGTGAGCTCGGCGATCCACACGCTGTCGCGGCGGGCGGTGCCGACGCTGCCGGAGACCACCAGCCAGCGTCCGTCGTGGGAGAGGTGCAGGCCGTAGTAGGTGTGGTCGATGTAGAGGCCCGGCCCGTCGACGAGCACGTCCTGGCTGGTCGGGGCGCCGACCCGGTGGCGCCAGATGCGCCGGTGGAACGCCTGCTGGCCGGGCGGTGCCTCGTCCTCGCGGACCATCCGCACGAACAGGAACTCCGCGCTCTGCCCGACCTCGCCGGGCAGCCACACGACGTCGGAGTAGCGGCAGCGGTCGATCGGTTCCTCGATCTCCTCGCCGGTGTCGACGTCCATGACGTGCAGCACCGAGTTCTCGTCGCCGCCGAACGACAGCTGGTAGGCCAGGAGGCGCCCGGTCGGGTCGACCGTGGCGCCGTCGAGGGTGGTGCGCCCGCTCGGGTCGATCGCCATCGGATCGACCAGCGTCCGCCGCGTGCCGTCGGGTTCGACGACCTGCAGCACGGCGTGGTCCTGGTCGGGCTCGCGGTGGGTGACGAACCGGCGGCCGGCCTTCCAGACCGGCGCCGAGACCGCACCCGTGGCGGAGTAGCGCTCCAGCGCCGCGGTGAGCCGCGCGCGACCGGGCAGCGCGCCCAGCACCTGTGCGGTCAGCTCGTCCTGGGCCTGTGACCAGGCCTTCGTCCGCGGGTCGTCGGGGTCCTCCAGCCACCGGTACGGGTCGGGGACGCGGTGGCCGTGCAGGGTGTCGACGAGATCGAGCCGGAGCGCTTCGGGGTAGCGGTCGGTCGTCGTCACGCGGTCCGAGGGTAGTTCAGCCCATCGGGTGGCCCCGCGGCGGTCACGGTCGCCGGTGCAGTGCGGCAGCGACCGCGCCGGTCAGGACGAGGGCGGCGCGGCGGTTCGGGGTGGCGACCCGGGTGCAGCGCGACCCTGCGCGGCGCCGGCCAGCGCGCCTGCTGGCCGTGGCCGAGTCGCTGCCCGCGGGCCCGAGGCCGCCCGCGCGCGGGGGCGTCGCGGCGCGGGCATCAGGCGGGCGCGCGCTCCGCCACGTGCGCCGGTACCGGCATCGCCGCCGGGACGGTCGGGCAGGGCTGGGGCGGGCCGAAGACCGTGCGGACGGGAAGCACGCCCGCCCACACGTCGAGCGCGGCGAGGTCCTCCTCGTCGTCACTCGGACCGGCGGCGCGCACCTTCACGCTGGCCTCGTCGAGTGCGACGGCGAGCACGGCGGTGGCGGCCATCTCGCGCTTGGTCGGCCGACGGGTGTGATCCCACGAGCCGGGCGCGAGGTGCTCGACGATCGCCCGGACGGCGGCCGTCCGTTCGTCGGGGTCGGTGACCAGGCGGGCGGTCGCGTGCACGACCGCGCAGCGGTAGTTCATCGAGTGGTGGAAGGCCGAGCGCGCGTAGACGATGCCGTCGAGGTGGGTGACGGTGACGCAGACCGGCGCGCCGGCGATGCCGCGCACGTACCCGGCGCCGGTGGAGGCGTGCAGGTAGAGGGTGTCGCCGATCCGCCCGTACCCGGTGGGCAGGACGACCGGCGCGCCGTCGCGGACGAAGCCGAGGTGGCACACGAGCCCGGCGTCGAGCACAGCGTGCAGATCGGCGCGGTCCGTGCGGGCCCGTTCCCGGAGCCGGGTGAGCGTGGTGCGCGGGGTCGAGGACAGCGGCGCGGACATGCCTCCAGCGTCGCGGGTCCAGTGGCATCCTGACAGGGCCATTTCGTCGTCGATCAGGAAGGCCACTCCGTGGATCTGCCGCCGCTGCCGCTGGACCGGGCCAGCGACGTCCCCCTCGCCGTCCAGCTCGCCGACGCGGTGCGGGCCGCCGCGGTGGCCGGGACGTTCCGCCGCGGCGACCGGCTCCCGTCGACGCGGGCGTTGGCGGCCACGCTCGGGGTGAGCCGGACCGTGACCGCGGCCGCGTACGAGCAGCTGCTCGCCGAGGGCTGGATCGAGGGGCGCCGGGGCGCGGGCACGTTCGTCGTCGGAGTGCCGCACGGGACGCCCGCCCCGGCCCGGGCGGCTGCGCACCCACCCGCTCAGCGGGGGCCGGCGTCGGCGATCAGCCTGGAACCGGGATCACCGTGCCGCGAGGCGCTCGACCCGGCAGCGTGGCGGCGGGCCTGGCGCGCGGCCGGCGACGTCCCGCCCGCTCTGTCCCACGACGAGGCGGGCCTGCTCGCCTACCGCGCCGCCGTCGCCGACCAGCTGCTGCGCCACCGCGGCCTCGTCGTCGAACCGGACGAGGTGCTGGCCACCTCCGGGACCACCGCGGCCGTCGCCGAGCTGGCCGCCCTCCTCCCGCGGGGTGCCCGGGTCGCCGTCGAGGACCCGGGCTACAAGCGGGTGTCGGCCGCGCTGCGCGCAGCCGGGGCCAGCGTGCTGCCGGTGCCGGTCGACGACGAGGGCCTCGACGTCGCCGCGCTGCCCGCCCAGCTCGACGCCGTCTACTGCACCCCGGCCCACCAGTACCCGCTCGGCGCGCGGCTCTCGGCGTCGCGGCGGCTGGCACTCGTGGAGCGGGCCCGTGCGGAGGGGTTCCTCGTGATCGAGGACGACTACGACGGCGAACTGCGCTACGACGTCGCCCCGCTCCCGCTGCTGGCCGCGCTCGCCCCCGACGTCGTCGCGCACCTGGGGACCACCAGCAAGGTCCTCACCCCCACCCTCGGCGTCGGCTGGATCGTCGCCCCGCCCGAGATCCGCGCCGCTCTGCTCGCCGCGCGGGGCGCCGGAGCACGGCCGGCGGAGGCGGGCCAGCGGGTGTTCGCGGCCTTCGCCGCCCACGGCGACCTGGCCCGGCACCTGCGGCGGCTGCGGCGGATCCTCGGCGAACGCCGGGCCGAGACCGTGGCCGCGATCCGCACCACCGGGAACCCCGTCCGCGGTGACGCCGCCGGCGGGCACGTCGTCGTCCCCCTCGCGGACGCCGCCCGCGAGGCCGTCGTCGTGTCCGCGCTCGCGGCCCGGGACGTGTCCGTCGCGGCGCTGTCCCCGTACCACGCACCGGGGCGGGCGGCGGGGCACGGCATCGTCGTCGGGTACGCGGGCCCGGACCGGGCGGATCTCCGGCGGGCGCTGGGGGCGCTGCGCGACGTGCTCGCGGAGGAGGGGTGAGGTGCCGGGTTCCGCGGAACCCCCAGGCCCGCCGGGAGGCAACGAACGGCCCTTTCGTCCACTCCGAGTGGACGAAAGGGCCGTTCGTTGCGTTCGGAGCACCTTCCGCTTCAACCAGGACACGACGGCCTGCGGCTGCGCCCGGTACCACGCGGCCGTGGTGCGCTCGGGCAACTGCTTGCGGGACACCTTCTTGCGGGACACCGACTTCTCGACCGGGTACCCGGGCAGGCGCGCCCGGGCGTCGTTGCTCCCGATGAGCACCGCGATGACGTCCGCCGGCGTCGCCACGACCTCGTCGAGGCGCTGGGCGAGGCTGTAGGCCACGCCGCCGTTCGCCGCGAAGCGGCGCAGCGCGAGCGCGCCGGGTGGGCGGCGGACGGCCAGCAGGGCTAGGTGATCGGTGCTCAGCTGTTCGCGGGTGATGCTGTCACCCACGCAGGAAACGCGGATCGGCAGGGGGTTTCGTTCCGAAGGGGATCGGCACGGGGAAGACGCTGGACGGCGGCGGTGCGCCGCTTACCCTGGGCGCATGGGGACCGACCCGCACCGCGGTGGTTCGGGCCCGCGCGCGTCCCAGCTCGTGTTCGCGCCCAGCTCGGGGTTACGGCCCTACGCGAGCGGCTACGTCGGATTCGAGCTGTCGGGCTTTCCACCGGGCGTGCACCTCGGTCCACCCGGCCGGACCCTGACGCTCCTCGTCAACCTGTCCGAGCCGATCGAGGTGGTGCGCAGCGGCGAGGCGGCGACCCGGCACGATGCGCTCGTCGGCGGGCTGCGCTCGACCGCGGCGGCGATCCGCCACGACGGTTGCCAGCACGGTGTCCGGGTGGCACTCACCCCGCTCGGAGCCCGGGCCGTGCTCGGTGTGCCGGCCGGCGAGCTGGCCGACCGCATGCTCGACCTCGACGCGGTGGTCGGGCCGGTGGCCGCCGAGCTCGTCGACCGGGTCCGCAGCGCGACCACCTGGCCCGCCCGAATCGCGGCACTGGAGGCCGGCCTCGCCGCACTCGTCCGTCGGCACGACCGGGCCGCCGCCCGGGCGGTTCCCGCCGAGGTCGCCGAGGCGTGGCGCCGGCTGGTCGCCCGCCGGGGCCAGGTGCGCGTCGCAGACCTCGCCGCCGCGCTCGGCTGGAGCCGCCAGCACCTCGGCGACCGCTTCCGGCGGGAGCTCGGGCTAGGCCCGAAGACCCTGGCCCGGGTGCTGCGCTTCGCCCACGCCTACGAGCTGGTCACCGCGGACGATCCGCGGCCGTGGGCGGAGGTCGCCGCGCTGGCGGGGTACGCCGACCAAGCCCACCTGGTGCGGGAGTGGCGAGCCGTCACCGGCCTGCCCCCGACGGCCTGGCAGCGCGAGGAGGTCCTGCCCCCGGATGCCCGCCCGGTCACCGAGCACGGTGCTCCGTCCCCAGGCCGGGGGTGATCGACAGGAGCCGGGCGGGCCCCTCGGCGTCGACGGCGTGCCACACCCCGGGCGGGTTCACCACGGCCTGGCCCGCCTCCAGGACGACGGTGCGTGCCGGGGCGCCGGGCGACTCCGCCTGGTGCACGGCGACGCGCCCGGACACGCACACGAGCACCTCGTCGCCGGCGGGGTGGCACTCCCAGTGCGCGCCGGGGCCGTCCTCGTCGATCAGTACGACGAGCCGCCCCTCGGCCCCGTCCTCGGCCGTCGCCGCGGCGTAGGCCTGCAGCGTGGCGGGATCGAAGGAGAACCCGTCCACGGGCCGAGCCCGCGAGCCGAGGCCCAGGTGCAGCGGCTCGGTCAGCAGGTCGACGGCATCACGGTGATCGGTTCGCAGCTCCATGCGGCCCACTGTCGGCCGGCCTGTGCCGTGGAGTCTTGAACGAACGGAAGCTGCCGCGCGAGGCCGGGCCGCCCCCGCGCGTGGGCGACTCGCGGGCCTGCACCGGAGAACTCGCTGGTCCGCTCGGGAGAACTCGCCGCACCGCACGGGGCGACTCGCGCATCCGCGCCGGACGACTGGCCGGAGCATTTGGACCAGGTGATCCTTCTGCTTTCGGACCTGGCTACTCGGGCCACACTCATCCGAAGCTGGACCCGTGATCACCTCTGCCCGCTTCGCCGCACTCGGCGGCGCACTCGGGATGGTCTGCGTCGGGAGCAGCGTGGCCGCGTCCCAGGTCCTGGTCGGGGCGCCGCTGTTCACCGTGCAGGCCCTGCGCTACACCCTCGCCGCCGTGCTCCTGCTGGTCCTCGCCCGCATCGGCCGCCGGCCGCTGCCCCGGCCGCGCGGGACCGAGTGGTGCTGGCTCGCCGCCGTGGCCGCGGTCGGGCTGGTGGTGTTCAACGTCGCGCTCGTGCGGGGTGTGGAGCACGCCGAGCCCGCGGTGATCGGGGTGGCTGTGGCGACGGTGCCGGTCGCGCTGGCCGTGGCCGGGCCGCTGGCCGCGCGGCGTCGCCCGGCACCGACCGTCGTGCTGGCCGCGCTGGTCGTCACGGCCGGGGCGGTGCTCGTCGAGGGAGGTGGGCGGACCGATGCCGAGGGCATCCTCTGGGCCGCGGTGACGATGCTGTGCGAGATCGGGTTCACCCTGCTCGCGGTTCCGGTGCTCGACCGGCTGGGGCCGTGGGCGGTGTCGCTGCACAGCGTGTGGATCGCCACCGTCGTGCTGACCGTGCTCGGGCTCGCGGTCGAGGGACCGGCCGCGATCACGCAGCTCGACGGCGGCGATCTCCTCGCCGCGCTGCACCTCGCCGTCGTGGTCACGGCGCTGGCGTTCGTGCTCTGGTACACCGCGGTCGACCGGATCGGCGCCGGCCGGGCGGGCCTGTTCACCGGCATCGTGCCCGTCGCCGCGGCCGCCGGGGGAGTGCTGCTCGGTGCCCCGGTGCCCGGGGCCGCGGTGTGGCTGGGGACCGGAGTGGTCGCACTGGGGCTGGCGATCGGCTTCGCGCGACCGGCGCCGCAGCGGACTCCGGAGAGGATCAGCCCTGGTGCGGGTACGACGACACCGTCGGCGGCACGAACGTCTCCTTGATCACCCGCGGGCTGACCCAGCGCAGCAGGTTGTAGATCGAGCCCGCCTTGTCGTTCGTGCCCGACGCGCGCGATCCACCGAACGGCTGCTGGCCGACGACGGCGCCGGTCGGCTTGTCGTTGACGTAGAGATTGCCGGCCGCGAACCGCAGCGCGCTCGTCGCCTGCTCGATCGCCGCCCGGTCACGGGCGATGATCGAGCCGGTCAGCCCGTACGCCGCGCCGCGGTCGATCTGGGTCAGCACCGTGTCGACGTCGGAGTCGTCGTAGATGTACACCGCCAGGTACGGCCCGAAGTACTCGGTGCAGAACACTTGGTGCGTCGGGTCCGAGCCGACCACGATCGTCGGCCGCACGAAGTAGCCCACGGAGTCGTCGGCGGTGCCTCCCGCGATGACCTCCAGGCTCGGGTCGTCGTGCGCCATCTGCAGCGCGGCCGTCACCTTGTCGTAGGCCTTGCGGTCGATCAGCGCGCCGAGGAAGTTCGAGAAGTCGGTGACGTCGCCCATCTCCAGCGACTCGGTCTCGGCCACGAGATCGTCGCGCAGCCGCCTCCACACCGAGCGCGGGATGTACGCGCGGGAGGCCGCCGAGCACTTCTGGCCCTGGTACTCGAACGCGCCGCGGACCAGCGCGGTGCGCAGCACGTCCACGTCGGCGGACGGGTGGGCGAACACGAAGTCCTTGCCGCCGGTCTCGCCGACCAGGCGCGGGTAGGTGGCGTAGTTGGCGATGTTCGCCCCGACCCGGCTCCACAGGTGCTGGAACGTCGCGGTCGATCCGGTGAAGTGGATGCCCGCGAGCGCCCGGTCGGCGAGCAGCACGTCGGAGACGTCCTTGCCGTCGCCGGTGAGCAGGTTGATCACGCCGGGCGGCATCCCGGCCTCCTCCAGCAGCCGCATCGTCAGGTGCGCGGCCAGGCCCTGCGTCGGGGACGGCTTCCAGATCACCGTGTTACCCATCAGCGCGGGCGCGGTCGGCAGGTTGCCGGCGATCGCGGTGAAGTTGAACGGGGTGATCGCGTAGACGAAGCCCTCCAGCGGCCGGTAGTCCATCCGGTTCCACACTCCCGGCGCGCTGTTCGGCTGGTTCTCGTGGATCTGGCGGGCGTAGGCGACGTTGAACCGCCAGAAGTCGGCCAGTTCGCACGCGGCGTCGATCTCCGCCTGGTAGCAGGTCTTCGACTGGCCGAGCATCGTCGCGGCGTTCATCCGCGCCCGCCACGGTCCGGTGAGCAGGTCGGCGGCGCGCAACAGCACGGCCGCGCGCTCGTCGAACGGCAGGTCACGCCACGCCGGGGCGGCCCGCAGCGCGGCTTCGACCGCGGCCTTCGCGTCCTCGTGCGAGGCGTTCGCGGTCACGCCGAGGACGTGCTCGTGGTCGTGCGGGGCGACGACGTCGATGCGCCGGCCGGCGGCCATGTGCTGGTGGCCGTCGATCGTGACGGTGAGCTCGTACTGCTGGCCGCCGATCTCGGCGAGGGCCGCCTCCAGCTCGGCCCGTTCCGGCGAGCCGGGTGCGTAGCTGAGCACGGTCTCGTTGCGCGGCACGGGGGTACCGGTGATGGCGTCCATGGCTGGAGGGTAGGAACCGAGCACGATCCTTGTGCTGTTCGATCGGATAGCGTCAGTGCCGCTGTGTTGTCCGGAACGCCAACAATAGCTGCAGGTGCGCCATGAGCCGCGCCCGCGGATCACCCAGCGCCAGCCCGGACACCGCGGTCGCCCGCCGCAGCCGGTGCCGCAGCGTGTTCGGGTGCACCACCAGCCGCTCCGCCGCCATCCGCACGTCGCCGTGCGCGTCGAGCCAGGTGAGCACCGATCCGGCCAGATCGGAGCCGTGCTCGGCGTCGTGCGCGAGCAGCCGCTCGACGGCGGGGTCGCGCACTTCCGGCGCCGCCGCGAGCAGGTCCAGGGTCTCGTCGAGCAGGATCTCCGCGCGCAGGTCGGGCAGGGTGGCCACGTCGGCGTCGGCCGGCATCGTGGCGAGCACCCGGTCGGCCTCGGCCCGGGACACCGCTGCGCCGCCCAGCCGGGGTGCGGGCGCGCCGATCCCCGACCGGACCGGGCTGCCGGTGCGCCGGCCGGCCAGCGCCACCACCTCGGCGCACATCGCCCGCAGCCCCGGCTCGATGCCGTCGGCCGGCACCCCGGGCAGCACGGCGTAGACCCGGTCGCCGTCCACGGCGGTGGGTGCGGTGCGGCGGTAGGTGGCCGCGTGCACGGCGACGACGTCGGCCAGCTCGGCCACGCCCACGGCGTCCGCGCCGGGCGCGGTGAACGCGGCCACCACCACCGGGGCCTCCGGGTCGATCCCGTAGACGCCGGCGACCAGCTCCGGGGCGACCCGGCCGGCGAGCAGCCCGGCGACCAGGTCGGTGCCGGGGGAGCGGCGGGTGCGGCGGCGGACCAGGTGCTGCGCCGCCACGCGGGTGGCCCCGAGCAGCGCCTCCTCCGCGCGGGGGGTGAACCCGGTGGAGCCCTCCTGCACCCAGATCGTGCCCAGCCAGCGCGCGCCGGCGTGGATACCGGCAGCGAGCCGGCGCCGGATGCCCAGCTCCGGGTGCTCGTCGATGCGGACCACGCCCTCACCGGCCCGCACCCGATCGAACACGCCCCACTCGCGCAGCAGCCCCAGGTAGTCGGCCGGGCCCTGCCAGCCGAGCACGGAGAGCCGGCGCAGCTCGTCGGCCGACGCGCTGTCGTAGCGGGAGTAGGCGAGGACCCGGCTGCCGGTGTCCTCGATGCTGACCAACCCACCCGTCAGCAGTGCGGTGGTCTGGGCGAGGCTGAACAGCTCGTCGGGGCCCGCGTCGGTCTCCAGCACCTCGCGCAGCAGCTGCTCGACGTGGTCCCAGCGGGCGTCGTCGCGCACGGCGACAACAGCGGCCCGCCGGGTCGCGTCGCGCAGCAGATCGGGATCGGAGGCACCGATCTTCACCGCCACCGCGACCGCGCCGCGCCGGTCGACCCCGCGCACAGCGTGCACCGCCTCTCGCCCGCGCGCGCCGATGACCAGCACGAACCGGCCCGCGTAGTCGTCGGGCTCGTCGTCGGGATCGACGATCGCCAGCCCGGACACCGGCACGTCGAGGCCATCCGGCGTCGACAGCGCCTCCGCCAGCGGGGTGCCGAGCGCGCCGAGCAGTCTCCGCAGGCTCGTCTCCATTATTCGATCGTATGACGATCACCGCGGAGCGTTGTTCGATCGGACAGTCCGCGGGTGTGTCCGGCGCCCTACCGTTCGGGCATGCTCAGGACCGCGATGCTCGCTGCCGCACGCTCCGCCGTGTGTCGCGACCTCGCCGAGAACACCTCGCTGCTCCGGCCGCTCGTCGACCGCTTCGTGGCCGGCGAGACCCTCGATGCGGCGCTCGCGACCGCCACTGAGCTCACCGCCGACCGGTTCGTCACCATCGACCACCTCGGCGAGGACACCCGCGACCGCGCCCAGGCCGGCGCCGTCGTCGACGCGTACGTGACCCTCCTGCAGCGGCTCGCCGACACCGGGCTCGCCGACCGGGCCGAGGTGTCGGTCAAGCTCTCGGCGCTCGGCCAGGCGCTGCCCGATCCCGACGCCGACAAGATCGCGCTCGACAACGCGCGGCGCATCTGCGCGGCCGCCGCCGCTGCCGGCACCACGGTCACCGTCGACATGGAGGACCACACCACCACCGACTCGACCCTGGGCATCGTCGAGGAGCTGCGCGCCGATCACCCGTGGGTCGGGGCGGTGCTGCAGGCCCAGCTGCGCCGCACGGAAGGTGACTGCCGCGCGCTCGCCGGGCCGGGCTCGCGCGTGCGGCTCTGCAAGGGCGCCTACGCCGAACCGGCCTCGGTCGCCTACCGGACCAAGCACGAGGTCGATCTCGCGTACGTGCGGTGCCTCAAGATCCTCATGGCCGGGCAGGGCAGGCCGATGGTCGCCACCCACGATCCGCGGCTCGTCGCCATCGCCCGCCGGCTCGCCGAGCGCCACGGCCGCGGGCCCGCCGACTACGAGCTGCAGATGCTCCTCGGGGTGCGGCCCGACGCGCAGCGCGCGCTCGCCGGAGAGGGCCTCACCGTGCGCGTCTACCTGCCCTACGGCACCGAGTGGTACGGCTACTTCATGCGCCGGCTCGCTGAGCGTCCGGCCAACCTGGCCTTCTTCGCCCGCTCACTGCTCACCCGCTCCTGACCGAGCACCCGCTCGGGGGCTAGCCTCCGAGCATGACCCGGGTGATCGCGACCGAGGACGAGCTGCGGGAGTTCGTCGAGCCCCCGCACCCGGTGATCCGCGACAAGGCGGTCGACCGGATCGACGAGGTGACCCGCCGCTTCCTCGAGGCGAGCCCGTTCGTCCTGCTCGCGACCGCCGCGGCCGACGGCACCTGCGACGTCTCCCCGCGCGGCGACCCGCCCGGCAGCGTGCTGGTGCTCGACCAGCGCACCATCGCCCTGGCCGACCGCAAGGGCAACCGGCGGCTCGACAGCATGCGCAACATCCTGGCCAACCCGCACGTCGGGCTGCTGTTCCTCGTACCGGGGATCGGGGACACGCTGCGGATCAACGGCACCGCCCGGATCGTCGCCGACGCCGACTACCTGCCGCGGATGGCGGTCGCCGGGATCGCCCCGCAGCTGGCGATCGAGATCACCGTGCAGGAGCTGTTCCTGCACTGCAGCAAGGCGTTCGCGCGCTCCGGGCTGTGGGACCCCGCCACCTGGCCCGAGCGCAGCGCGATCCCCACGGCCGGGCAGATCGTCAAGGGCCAGCACCCCGGCCCGACTCCGGCGGAGAAGATCGACGAGGTGCTCGCCCACGACGTGCGGGTCAACCAGTACTGAGCTGCGCTCGTACCGAGCTTCACCTCGTACTGAGCTCGAAGACCGCCACCTGGTCGGCGATCGCCGCGAACTGGCCGGGATCGGCTCGCTCGACCAGCCCGAGGCGCTGGAAGAACGCGACCCCGTGCGGTACCTCGGTGGGGAACGCGCGCAGCACGGACCGCTTGAGCTCGGGATCGTCGACTTCGGTGATGCGGACCGGGGTGGTGGTGCGCCGGGCGGTGATGCTGCCGTGCCCGGCGGCGCGCGCGTTGCGCGCCCAGTCCGCGTGCGGCAGCGCGGCCACGACGTAGCGCCGGCCGTCGACCGTCAGCGGGGAGACGGGCGTGGGCCGCGGCTCGCCCGTCCGCCTGCCGGGCACGGTCAGCACGTGCACGGTGCCGAGCGGGACGCCCAGCCGAGCCAGGCCGCGCACGACGCGGTTGGCGGTGGGGAGCCACGCCGGGAGATGTCCCGTCACTTTCATGAGATTCCTTCGGTCGCCGAAATGATTGACCCGATGCTAGATTGCTTCGGATGCCGAAACAAGAGTGGATCGAACGGGCCGCGCGGGCGGCGGCCGCGTTCGGCACGGGCCGTGACATGTTCGACGAGGTCGCCGCCCGGGTGCTCGGCCTCAACCGGACCGACCTGCGCATCCTCTCGGCCGCCCACGCCGCCGGCACGCTGTCCGCGGGTGCGCTCGCCACGCAGGTCGGGCTCAGCCCGGCCGCCACGACGGAGGCCGTCCAGCGGCTCATCGCCCGCGGCTACCTCACCCGCGACACCGATCCCGCCGACCGCCGCCGCGCCGTCATCGCCACCAGCGGCCGCGGCGCGCAGCTGATCGAGCAGGTCTACGCGCCGCTGCACGCCGCCGGCCTGGCGATCCTCGAGGACTACACCGAGGACGAGCTGCGGCTGATCACCGGGTTCCTGGAGCGCGGCCGGCAGCTGCAGGTGGACCACGCCGCGCGGGTGCGGGCTCTGCAGGCCGAGACTCAGGCGTTGCCGTAGACGCGGATCGGCGGGATCAGCACCACCCCCCGCCGCTCCTCGCGCATCACCCGGTCGTAGGTGTCCCAGTCGTCGTGCGTTCCGCCGCACGCGGTGAACACCTCGCGCAGCAGCAGCCGCAGCCGCTCGTCGTCGATCCCCTCGACCGGGTCGTCCGGTCCGATCACCTGCGCGGTGCCCTCGACGCCGGCCCAGCGCCACCCGACCCGCCACACGACCGCCGTCGCCGGCCGGGCGCGCAGGTTCGCGAGCTTCACCCTCCCGTACGTGACGTAGCCGACGACCGGCTCGCCGGTCAGCGGGTGGTCGAGCACCCCGGCGTTGACCACCGAGCTGTGCGGGGTGCCGTCGGCGCGGACGACGGTGACGGTGGCGAGGCCGTGGTCCTGCGCGACGAGGTCGCGCACGGCGGCGAGGTCGACGGTCATGAACGCATTCTGCGCGCGACGCGGGCGGCGAGCCCGGGTCGGCGGCACTCGGCCGTGCCACCTACGCTCGCTGGACATGAGCGGACGGCGGACTCGGGTGGCGGTGGTCTTCGGCGGACGCAGCAGCGAGCACGCCGTGTCCTGCGTGTCGGGCGGTGCCGTGCTCTCGCACATCGACCGCGAGCGCTTCGACGTGGTGCCCGTCGGCATCACCCCGAGCGGCGCCTGGGTCCTCGTCCCGGACGACCCGGAGGCGCTGAGGATCGCCGACCGGTCGCTGCCGTCGGTCGACGAGGCCGGCCGCGCGGTCACCCTCACACCGGTGCGTCCCGCGCTGGTCACGCTGGAGCCGGGGCAGGTCAGCGAGGTGCTGGCCGAGGTCGACGTCGTGTTCCCGGTGCTGCACGGCCCGTACGGCGAGGACGGCACCATCCAGGGGCTGCTGGAGATGGTCGGAGTGCCCTACGTCGGGGCGGGCGTGCTGGCCAGCGCAGTCTCCATGGACAAGGAGTTCACCAAGAAGGTCCTGGCTGCCGCCGGGCTCCCGATCGGCGACTACGTGGCGCTGCGCTCCGGCACCCTCGACGACGCCCAGCGCGAGCGGCTCGGCCTGCCGGTGTTCGTCAAACCCGCCCGCGGCGGATCATCGATCGGCGTGTCGAAGGTGCGCGACTGGGCCGATCTCGCCGCCGCGCTGGAGACCGCCCGCACCTACGACCCGAAGGTGCTGGTCGAAGCCGCGATCGACGGCCGCGAGATCGAGTGCGCGGTGCTGGAGTTCCCCGACGGCGCGGTGCGCGCCAGTGTGCCCGCCGAGATCCGGGTGGTCGGCAAGGACGGCGTGGTCCCGGAGTTCTACGACTTCGAGACCAAGTACCTCGACGACGTCTGCGAGTTCGACGTCCCGGCGAAGCTCGACGACGCCGAGGCCGACCGCCTGCGCGAGCTCGCCGTTGCCGCGTTCCACGCCGTCGACGCGCAGGGCCTCGCCCGCGTCGACTTCTTCTACACCCGTGACGGGCGGATGCTCGTCAACGAGGTCAACACGATGCCGGGCTTCACCCCGATCTCGATGTACCCGCGGGCGTGGGCGGTGACCGGCATCGACTTCACCACGCTGGTCACGACGCTGATCGAGACCGCGCTCGCGCGGGGCACCGGCCTGCGCTGAGGCGTCAGTTCGCCGTCGTGCACGGGCCGAGCACGTGCCCGTGCACGAGGGCGATCAGCGGCCCGCCGAGCGCGTGCCGGGTCCCGGCGACGACGACCCACGTGGGGCCGCCGAACGGCTCCTGCGCCGTGACCTCGATCTCCGCGCCGGGCACGATGCCCAGCTTGCCCAGGTGCCGCAGCGCGGCGCTGTCGCGGTCCGAGACGCGCTGCACCCGGAACCGGTGCCCGACCGGCACCGCGGCGAGCGGCGTGCCCCAGTCCTCGTCGTGCTCCCCGGCGCGCGGCGGGATCGGGTCGCCGTGCGGGTCGTGGGTGGGGTAGCCGAGCGCGGCGTCGATCCGCTCCTCCAGCCGCTCGGACAGCGCGTGCTCGAGCAGCTCAGCCTCGGCGTGCACCTCATCCCACGGGACACCGGCCGCGCGGTGCAGGAAGGTCTCCAGCAGCCGGTGACGGCGCACGACGCGCAGGGCGGCGCGCTCCCCTGCGGGCGTGAGGCGCAGGGACCGCGGATCGGGGCGATCGACGAGGTGGCCGTCCTCGAGGCGCTTCACCATCGCGGAGACGGACGGGGAGGAGACCCCCAGCTCCTTCGCCAGCTGGCCGGTCGTCACCACCTCACCACGGGTGGTGAGGTGGTAGATCGTCTTGAGATAGTCCTCGGTCGCCCGGGACATAGCCACCATGACTGACGATGATAGGCGCGTCTACCGAACGGGTACCGGCTGAGCAGGGAGGTTCTGCGCGATCACCTCCGAGATCTCCTGCAGCGGCCCCGCCCCGACGGCCACCGGCATCGTCACGGCGACGAAGACCGGCCGGTCGACCGCGATGTGCGTCTGCAGGTCGGGGTTCGGCAGTCCGTCGTCCAGCGTCAGCCAGGACACGCCGTCGACCACCAGCAGCGCCGACGTCGGTGTCAGCTCGGCGGGCCGGGGCAGCCCGCAGCGCAGCACGACCGGGCGGGGCGCAGCGGCCCACGCCCGCACCCCGGCCACCGGCGGGGAGATCTCGCGCTCGGCCAGGCCACCGGTGAGGGTGGCGGGCAGCGCGTCGAGCAGCGTCGTGCAGGCCGGATCGGCCGCCGCGGGGGCGTCGACCGGGACGACGGTCAGCGGCCCGGTCTCGACGACCGGCTCCGGGTCGAGCGCGCTGCTGCGGGTCACCACACCCAGCACGGCGACGGCGACGGCGAACAGCACCGGGAGCGCGATCGCGATGACGACCGGCGGCGACCACCCCCCGGAGCGGCGGGTCATCCCAGCTTGACCACCGGGCAGGTGAGCGTGCGGGTGATGCCGCTGACGCTCTGCACCTTGGCGACCACCAGCTGACCGAGGAGGTCGACGTCGGGTGCCTCCGCGCGGACGATCACGTCGTAGGGCCCGGTCACGTCCTCAGCGGACACCACACCCTCGATCTGGCCGATCTCCTTGGCGACGGCGGCAGCCTTGCCGACCTCGGTCTGGACCAGGATGTAGGCCTGCACCACGGCGTGCCCCTCTCGAGTGATGAGATCGTGTTCGTACGTCTGTCGGTTGCCGAACGTACCGGAGGTGGCGCCCGTGCCCGCAGCACCGTCGAGGGAACCCCGTCCTGCCGGGCAGGCCGGGAACGATCCCGAGACGGTGGCAGACCTCGGGGAGTTCGGCCTGATCAGCGCCCTGACCGGCGATCTGGTGCAGCCACCGACCACGCTCTTGGGCCCCGGGGACGACGCCGCGGTGGTGGCCGCGCCCGATGCCCGCGTGACGGTCACCACGGACGTCCTCGTCGAAGGAGTGCACTTCCGGCTCGACTGGTCGACGCCGGAGCAGATCGGCCGGAAGGCGGCAGCGGTCAACCTCGCCGACGTCGCGGCGATGGGGGCGACACCGACGGCGCTGCTGGTCGGGCTGGTCTGCCCGCCCACCACCCCGGCCGAGACGGTGCTGGGGATCGGTCGCGCGCTGCGGGAGGAGACCGAGGTGGCGGGGGCCGCGATCGTCGGCGGTGATGTGACGGCGGGCCCGGTGATCGTGCTGGCGATCACCGCGATGGGCAACCTCGGCGGGCGGCCGCCGGTCACCCGCGCCGGCGCGCGGCCCGGTGACGTGGTGGCGCTGTGCGGCACGGTCGGTCGGGCGGCGACGGGGCTGGCGGTGCTGTCGCGGGGGTTCCGCTCTCCGCGGGAGTTCGTCGACGCCCAGCGGGTGCCGTCCCCGCCCTACGCCGCGGGACCGCAGGCGGCGAAGGCCGGCGCCACATCGATGGTCGACGTCTCCGACGGCTTGCTGGCCGATCTCGGGCACGTCGCTGAGGCGTCCGGGGTGTTGATCGACCTGCAGGTGCCGCCGGTGCCGCCGCGGATGGCGGAGGTGGGTTCCGCGCTCGGCGTCGACCCGGTCGTGTGGCTCATGACCGGTGGGGAGGACCACGCCCTGGCCGCGACCTTCCCGCCCGACGTGGCCCTGCCCGAGGGGTGGGAGCGGATCGGCGTGGTGCGCGAGGGCGGGCCCGGTGTGCTGGTGGAGGGCCGTCCGTTCGAGGCGGAGTCGACGGGCTGGGACCACTTCCGCTGACCTGCGCGCGGGCGCGGCGCAGCCGCGGTCCGCGCGCTCGGCGGGTGGACCTCCCCCGTCACCTCGGCCCCCTCCCACGGGGTCTGCCCGGGTCACGGCGATCTCCGGTCGGTCGCCTTCAGCCGTCCGATCGCGGCGCCGGCGGCGGATTCGAGGGACGGCATGTCCGAGAAGCAGGTGACCAACGTGCAGCCGAGCTCACGGAACCGGAGCGCGGTGTCGACGTCGGTCGCGTGCACGCCGACGGGGACCCCGTGGGGAGCGCATGCGGTGAGGACCGTGCTGATCGCCTCCGAGAAGTCGCGGTCGTCGAGGGAGTTGGTGCAGCCCAGGGAGGCCGAGAGGTCTGCTGGCCCGACGTAGATCCCGTCGGGCCGGATCTCCGCGACGATGTCGGCGACCGCGGCCAGAGCGCCTGCGGTTTCGATCATCAGGATGCACCGGTCCTCGGGGTGGTCCGAGCCTGCGACGCGACCGAGCGACCTGTTGCCTGCCGGGGGGTAGCGGCACGCGGCCGCGGCTGCTCGCGCCTCCTCGAGGCTGTGCAGGCTCGGGACGATGACGCCTGACGCACCGAGGTCGAGCGCGCGGCCCAGGTCGGCGGCGTGGGGCGACCTGGCGCGGGCGAGCAGCCGGCTGCCAGCAGCCCGGGCTGCCGCGGACAGGGCGGGTAGATCGTGCTCCGCGGCAGTTCCGTGCTGCAGGTCGGCGACGAGGTAGTCGAAGCCGGCGTGTGCGAGGGCGGTCACCGCCGGGATCGACGGGGTGTGCAGCCAAGCGCCGTAGAGCACGTCCGGTGGGCTGCTCGGGTGCTGGTCTCTCATCGTCTCGCCCTTTCTCGTGGACCCGGTTCGGCACGATACGGCCGGACATCGGCCACGGGCGGGATCGGCGCATCGCCGCACTCGTGCTCGGTGTCCGCCGGATGACCGGGCCTCCTCGCTGGGCCACGACGAACAGCTCCGACCAGCCGACCCGCCCCGTGTGAAGACGGCCCGACCCCGTCGAAGAGCCGGTCGCAGCGACGGGCCCGGAGCCGGGGACGAGAACCCATGATCACCACTCCCGGTGACGACCCCGCTACGGGCGTGTCGTAGCGTCGGGTTCCCCGCGGTGCGAAGGAGAGACCCCGTGCGCAGATCCGTCCGGCCCGCCGCCGTGCTGCTCGCCGCCGCCCTGCTGCTCGGCGGATGCTCCTCGATCGGCGGCACGTCGGCCGCCGCGCCGATCCGGCAGAGCGTCGACACCTCGGAGTACGTGCCCTCGGCGACCAACCCCGACCCGTCGCGGAAGATCCCCGGCATCACGATCAAGAAGTTCGCCGGGGCGCAGCACGTCCCCAGCAACGTCCGCGTCGCCTACACGCACAACCCGCCGATCGGCGGCCGCCACGACCAGGTGTGGGCCGCCTGCAACGGCGTCGTCTACGAGACGCCCGTGCGGGTCGAGCACCTGGTGCACTCGCTGGAGCACGGCGCGGTGTGGATCGCCTACGACCCGGCGCGCCTCTCGGCGGCCGACGTGGCTGCGCTCGCCACGCTGGTGGAGGGCAAGCCGTACATGGTCATGTCGCCGTACCCGGAGATGGCCTCGCCGGTGTCGCTGCAGTCGTGGGGCCACCAGCTGGCCGTCGACTCGGTCACTGACCCGCGCATCGACCAGTTCATCACCGCGCTGCGGGTCAACCCCAACACGCACCCCGAGCCGAACGCGTCCTGCGACATCCCGAGCCGCTACTTCGACCAGGACGACCCGCCGCCGTACCAGCCGCTGCCCGCGCAGAGCGAGATCGACGGCGCGACGATCGTGGCGGAGGAAGGCTGACACCAGCGATGACCGAGCGTAGGCGACACGATCGGGTGATCGTCGCACGATGCGGTGCGGATCAGTCGCCGAAGATCCGGTCAGGAACGCCGAGGGCGCTGGACGGACGACAGGGAGCGCCCATGAGCGGCAAGCTCACACCGCATGGCGGCGCGGGCAGGCGACCTCTCGCCGGGAGGGTTCATGCATGGTTGAGCCCACTCATGGTCGTCATGCCTCCGTCCACCGGAAGACAAGTGCCGGTCAGCGCCCACCGGTTGGGGCCGATCGCGTAGAGCACCGCCTCGACGACCTCACTGGACGAGATGAGCCGGCCGATCGGCTGCCGGCGGCGCAGTGCGGCGAGTTCAGCCGCCGGATCCGCGGAGTCGTCGAGCAGGTTGTCCACCCACGGCGTGTCGACCGTCCCAGGACTGATGCTCACGACACTCACACCGTCCTGGAGCAGATCGGCGGCCATCGCGCGGGTCAACGCGACGACGGCGCCCTTGGATCCGCTGTAGACCGCCCGTTCACGAAGGCCGGTCGCGGCAGCGACCGAGGCGATGTTGACGATGGTCCCGGCTTTCGAAGCCCTGAGGTGAGGCAGGGCCAGGCGGCTCACGCGGGCGAGACCGAACACGTTGACGGCGAAGACCCGCTCCCAGTCCTGGGCCGTCGAGGTCTCGACCGTGCCCTGCGCGCCGACGCCCGCGCAGTTCACGAGGACGTCGATTCCTCTCAGGTGGTCCACCGCGGTCCTGATCGCAGTCCGCGTTTGCTCCTCGTCGGTGATGTCGCAGGAGAGGATCGGGATCGGGGCCTTCGCCGGGACCGCGATATCGAGGCCGATGACAGCGCGGCCGGTTTCCGCTAATCGGTTCACCAGGTGTGCACCGATGCCGGAGCCAGCACCGGTAACCACGACTCGATCGGACACAGTGAGATTCCCCGTTCTACCGTGAGGTGCCGGCCGACATGCACGGCAACCAAGTGGTCGTATCGGCTTCGACGAGATGACATTCGCCCAGTGCGGCGAAGACCATGCACACATGGTTGGGGATCACGTGGACCCGTTCGCCGATCTTGAGCTGTGGTGCCGGTTCCGCGCCGGTCCAGCGCAGCCAGCCGTGTTCCTCGGACAGGCGTGCGACGATCCAGCCCGGCAGCTCTGGGATGAGCCCGTAACCCGGGAAGGCGTCCCGATGCGCCACCGCCGGGACGAGGTCAGCGCCAAGTGCTTTCGAGCCTGCATCGATGCATCCATAGCCCGGACGTGGGCTGCTCACCACGGTCGTGGCGACTCGAGCCGCGCAGTCGGCCAGAGCCGCGTTTCCGAGGGCCACCTGGCCGAGGTCGTTGAAAGCGTAGATCCCTGGTCGGAGCTCGGTGATACCGCTCTGTTCTGCCATGATGCGCGCTGATGCGCTCGCCCCGACCGACACGTCGTGGACCGGTATCCCGGCAGCCCGGAGTTCCTCCGCCACACTGGTCATCAGACGTGCCACCTCTCTGCATCGTGCGCGGAGGTCAGCTTCGTCGGTCGCGGTGTACACGTTGCCCTCATGAGTCTGGATGCCCTGGAGGTGCAATCCGTCGAACCCGGCGATCTCCCGGGCGACACGGACGGCCTCCTCAGGTCGTAAGCCCTCGCGGCCGAGACCGGAGTCGATCATGAGGCGAACGGCGAGCTCGGTGCCCTGCGCGGTCGCGACCTCTGCGAGCGATCGGGCACCTTCGACGCTGTCGGCCGCCACGATCAATTCAACGCGGCGGGACAGCTCGACGGCGCGACGAGCTTTGTGCTCTCCGACGAGGGGGTAGGCCACCACTAAGCGGTTGACCCCAGCACGCGCGAACTCTTCAGCCTCGCCGAGCTTGGCGACGGTCAGGCCATCTGCTCCGGCTGCGATCTGGCGAAGTCCGAGAGCGACGTTGCGGTGGGTCTTGGCATGCGGGACGAGGCGCTTGCCGTTGCTGTGGGCGTGCGCGGCCATACGGCTCAAGTTGCGCTCGAGGACCGCGGCATCGACGAGCAGCGACGGGGTGTCGTACGGGTCGGGTGTGATCACCACGGCCGTTCACCCACGAAACCCAGCTCGGTCGAAATGGCGTTGGCTTCCCCCTGGAGGACCTCGAGAAGTGTTTCTTTCACGGTTTCGCCACTGTCGATCCGAGACTGCGGTACGGTGCAACTCATAGCGCCGACGACCTCGCGGGTGTGGTCGCGCAAAGGCACAGCAACACACATCACTCCCTCGGTGTACTCTCCATGGTCTTCGGCCCAGCCGCGGTTTCGTACCTCGTCGAGCACCGCGAGGAGCTCGCGTTTGGTCCCGATCGTTCGAGGAGTGAATCGTCGAAGCCGGTAGTTGCGCAGGCGTGACTTGAGTTCATCCTCAGGCAGGCCTGCGAGCAGGACCTTTCCGAGCCCGGTGGCGTAGGCGGGCAGCCTCGCCCCGATCTGGGAGACGAGTCGGAGCGGCTGTGATCCTTCGACCTTGTCGACGTAGACGACCGTGAGCTCGTCGAGCACTCCGAGCTGGACCGTCTCGTTCACCCGCTGCACGATCGCCTCGAGGTGAGGGTGCGCGATCCTCGGTAGGTCGAGGCTCTGGAGGTAGGCCCGACCGGCAAGCCCGGCGCGGACTCCGAGCTCGTAGTTCTTGCTCGTGGCGTCGAACCGGACCCAGTTGCGTTGGACGAGGGTTGCGAGCAGGCTGTGCGTGCTGCTGCGGGGGGCCCGCAGGCGCCGGGTGATCTCGGCGAACGACAGGGCACCTTCTTCGGCCAACAGCTCCAGAAGATCGATGGTTCGATCTGCCGACTTCACCGTCGCCGGTCGTGGAGCGTTCATCTGTCCCCTCGTCGTTCCGTCCCCGCCGGAGCGCTGCGCGCGAAGCTCTGTCCGGGCGCCTACGCGGCGAGGCGCTCAGGCTCAATCGGTGTGCCCGGTTCACCGTCGGCCGCACCGGCGTCGGTCGGCTGGGCCGGGTGCTCATCTGCACCGCACCGACGTGGGCGAGATCGCGATCGAACGCAACGACGGTCCCCCTTGGCCAGGTCGAGCACCGCGGCGTCCAGCCCACCGCGGTGCTCGGCCTCGGTACAGATTAGAACGCTGCCGGACCAGATTGCCGAGCAACTGCCCGGCCGGCCGGCCGACGCGCACGGCTCGGGACCAGGTCCAACTCGGTCCATCGTCGTGGGCGTGGCCCGGCTGTTCGAACAGTTTCTGGCTGCTCAGGGAAGTAGGACGTACTTGATGGCCTCCCCGGGGGCGTTCATGAGGGAAGTGAAGATCTCCACACCATCGGTGAGCGGCCGCGTGTCGACCCAACCCGTGGGGAGCCGAGGCATGAGATCGACCGCGACCTGGAAGTCCCGTCGGTCGTAACAGAACGTCGTGATTACCCGATGCTCCTGCCGGATCATCGCTTGACCGTCGACGTCGGCCCCTGACCCGTGGAGGCCTACCCAGACCGCGGTGCCGCCCGGTCGGAGCCGCTCGAGGGACAGCCCCCGGGTCGTGCTCGAGCCCACCGTATCGAAGATCACGTCGTAGTCGTGGTCGAGGTCCCTCACCGCACGCGCGCCGGCGACCTCTGCCCAGGCGAGCCGGGAGTCGACCCGGTCGCAGAGGTCGACGCGGGGAAGACCCCGCAACTGACCGACGAGCGCGAGGGTGAAGCCGACCGCTCCGGCACCGATGATCGCGACGCGCTGCGGCCACATGATGTGCTCCTCGACCAGGCGCATCGCGTGGACGGCGTTGGCAACGGGCTCGCTCGCGGCAAGGTGCTCAACGGGCGAGCTCAGGTCGCTCACGGCGTAGCAGCTGGTAGCGGGAACGGCGACGCGTTCGGCGAACCCTCCGCCCACCGCGCCTGCCGGGATCGTGACGATCCACCACGGCACCGGCACGTACCTCGACGTGCCGGTGGTCGGAAGCTAGGGAACGACCGCCGGGCGATCGCTGATCCCGCGCAGCGGCCCGGTCTCCGCTGCGCGGGATCAGCCGAACGCTGTGGCGCTCGGCACCGGCGCTAGTGCTGCGGGACCGGCACCCCGCGGATCGAGGCGTCGAGCAGCTGCACCGGGTGTAGCAGCGGCCGCTCGCCCCGCAGGTGCTTGCCGATCTGCAGCAGGCACCCCGGGTTCGCGGTGACGACGACGTCCGGCTGGGTGGAGCGGACGTTCGCGGCCTTGCGTTCGCCCAGCTCGGCAGCGGCCTCGGGGTGGAGCAGGTTGTAGATGCCCGCGGAGCCGCAGCACAGCTCAGCCTCGGGCAGGTCCACCAGCTCCACGCCGGGGATCGAGGCGAGCACCGCGCGCGGCTGCGCCCGCACCTTCTGGGCGTGCCCGAGGTGGCAGGCGTCGTGGTAGGCGACGCGGGCGCGGACGGGGTGGCGCGGCGCGCGGGGGCCCTCGGCGAGGGCGTCGGCCAGCACTTCGTGGACGTCGCGGACGGAGCGGGAGAAGCGGGCGGCGCGCTCGGCCCACTCGGGGTCGTCGGCGAGCAGGTGGCCGTACTCCTTCATCGACGAGCCGCAGCCGGCCACGTTCGTGACGATCGCGTCGACGCCGAGCACCTCGAACGTCTCGATCGTGCGCTTGGCCCGGACGAGCGCCGGGGCCTCGCGACCGGAGTGCAGTTCCAGCGCACCGCAGCACTGCTGGTCGCGCGGCACGACCACGTCGAAGCCCTCGGCGGCCAGCACCCGTACGGTGGCGGCGTTGACGCGGTGGAAGAACACGTCCTGCACGCAGCCGGTGAGCAGCGCGACGCGGCCGCGCCGGTTGCCGCCCACGGCCGGGGTGACGCGGGGGAGCCGGGCGAACGCCTCCCGGACGGCGACCGGCGGCAGCAACGACTCCACGGCAGCCAGCCGGGCGGGCAGCGTCGCGGTGATGGTCGAGACCAGCTTCGCGACCGAGGGAGCGCGGCGCAGCCGCTGGTAGAGCGCGCCGGGCAGGGCGGCCAGCCGCAGCCTCCGCTTGTACGGGAACAGCGCGAAGATCGCGCCGCGGAACAGCTGCTCGCCCCGCGGGCGGGGCACGTTGCGCTCGATCTGCGGGCGCACCGCCTCCAGCAGCCGGTCGTACTGCACGCCCGACGGGCAGGCGGTCACGCACGCCATGCAGCCGAGGCAGTTGTCGATGTGCTCGGTGAAGGCCCCCTCGAGGGGGATCTCACCCTTCTCCGCGAGGTCCATGAGCAGGATGCGGCCGCGCGGGGAGTCCATCTCCTCGCCCCACAGCCGGTAGGTGGGGCAGGTGGGCAGGCAGAAGCCGCAGTGCACGCAGTCCGAGAGCAGCTCGCGGGCCGGTGGGCGGTGCGCGTCGAACACGGGTGTCACATCCAGGGGTCGAAGCGGCCCGGGCCGAGCCGGCCGGCTGGGTCGAGGGACTGCTTGACGGCGCGCAGGACCTTCAGCGCCGACGGGGGCGGCCCCCACGCGGGGACGGACGCGCCGGCGGGGCGGCGGCGCAGCACCGATGTGCCGCCGGCGGCCGCGACGGTCTCGTGCGCGGCGGCGACGTCCTGCGCATCGAGCACGACGGTGGCGATGCCGGTGCCCAGCCCCGCGGTGATCGCGCGGGCCGGGAGCGCGGTCAGCACGCCGGGCAGCTTGGACGGGCGGACGCCGATGCGCAGCACCGCATCACCGGGGCCGCCGCGGACGATCGCGGCGTGCTCGGCCCAGCGGTCGTCGCCGTCGACGGCGCCGGGCAGGACGGGGCGCAGCCGGTCCAGGCGGGCGTCCATCGCGGCGGCGGTGCCGTTGAGCCGGACGAGCAGCGTGCCGGCGTCCGGGGTGGTGCCCAGCCACTCCAGCGCCACCGCCTCGTGCGGCCCGGCGAGCACGGCCCGGGCCAGCTCAGCGGCCTCGGTGAGCGAGCAGGACACCGCCAGGGTGGCCTCCCGCTCGGGCACCGGGTGCAGTCGCAGCACCACCTCGGCGATCACGGCGAGGGTCCCGTACGAGCCGTGCAGCAGCTTGGCCAGGTCGTAGCCGGCCACGTTCTTGATCACGTGTCCGCCGCTGCGGGCGACCGTGCCATCGGCCAGCACGAGCGTGACCCCGATGACGAGGTCGCGCATCGACCCGAACGCCAGACCGCACGGGCCCGCGTCGCCGGTGGCGACGAGTCCCCCGACGGTGGCGCCCTCGGCGACCCGGGCGGCGTCCAGGCTCACCCGCTGGTGGTGCGGGGCCAGCTCCTCCTGCAGCTGCCGCAGCGGGGTCCCCGCGCGCACGGCGACGGTCATGTCGCCCGGGTTGTGCACGACGATCCCGGCGAGACCGGTGGTGTCGAGCACCGCGTCGACCGGCCCGAGCGGGCCCGCCCAGTCGGCGGCCGTGCCGGCGCCGGCGATCCCGAGCGTGCCGGAGCTGTCCAGGACTGCGTCGCGCAGCTCCTTGAGATCGGTGGGGTGCAGCATCGATGCGGTCACAGCCGTTCGATCACTCCTGCCTCCTCCAGCGGGTGCGGCCGGTACTTGCCGGGCTCCCCGCACAGCCGCGGGGTGGGCAGCACCTTCCCCGGGTTGCAGATGCCCTGCGGGTCCCACGCGTCGCGCACCCGCGCCATCACGGCGAGATCGTCCCGGGAGAACATCTTCGGCATCGAGCACGCCTTGTCGGTGCCGATGCCGTGCTCGCCCGACAGCGATCCGCCCATCTCCACGCACAGCTCCGCGATGGCCGAGGTCAGCTCCTCGGCGCGGGCGGTCTCCCCGGCGGCGCCGTCGTAGAGCACCAACGGGTGCAGGTTGCCGTCACCGGCGTGGAACACGTTGGCCACCCGCAGGCCGGCCGAGCGGCTCATCGCGGCGATCCGGTCGAGCGTCTCGGCGAGCCGGGTGCGCGGCACGACGCCGTCCTGGACGAAGTAGTCCGGGCTGATCCGCCCGACCGCGGCGAACGCCGCCTTGCGGCCGCGCCAGATCGCCGCCCGCTCCTCGGCGGAGCCCGCGATGTGCAGCCTGGTGCAGCCGTGCGCTTCGCAGATCCGCCGGACCTGCTCGAACGTCGATCCGCACTCCTCAGCGGGGCCGTCCAGCTCGACGACGAGCGCAGCCGGGGTGCCGATCGTGTACCCGGCGTGCACCGCCTCCTCCGCGGCCTCGATGGCCAGTGCGTCCATCATCTCGACGGCGGCGGGCACGATCCCGGCCGCGACGACGTCGGAGACCACCTCGCCCGCCGCGGCGACCGACGGGAAGTCCGCCAGCAGCGTCCGCACCGTCTCCGGGGTGCGCAGCAGCCGCACGGTGACCTTGGTGACGATGCCGAGCGTGCCCTCGGAGCCGAGGAACAGCCCGCGCAGGTCGGGGCCCTGCTGCTCGCCGGTGTCGGAACCGAGGGTCACCGTCGAGCCGTCCGGGAGCACGACCTCGACCGCCAGCACGTGGTTGGTGGTGAAGCCGTACTTCAGGCAGTGCGCGCCGCCGGAGTTCTCCGCGACGTTGCCGCCGATCGTGCACACCTGCTGGCTGGACGGGTCGGGCGCGTAGTACAGCCCGTACTGCGCCACGGCGCGGGTGACGTCGAGGTTGGTGACGCCGGGCTCGACGACCGCGCGCCGGTCCACCGGGTCCACCTCGAGGATCCGGTTGAGCCGGTTCAGGCCGATCACCACGCCGTCGGCGACCGGGAGCGCGCCGCCGGAGAGCCCGGTGCCCGCGCCACGGGCCACGAACGGCACCTCGTGCTCGGCGCAGACCCGCACGGCCGCGGCCACCTGCTCGGCGGTGCGGGGGAGCAGCACCAGCTCAGGGACGACCCGGTGCCCGGTCAGGCCGTCGCACTCGTAGACCCGGCAGCGGACCGGGTCGCTCAGCACGTCCTGAGGATCGAGCACGGCCTCGAAGGCTCGTCGCGCAGCACCGTCCAGCGGCATTGCCCCACCGTACGACGACACAAGAAATTCCGCAATGCGGAAAACAAAATCCGCATGCTAGAATTCGTGTCGTGGCTGCTCTGGAGATCGATCCCGCCCTTCGTTCGTTCGTGGCCGACGAGCTGTTGCCCGGTCTCGACATCACCCCCGAACGCTTCTGGGAGGTGCTCGACAGCCTGCAGCAGCGCTTCGCCGGGCGCATCGCGGAGCTGCTCGCGCGCCGCGACGAGCTGCAAGCGCGCATCGACAGCTGGCACGAGGAACAGGGCGGGGCCGGGGACCCGGCCGCCTACGAGGCGTTCCTCACCGAGATCGGCTACCTGCTCCCCGAGGAGCAGCCGCACATCACCGTCACCGACGTCGACCCGGAGATCGCCACGATCGCCGGGCCGCAGCTCGTCGTGCCCGCGACGGTGCCCCGCTACGCACTCAACGCCGCCAACGCCCGCTGGGGCTCGCTCTACGACGCCTTCTACGGCACCGACGCGCTGCCGCCGCTGGACCGCGGGCTCGCTCCCGGCTACGACGAGGAGCGCGGTGCGCAGGTGATCGCCGAGGTCGACCGGCTCCTCGACGAGTTCTTCCCGCTCGCATCCGGCAGCCACGCCGACGCCACCGCCTACACGGTCAACAACGGGCAGCTGGTCGTGCACACCGCGACGGGGGAGACCGGGCTGGCCGACGCCGACCAGTTCGCCGGGTACTCCGAGCGCGGCGTGCTGCTGCGCCGCAACGGGCTGCACGTCGAGCTGCACATCGACCGCGAGCACCGGGTCGGCCGCCAGCACCACGCCGGGATCGCCGACGTCGTGCTGGAGTCCGCGGTCACCACGATCATCGACCTCGAGGACTCCGTCTCCACCGTCGACGGCGAGGACAAGGCGCACGGCTACCGCACCTGGCTCGGCCTGATGACCGGGAAGCTCGAGGCCACGTTCGAGAAGGGCGGTCGCACGATGACGCGCGTCGTGCACGGCGACCGCACCTGGACCGCGCCCGACGGCTCCCCGCTCACCCTGCCCGGGCGCGCGCTGCTGCTGGCCCGCACCGTGGGCCACCACATGACCTCGGGCGCCGTGCTCGTCGACGGCGAGGAGGTCGCGGAGGGCGTGCTGGACACGCTCGTCGTGGCCACCGCCGCGCTGCACGACCTGCGTGGGCTCGGCCGGTTCACCAACTCCCGCACGGGCAGCGTCTACATCGTCAAGCCGAAGCAGCACGGCCCCGACGAGGTGGCGCTCACCGTTGAGCTGTTCGCCGCCGTCGAGGAGGCGCTGGGCCTCGCCCCGTGCACGCTCAAGATCGGCATCATGGACGAGGAACGGCGCACCTCGCTCAACCTCGGCGCCTGCATCGCCCGCGCTGCCGACCGGGTCATCTTCGTCAACACCGGCTTCCTCGACCGCACCGGCGACGAGATCCACACCGACTTCCACGCCGGCCCGGTCGTGCGCAAGGAGTCGATGAAGTCCTCGAAGTGGCTCTCCACCTACGAGGACTCCAACGTCGACGTCGCGCTGGCCGCGGGCTTCGCCGGCCGCGCGCAGGTCGGCAAGGGCATGTGGGCCAAGCCCGCCGCGATGGCCGCGATGCTGGAGCAGAAGGGTGCCCAGCCGGAGGCAGGTGCGAACACCGCGTGGGTGCCGTCGCCGACGGCCGCCACCCTGCACGCGCTGCACTACCTGCGCACCGACGTGGCCGCCCGCCAGCGCGAGCTCGCCGGGCGGCGCACCGACCGGCGCGGCATGCTCGCCGTGCCGCTGCTCACCGAGCCCCTCACGCCCGAGGAGATCCGGCACGAGCTGGAGACCAACGCGCAGTCGATCCTGGGATACGTCGTGCGCTGGGTCGGGCTGGGCATCGGCTGCTCCACGGTGCCCGACCTGGAGGGTGTCGGCCTCATGGAGGACCGCGCCACCCTGCGCATCTCCAGCCAGCTGATCGCCAACTGGCTCCACCACGGCATCGTCGACGAGGAGACCGTGCGGGTCACGTTCGCGCGCATGGCGGCGCTGGTCGACGAGCAGAACGCGAGCGAGCCGGGTTACCCGCCGATGGCGGCGGACCTCGAGGGCAGCGAGTCCTTCCAGGCCGCGCTCGAGCTGGTGTTCACCGGTGCCACCGAGCCCAACGGCTACACCGAACGGGCACTGACCACCTGGCGGCAGCGGGCGAAGGCCCGGGCGAAGAGCAGCTGAGCGATCGTAGGGTCGAGGCGTGCTCGAGCTGCGCCGCGTCCCGATCGACCACCCCGACGCCCGGCAGCTGATCAACGGGCTGTTCGCCTTCTACGGCGAGGTCTACGGCGGTGAGGGCGACGCGACTCCCGTCGACGTGGCCGAGTTCTCCCCGCCCCGCGGGGCGTTCTACGTCGGCTACCTCGACGGGGAACCGGTCGCGTGCGGGGGCTGGCGGGCGCGGGACCACGACCCGGCCGATCCGCAGGTCCGCGACGGCGACGCGGAGATCAAGCGGATGTACGTGGCGCCCGGGCACCGCGGCCGCGGCTTCGCCCGCGCCGTCCTCACCGCGCTGGAGGAGAGCGCCGCGGCGGCCGGGCGCACCCGCGCCATCCTGGAGACCGGCAGCCCGCAGACCGCCGCGATCCGGCTCTACGAGGCGGCCGGCTACACCCGCATCCCCGGCTTCGGCCGGTACCGCCGATCCCCGCTGAGCCGCTGCTTCGCCAAGCTGCTCGTGGGGGCGCGCACCTCGGTGTCCGCCGAGGTCCCACGATCGGGCGCCGGCTGATCACGATCTCGGCGCGCTCCGGCCGCACCTCTGGCGCCGGGCGCTCCCAGGGCAGATGATGCGCTGCGGCGCGCATGAGGGAGCGCACATCGACGCATCAGGGGGCTGCCGGATGACGGTGCTGGCGCAAGCGGTCGAGACCCGCCTGGACACGGCGTGGTACGACTACGTCTTCATCGCTTTCTACTTCGCGCTGGTGCTCGGCATCGGGATCGCAGCGCGCAGGTCGGTCTCGTCCAGTCTGGACTTCCTGCTGTCCGGGCGGGCGCTGCCGGCGTGGGTCACGGGCCTGGCGTTCATCTCGGCGAACCTCGGCGCGCTCGAGCTGATCGGGATGATGGCCAACGGCGTCAAGTACGGCGTGCCCACGGTGCACTACTACTGGATCGGCGCGATCCCGGCCATGGTGTTCCTCGGCATCGTGATGATGCCGTTCTACTACGGCAGCAAGGCCCGGTCGGTGCCGGAGTTCCTGCGCATGCGGTTCAACAAGACCACCCAGCGGGTGCAGGGCGTGGCGTTCGCGCTGGCCTCGGTGCTGATCGCCGGGGTGAACCTGTTCGCGCTCGGGCTGGTGATGCAGGCGCTGCTGGGCTGGTCGCTGGCCGTGGCGATCCCGGTCGCGGCGCTCGTGGTGCTCGCGTACACGTTCTTCGGCGGGCTCTCGGCGGCGATCTACAACGAGGTCCTGCAGTTCTTCGTCATCCTCGCCCTGCTCATCCCGCTCACGGTGGCCGGGCTGGTGCGCGTCGGCGGCTGGAACGGGCTGAAGGAGCGGATCACCGAGGCCGGCTTCCCCGACGACCTGGCGTCCTGGCCGGGCACGTCGCTCACCGAGATCCCCAACGGGTTCCTGTCGGTGATCGGCATCGTGTTCGGTCTCGGCTTCGTGCTGTCCTTCGGCTACTGGACGACGAACTTCGCTGAGGTGCAGCGGGCGCTCTCGGCGCGCAGCATGTCGGCCGCGCGGCGCACACCGATCATCGGGGCGTTCCCGAAGGCGCTGATCCCGCTGGTCGTGGTGGTGCCGGGCATGGTGGCCGGGGTGTTGGTGCCGCAGCTGGTGGCGCTCAAGCAGTCCGGCACCGACGCCCCCGAGGGCGGGGTCACCTACAACGACGCGCTCACCCTGCTCATGGGCGAGGTGCTGCCGAACGGGCTGCTCGGGGTGGCGCTGGCCGGGCTGCTGGCGGCGTTCATGGCCGGGATGGCGGCCAACGTCTCCTCGCTCAACACCGTCTTCACCTACGACCTGTGGCAGGACTGGATCCGGCCCGGCCGCTCCGACCGGTACTACCTGCAGGTGGGGCGGGTCGTCACGGTCGTCGGCTGCCTGCTGGCGATCGGCACCGCGTTCATCGCGAGCGGCAGCCAGAACCTGATGGACTACATCCAGACCCTCTTCAGCTTCTTCAACGCCCCGCTGTTCGCGATCTTCATCCTGGGGCTGTTCTGGAAGCGGATGACGGGCCCGGCGGGCTGGACGGGCCTGGTGGGCGGCACGCTCGCCGCGGTCGTGGTCGACCGGTTGGTCGCGGCCGACGTGATCGACGTGTCGAGCCAGGCCGGCAGCTTCATCGGGGCGTCGTCGGCGTTCGTGGTCGGGGTGGTGATCGCGATCATCGTGTCGTCGTTCACCACGCCGAAGACCGACGAGGAACTGCGCGGTCTGGTGTGGGCGCTGACGCCGAAGGAGGCGCGCACGCACGAGGCCGTCGGCGTCGACGCCGGCTGGTACCGCTCGCCGATGGTCCTCGGCGGCCTCGTGCTCGCGCTGACCGTCGTCCTCTACATCGTCTTCTGACCGGGGAGGGAAACCGTGGCTGAACTGGGGAACGACTCCGCCGGCGAGGCGGAGGAGGTCCACCACGCGGCGTCGTCGCTGTTCGATCTGCGCACCGTGATCGCGTTGTTGTTCGGCGTCTACGGCCTGTTGCTGCTGATCATCGGGATCGTCGACACCACGCAGGAGGAGATCGAGAAGTCCGGCGGGCTGCACATGAACGTCTGGAGCGGGGTCGTGATGCTGGTCGTGGCCGCGCTGTTCTTCACCTGGATGCGGCTGCGGCCGGCCCGCCCGCCGGAGACCTCCTCCTGAGCGGGGTTCAGCGGCGGCGCAGTGCGGGCGGCGGGTTGAACGCGAACAGCGTCCACTCGTCCAGGCGGCGCACGGTGCGGCGGATGCGGTCGATCACTGCGTCTCCTCTCGATGAGGGTCGTCTCCAGGGGTGTGCACCCGGTACAGCGCGCACGCCTTCTGGATCGTTCCAGTCGATCAGGTGAGGCCGCTCACGACCGGCTGACGGGGCCTCCTAGGCTGAGCCGGTGCCCATCTATGCACTCGGTGACAGCGAGCCCGACATCCATCCCGAGGCGTACGTCCACCCGGACGCGGTGGTGATCGGCAACGTGAGGATCGGTGCGGAGGCCTCGATCTGGCCGACGGCGGTGCTCCGCGGCGACGAAGGGCGCATCGAGGTGGGTGCCCGCACGAGCATCCAGGACGGCTCGATCATCCACACCACGCCCGAGGAACCCACGATCATCGGCGACGAGGTCACCGTCGGGCACAACGTGCACATCGAGAGCGCCACGATCGGCGACCGGGCGCTGATCTCGTCCGGGTCGGTGGTGCTCAACGGCGCGCGCATCGGGGAGGGCGCGGTGGTCGCGGCGGGCGCCGTCGTGTCGCCGCGCGCGCAGGTCGCCCCCCGGACCATGGTGATGGGGATCCCGGCCAGGGTGCGGGAGGGCTTCGAGGTCGGCCCCGAGTACGCGGAGCACGCCGTTGCGAGCTACGTCGCGCGGGGCAAGCGGTTCCGCGCCGAGCTGCGGAGGATCGACTGATGGCGGGCAAGCCCCTGGAGGAGATCGTCGAGGCGGGCTGGGCGAAGGCGCTCGCCCCGGTCGCCGGGCAGATCGCCGAGATGGGCGACTTCCTGCGCGCCGAGCTGGCAGCGGGCCGGCGCTACCTGCCGTCCGGGCAGAACGTCCTGCGCGCGTTCCAGCAGCCCTTCCACGAGGTGCGGGTGCTCATCGTCGGGCAGGATCCTTACCCGACGCCGGGGCACGCAGTGGGCCTGTCGTTCTCGGTCTCGCCCGAGACCCGGCCCCTGCCGCGGTCGCTGGTGAACATCTTCCGCGAGTACTGCGACGACCTCGGCCACCCCGAGCCGTCCACCGGGGACCTCACACCGTGGACCCGTCAGGGCGTGCTGCTGCTCAACAGGTGCCTCACCGTGACCCCCGGCAAGCCGGGCTCGCACCGCGGCAAGGGCTGGGAGGCGGTCACCGAACAGGCGATCCGCGCCCTGGTCGCCCGCGACTCCGAGCCGCTCGTGGCGATCCTGTGGGGCCGTGACGCGCGTAACCTCGTGCCGCTGCTGCAGGACGTGCCGTGCATCGAGTCCGCGCACCCGTCACCGATGTCGGCGGCGAACGGCTTCTTCGGCTCGCGGCCGTTCAGCCGGGCCAACGCGCTGCTGGAGGAGATCGGCGGCGAGCCCGTCGACTGGAAGCTGCCCTGACGCACGGCGAAAGGCCCTCCGACCAGCCGGTCGGAGGGCCTTTCACCGGGAAGTCGAAGATCAGACTGCGGCGGCCCGCTGCACCCGACCGGACTTGATGCACGTCGTGCAGACGTTGATCTTGCGGGTGTTGCCGCCCTGGGCGACGCGCATCGACTGGATGTTCGGGTTGAAGCGCCGCGAGGTCTTCGCCTTGATGCGCCGCTTCAGCGCACCCTTGCCGAGCCGGGCGTTGCGCTTGCCGAAGCCTGGCGACTTGTCGCAGATCTCGCAGACTGCGGCCATGATCGTGAATCCTCTCCGTACCGGCTGAAAGGGCGCGTACCAGCGGTCAAGTCTACAGACCTGCTCCGGCGCACCCGCGTCGAGGGCGGTGCGGCCCTCGGCCCACCACCCGGTCCGCAGCCGATGCTAGCGTCCGCCGGTGTCCGTCTCCGCGCCCGGGTCCGTTCTGTGTTCGGCATCGGAGGAGAACCTCGCGACGGCGGGACACGAGCTGCGCAGCGTCTTCGGCCGCGGGATCGGTATCGAACGGCTGGGCCCCGACGCGTTCGTGTGCACCGGCCCGCCGATCGAGGAGATCGCGGCGGCCGCGAACTCGGGCCGGATCGCGTTCGTGCAGCACCTCGCGGTCGAGCGGGTGCGGCTGCCGGTCGGGAGCGGGCTCGCCGACGTCGTCGCGGCCGCCGTCGAGCTGGCCGGTGGGCAGGCCGATCTCGCCGTGCAGGCATGGGCGAGCGGCGCACCCCGGGCCGGCTACGGCGCCGGGGACGTCTACACGGGAGTCCGCGACGCGCTCGCCGAGCACGGCACGACCGTCGCCCGGGCCGGCCGCGAGCACGTGCTGTCGGTGTGCACGACCGAGCGCGGCGTCGTGCTCGGCCTCAACCGCACCGGCGTCGCACTGAGCGACTGGCCCGGCGGACGGGTGCGGCTGGCGAAGGGGCCCGGGCACGTCTCGCGCGCGGAGTTCAAGCTGGAGGAGCTGTTCATGCTCCTGCCGCTGGAGCTGCCGCGCAGCGGCAACGCCGTCGATCTCGGCGCCGCCCCCGGCGGCTGGACGCGGATCGTGCGGTTGCGCGGGCCGCAGGTGTGGGCCGTCGACCCGGGCGACATGGACCCGCGGGTGCTGGCCGATCCCGGCGTGCACCACGTCCGCACCACGGCGGGGGAGTTCTTCCGCGCGACCGACCTGGAGTTCGACCTCGTCGTCAACGACATGCGGATGGATCCGCTGCTGTCGTGCGAGGTGATGCTGGAGGCCGCGCAGCGGCTGCGGCGGGGCGCCCCGGCGGTCATGACGCTCAAGACGGGCACCC
>Ga0065720_1018974_pt1 | contig 49377 bp, 31 predicted proteins | sample Thericmetagenome_FD_59107 | JGI IMG/M metagenome (GOLD analysis project Ga0065720, IMG submission 59107) | Thermophilic microbial communities from the Joint Bioenergy Institute, California, USA of rice/straw/compost enrichment - eDNA_2 v2... | ecosystem: Engineered > Solid waste > Grass >... | reverse complement strand
TTTTTTTTTTTTTTTTTTTGCGTGTCTCCATTTGTTAAGTTTCTATTTCTTTAGTCGGGTAGGCAGGAGTCATCGGTTTCGGTAGACATGACCATGATTAAAAAAATCCAGCTGCATTAAGAGGGCTGCTTCTCGTCGTCATGCTGTCTTTTTGGGTCTCTTGGGTACGTAGGGTTCATGGAGGTATGGGTTATTTCTGGGAGATGGGATGTTAGTAGTATATCATCAATACCTTACGCTGCCTTTTAGAATGAGGACAAGATATAGCGCACAATGACAAGGTTACTGATATGTGAGCATGTTAGTTTTGTGCTGTTTGTTATGGGGTGTCATGTTGGAAAGTTGGCGAAGTCGGGACGAAGCTCAGGCCCCTCATGGCACACAGTTTCTGGAGAGCTAACAGAGCGGACCACCGAAACCCGAATCTGGAATGAGGGGTCTGACTTCATACGGAGTACCTAATTTCAATGGCGCCCAGGTGTTGCACCATTAATAGGGAAGTCTTCTGGGCATCACGTAATTGTGTAGACATAACTTTTGCTTAAAATTTTCCATTATCTTACTACATGGGTTGCTATATTGTTGCTTGAATTTCTTTGTCTCCGGTCACGTGCAAGGGGCCGTTCGGGTTGCACCGTGTAACAATACTGTGTGACCGACTCCGCATTCCCCAATCGCGCTTCAGACTAATATGTGGATCTCAAACCAGCCAGCAGCCAGCGCTCAACCCTGGACCATCGCCATTGCAGCTCTCCAAACGACGTTTTTGGACTGTTTCCTTTTCCTTGCACCTCTTATTTTTGAAAATGCATTTGGGAGCCGGCCATGGATGCGGACTGGGACGAGGTACGTTTGTTTTCCTTTATTTGCATGCATCTTACGCGACATCTTGGACTGGGCGCAAATCGCGTCGTTCTGCCTTGTGCGCGGTGTTGGTGCTGCTCGGCGCTACCCCGCGATATGATGTTGGCGGACGGTGTTGTACGCAGTACATCCATTACATCCGGACAGCAAGGGGCTTGACTCGGCCGGATACCTAATAATTCTCCTTGACCTTTTTTCTCTTGTTCAAACAATAGCTTTGTTCTCTCGACGGTACACAGCTCGGCTAACGGTGCAACCCTTCTGTCCTCCAGGTCACCCGCATCGCCTATCCGGCGCCCGGTACCAATGACTTTCCACGACCGGCCACCGCTGTGGCTTTCGATCCGATCGCAGAGCTCCTCTGGGCTGGCTTCGACCGGGTATGTCATGAGCGCGGCAATAGTGGAGGCCCAAGACGTTGATATCACACTCTTCGACCCTTCCGAGACTCCTCGTTGCCTGTCTTGTCGACCGCGTTCGCTGACTCTGCGAACACTAGGGTCGCGTTTGTTCCTTCTACGGCCGTGACCTGACCCGATACACTGCATTCAAGATCCAGCCCGCGTCCGAAGGTCCTGTTCGCCAATTTCTCTTCCATGACAAGGGAGTCATCGTGCTGGGCACCCGGAGCGTGCACATGGCCATGCGCCGGGGTCCGGCGTTGTGGAATATCCGGTATGGTCTTCCTGAGAAACAGAAGAATGGGATGTGGCATGCGTTCGAGGAGTCTGTGACGATGCTGACCGATACGTTGTAGCCATGAGAGCATGAAGGATCTTCGATGCATGAGCTTCACCTCGAAAGGAACCCAGGAGATCATCGTCGCCGGGTGGCAAGATACCATGCTTGTGATCGATGTCCTCAAGGGGGATATCATCAAACAGGTGAGCTCTCCTGACTGGCGAGTCCGGCCGGATAGCGACGTTGAGACTGACCTCTAACTCTAACTTCTTCGCTCCAGATACCAGCTCAGCATCACTACAGTATCATGAAGAAGAGCCGGTATATTTGCGCCGCCACCAAGACTGGTTCTGTCGATCTCATCGATCCGCTTAGCTTCAAGATCGTTCGGAGCTGGCAAGCTCATGCATCATATATCAACGATATGGACGCCCAAAACGACTTCATCGTGACTTGCGGGGGCTCTCTCAAGCAGCAGGCAGCCCAAACCTACATGCTCGACCCCTATGTCAACGTCTTTGATCTCAAGAACATGGCCTCGATGAAGCCCATGCCATTTCCCCCATTAGCAGCGCACGTCAGGCTCCACCCGAGAATGCTCACAACAGCCATCGTCACCTCCCAGCACGGGCAGATGCATGTGGTTGATATCATGAATCCCAACTCGAGCACAGTTCGATACGCCAACATTTCCTCTTATGTCAAGTTGTTCGAGATTGCTCCCTCGGGTGAGGCGCTTGTCATTGGGGATGCAGATTGCAATATCCATCTCTGGGGCTCACCTACCAAGATTCACTTCACGGACATGGCTATCCCAATCGAGTTGCCAGAACCTGAAGAGCCCGCACCAGTGCTCGATTGGTCGATCGAAACGTAGGGCAAGCTCCGGGTTCAAATGCCACTTGAGTTCCCTTGCTAACCTTACTTCCAGACCTCTAAGCTCGATTGGGCTACCCTACTACCGCGAGCCTCTGTTCTCGGCTTGGCCTGCTGATATCATTTCCGACGTCGGTGCACCCCCTTTGCAGCTTGAGCCTTCGTTTGTCGCTACCCTCAAGCAGACAGAATGGGGGCTTTATGGGAAAAACACTAGAAATGTGCGCCGAAACCAAGTCGAGGATACTCGAAACACAAACAAGCAGTCCAATGCCTTACAGGCACCAAAGTTCCTCAGTGAAAGGGCGAGGGAGTCTGCTCTGTCCTCAGGCGGTGACTCCTCGTCTGATCCTCAAGTCGATCAAGAGCCCGAAGACCCGAACGAAATTGAAAGCTTGAAACCCGAAGCACCCCCTCTATACCGAAATCTTGAGATCAAGTACAGCAAGTTTGGCGTGGACGATTTTGACTTTGGGTAAGATTCATTAACATGGGACGAAGGAGATATGAATTCGAGCTAACGTTTCTATGAAGCTACTACAACAAGACCCGCTACGCTGGTCTTGAAAACCACATCCCAAATTCCTATGCGAACTCCCTTCTGCAGCTTATGCATTATACGCCGTTGCTGCGGAATATGGCTCTTCAGCATGCTGCAACAGCTTGTGTGAGCGACCTGTGTCTCTTGTGCGAGCTAGGCTTCGTCTTTGATATGCTGCAAAAGGCAGAGGGTGCAACATGCCAGGCTACGAACATGTTCAAAGCTTTAAGTGGCACCCCTCAAGGTAAGTCTCGCTGCTTTCCTGCTTGAAATAGTCCTGAGGTTAATTTTCATTTTGAAGCGGCGCCTCTTGGACTCCTCGAGGAGGAAACCCATGTGCCATCTTTGGCCACAATGGCTCAAAACTTGAGTCGATTTCTTCTTGAAAAAATCCATAACGAGTACAGAACAATACCCCCGATCTCAACTGCTCTGGAACAATCCCTCTTTAACTTTCCCCACCCTCCAACCCCTGACGAGCTAGTAGCCAAGGTTCTTGCGACTTCGGCTGTTGCGACGATTAAATGTATGAACTGCCGGAGTGAGACTACCCGGCCTGGAACCACCCATGTCATCGACCTCTTGTACCCCCCACCAAAGACAGCGGGTCGGGGAGGGCGGGCGTCTAAAGTTACCTTCTCACAAGTGCTCAAGATGGGAGTCGAGAGGGAGACAACATCCAAGGGATGGTGCAGCCGATGCCAACGGTATCAAAACCTCCAGATGCGCAAAACTATTCACAGCGTTCCGGCTGTGTTGGTGGTTAACGCCGGTGTATCGAACCAAGAACATCGGAAACTGTGGTCTACTCCTGGCTGGCTTCCTGAGGAGATTGGCATCATTGTGGACCAGGGCCAATTCTTCTGCTTTGAAGGCGAGGATCTGAAGTTGCATCTTCAACGCGGCATTCATAACATCACAGTCTATTCGTTGATCGGCATGGTAATCAACATCGAGAGCCATTCACCACAAAAGTCTCATCTAGTTGGCATTATCAATGGTATGCCCTCCCTCGCAGCGAGTGCTAAATGTTGTTGGACAAGGACGCTAACAACTTACAGTTGCTCACGCCGAAGCCACACCCCCGGGAGAAAACAAGTGGCACCTCTTTAACGATTTCTCGGTACGCCCTGTGTCAGCCGCCGAGGCATTGACATTTAACGCGGCGTGGAAGATGCCTGCTGTTCTTCTCTTCCAAATCAAGTCAGCAAACAACAAGAGCAACCTGGATTGGAAGACTAACTTGGACACGTCCATCCTCTACAAGGATACCAACCCTAACACAGAGAAAAAGACATATCGCACCCTGGACCAGGAACGCGAGAGACCTGGACCCGACACGATTGTGGCTCTTGATACGGAATTCGTCTCGCTCAAGCAGCCCGAAATCCAAATGAACTCGGATGGAGAAAGGGAGACCATCCGACCCATGTCACATGCGCTGGCGCGCGTGTCTGTTGTGCGCGGCCAGGGCGAGAATGAAGGAAGTGCCTTCATCGATGATTACATCGCGATCCGCGAGCCCGTTGTTGACTACCTAACCCTCTACTCTGGCATCACCGCCAGCGACCTTGATCCGCGAACGTCCAAACACAACCTCGTTTCTCTCAAAACTGCATACAAGAAACTGTGGGTGTTGCTTAATCTGGGCTGCAAGTTCCTAGGCCATGGCCTCAAACAGGACTTCCGGGTCATCAACATCCAAGTACCCCGCGCCCAGGTCATCGACACGATCGAAGTCTTTTACCTCAAGTCACGCCTACGAAAGCTATCGCTTGCCTTCCTGGCATGGTACCTGCTCAAAGAGGATATCCAGCTTGAAACACATGACTCAATTGAAGACGCGCGTACTGCTCTCAAGCTGTACCGCAAGTACCTCGAGTTTGACGATGCCGGTATCCTGGAGGCAATGTTGGAGGACATCTACAAAGCAGGAAGGGCGACGAACTTCAAGCCACCGCGCCGTGAGGATAGAGAGAAGGAACTCCAGCGCCAAAGCACCCCGCCAAATTCGACGGCACCAAACGATTGCGGGGCTAAGCCTGATGGAAATGGCAATGAGAATGGTGGCGAACCTGCAACACCAGCCCGTAAGACTGGCGGTATAACGGCCCCGACGTTTGGGGCGGTGAATGTGTTTGGGACTCCGTCGAAGGCGTCATCGCCTTTGCCGAAGTGATGATGGGAGGTCTGGCAAAGGAAGAAGGGCTTTGTTTGCGATGGACAGAAAATGAGAGGTTTTGTATGGATGACTCTGATATGATTGTCTTGAATCGTACGTAGCGTGATGACGTTGATAGGCAGTAAGTAGCTTCGCATGAATTTGAAGAAAATCAATCTTCACAAACCCGACAGTCAGAAAGGGGTTTGTCGTTGGGGGTAAATGGAGATGTCGACCGGCGTACCTACCTACCTACCTACCTACCTACCTGGGACGTTTATTGCCCTCTCCTGCCGACCAATATCCGCATTGATAGACAGTACAAAAGACCGAGCTGGCTGATCTACGTCTCTCTAATAAGGTAGGAATATTTGGATGACGTGAGACTCTTCTTTCTCAACCCTTGTGCCGGGAAGAGGGAAACGGCAGCCCTGAAAGAATAGGTTACTTGGTGAAAAGTTGAGAAAGCCAAGTTTGGTTAATCAGTAAGAGGTAGTCATCAGACATTAACGCGATAGTGTCTGATCAGCTCTAAAAACCGTAGTACTCGGGGGGTTTTGAGAACTACCTTACAGTCTTAATGAGCCCAGCAGCGGCGGAATCCATGCTAGCATACCTAGCCACAACCACGCTGTGGGAATCCTACATCTATCCAATTGGCCCCAGGGAAGCCTACAATTACCAGTCATATCATCATAAAGTCGGACTTGATACTTTATGATATGTTGATTGAAAACTGAACTTACGCCTGGTCCAGCAATATCAGAGTAGGAAGTGAGTTCCCGGTTCCGTGAAAACAAGGCACAGTTAAAGGTGCACTGAGATTTTATAGTGAAGATATTAGTCACTATATGCTCGAGATCTATCAAAAAATTAGCGAGGGCCTTAATTCTCCCTGAGCAGAGAGTCGAAAGTTCAGTTCATACCTATGAGCAAGCAGAGACTAAAGAAACCACTTATTGGGTCGAGTAAAGTTCGATAGATAAAGTGGTACTAACAGCTGGTGCTCATTGGGTTAAATAGGATGCTTCGATAACATACGAGACTAAGTCATAAGTCATACAGGTTCCAGCCACATGCTTAGCCTCCGTCATCTGGCGAATCCTGTCGAAATTAAAGCTCCCATTACCTGGCTGCAGGACTTTCTTATCAAACAAAGTAAAGCTTCGGAAACCTGTCTTATAAGTCCAGTCAAGTACCTTTTTTTTTCTATTACTACGTACTGAAGAGCACTGAGGTTCCTTTTGAAGAGAAGCTTAGACTATAGCTAGGCTGGTAAAACATGTCTGCACCACTATCCGATAGAAAGAAATCTGGACTTTTAGTACTTCATCTTGCTCTCATCAATAGATTTCCAGAACAGTAGCCGTTTTCATAGATGTCTTGTTTCTGAATGCAAAAGGTCATTTTGGCCGACACGTCGGAGACCCTTTCTCTGGGTGAGGGCCACCAAGGTCATGTAACTTGGTAGGTAACTTGGTATTCAGGTACAAAAGAACCCAAGGTCTTACCATACCTTGGAATCGTTGCCCATAATCAGCCAAAAGAACTCCAGTGACCACTTGGTTAGCATCAAGAAAGCAAATTATGAATGCTATAGATGAAAGTGTTGGATTTGTAATGCTCTGAAAGTATACACGAGCAACTTGGGTCCCAGTTCATTTTTCGGCTTCCTGAGCAGTCGATCAACTGATATCCTCTTGATTACTTGAACACAGAATGGTATCATAGTTCCATAATTAAAGATTCCTTAGCGACATAGAACAAAAAAGTTCCCATTAGAAGTTTCCCGAATCCTTCATATTTTGTGCTCTTGTCTGCCCCTTGATATACCCACTCAGCATCATCTCATTGCTCTCACCAGGCGCCCCATGCCCAGACATGCGTCGGTCACTGGGCTGGTAAGGAGGTAAGTTTGGATCAATCGTCCCTGCTCCCATTCCCCCATCCGAAATCAACGCTTGTTGAGCTTGGGCCTCAGCATCGGCCTCAGGCGGAAGGTATTGTTGCCGTGAGTCCATACTGTTACTTGGCCCGTAATCCTCTTCAGGGAGCATCGGCATCTGAGAAAACGGAGCGGTATGTGAAAACGAGCGTTGGTGGTGTTGACTCCTGTAGTTGGGGACTGCGGTTGGTTGTCGGTTATGACTCTGCATCTGCATGCCATCAGTTACGAGGGCCGCAGAGGCTTGAGAGTCTTCATCCTCATCATGAAGGGGGACCGGTTCAAAGCCGTTTCTACTGTTGAGTCCAGTGCCTGGAATTGAGGGATTGGAGGGGACCGGCCGTCTTGGGAGATGGGGGATGGGTTGTTGGGAGGACAAACGACGGGGAATCGAGGCGGTTAACCGGTGAGGGTGAGGTACAGTTTGAGACGAGGTAGAGGCTGTGGCAGCTGTGAATGTGCTGCGAATTGAGGTCGTACGTGTGAGGATTCCTTCACTTGGGGGCTGATGAGGAGGGTTGATGGGTGTGGATGGAAGTTGGGGCGATGGGGAGTCGAGCAGCTTGAGATTAAGGTTGTCTGTACGGTTGTCGGGTTCGTTGTGATTAGTATGTTTGAGATAACGTTGCTCATAGATACGAAGGGCTGTAAAGACGATGGTGAAGATGAAAACGAAGCTGCCTTGGTCAGCATAAATACGAGAGAAAGGCGGTTAAGAGACACACATCAGGACAACAGCAATAGCAAAGTATGAACGTTCTAAACCACAAAACTTGCGGAGCTCCCCTGGTGATGGTGAGCTAGAACTCGGCCATCTACGCCAGAGTTGGTTGTTATCAGAATGAACCAAAGTCTCGTTTTTCGAATCCTTCCATGGATCTAAGCCTGAGTTAGCACCAGACACAAGCTTCGGGATATAAGAAGACGTACTATCATCCTTGGTCAGCCTTTCGCAGTGCTCGGGCAAACCGGACCGCGCAAGCAGTGTGATGATGAGCAGCAACACAGCACACACAAGTACATCGCCAATGAGGAAACATATCAGGACAAGGGGTTTCTTGGATCGGCCGCCAGTGTGCTGGATGCTCAGAGCAAGCGTCGTGTAGCCGAAAACGGCGCAGATCTATACTCCCGTGACGTCAACTCAGTGGTCCAACTCTTATCTCGTGCTACATAGACAACGATAAGGGAAGCAGAGCAGCATACCAGAATAGCAAGAAAGGACATGTGGTGTGTGAGGCCAAATTTTTCCGTATGAACTTTGATGGTTAAGAAGCCATGCATGACCGCAGCGGCCAGCCCTCCCACCAACTGGAAGGAGCGGGCGAGAGCGAGCCATGAAGACAATCCTGAGCCCATTGTCGGAGGAGCATGAAAGATTGACTCGTAAGTTGTAAGCAGTCCGACTTCCCCTCGGACGGCCGGGCAAGAAAGCGGATGGTGGTTCAACTGAACGATGTCGAGATTCGAGCCATGGTCAAACAAGAGACAAGGAAGAGGACAATCTGGTGTAGGGACAGGCCCAAGCAATTACTACATCGAGTCCTACCTCTCTCAGCTGTTTCCCGCAGCCCGAGCAGTACCAAGAGGAGTACAAGGACACAACCGACGAGTGGATGTGCAGCACGGCGGGGGCTGTGCCGGGCCGTCTCTCTCTTTCGGGGGCTGCTTGGGTGAGACGATAGCCGAGTTCTACATCCATCGGTGACGCTACCACATCGGCGGTTACTGTATCCGTACACATGTCCATGTCTACTTTGATGAGATCAAAAATGACAACGTCAAACAACGGGTTCATGAAACACAGCGGCGGAGGTGGGGCAGATCATCGAGAGAGGGGGGGGTATGGGACATGTCCTTCCGGGATTGGAGAGTTGTTCGTCGTGGATTATGAGGCTGGGCAAATATCAGTTTGTCAAGAAGCTCATGATAATCCCTGTCTCGTTGCCGGTGTTGCAGAAGAGAATGTATCCAGTTGCATGCGCGCCGTCGGCATAGAGTGAAGAGCTCCCGTGCCGAATGACAGGACACTTGAAGGAGCTGTGGCCAACAATCCTACCAAACAAACCACAAGCAACTTCCACAGTTGCATGTAGCTTTCTACCCGTCGCGCAGACCGCGCTGTTGACAGAGCAGCGACTCCAATGAGAAAGCAAATGAGAGGACGTCTGCCCCTCTCCAAAGCCACCACAAGAGGACGCGTCATCGGAAGCTGTCGGGCCAATTGAGACCGCACACCACGGGCACAGCCTCACTCAGGGCTTGCCAAGATTAGTGGGTGGCACTTTCGGCGCTGTATGTTTGGCTGCTGTTCGTCCAAACCAGGAACGGAGCGGCCTGGCAAGCGAGGCTCCAGGGCGGGAGCCTATTGGGTCTTGGCAGTCATCATATCAGCGGCGGGCACGCCTAACTATGACCAGGCATCAGGCTGAGGGGTTCCTGTAGCCCAAAACCCGTACCTTACACTTGTTCAGCTGCCACAGGCTGTCTCTGACAATTGGTCTCCATCAAGTAACTCGACCAGTGGCCATTCTCAAACACCTCCATTGGCGCTGCGTCCGTCACACAGTCTTTTTGTGCAAACATATCGACGTCCACGATGCCCACATGTCCGCTCTTTTTTCGGGCGCCGTTTACTGCCCGTGCTCATGACCGTGATCACAATGGTTGCAACGGGACCGACGAGTTTAACGAGAAGCATACAAGAAAACTGCGCAGCTGTTCATCTTTTCTTCTCGCTGCCTTGAGGGTCCTTCAGCTCCTGTACTTCGTGTTTGCCTACTCCGCCCTCTTTGGCTTCCAGAAGTCAGGCTACTTCCGCCACAACGGTCCTTGGCAGAACTCTCCAGACCAAAGGCATCGCTCTCTGCACTCCATATGCTGGGCACGCATCCAGGTAGGGATATCATTTCATGAACCCTGGGGAGCTAGCCATGAACAAAATAGCTTACACAGCTCATAGGTGTTCATTGCTCTTGCCTACCATGCTGCCATCCTGATAGTGCCCTGGCTATTTCGGGTTCTGAAGTCATCACGCCGCCCTCTTACCGGACTGGCAACCGTCTTTGGCGATGGATGTGCCATGGTTGCTATGCTAAATGTCATCGTCCTCTTGGATGGGTCACATGAAGGTTATTGTCATGGCATAACCAATTCTATCAGTACGTCGTATGACTCGGACATTTAAAAGTTCCAGTCTGCTGACATTTACTCCAGATTTGCAAGGAGATGATAAGATCGTTGTTGGTTGGGGGAGGCACCATGTTCATATGGACAAGCGCCGTGTTGTGTGTGCTTCCCTGGACTTAGTTTTTGGTTTCGGCGCTCTCGTCATGTATGTGAGCCCATGCAGTGTGCCTTGAGAGTAACATAATGCTAACTCATTAGCAAATCAGCTTCACCTATATCCCATCTGTCCTCATAACAACTTGGCGCTCAAGGCACAATCAGCCGCGCGGCTTCTCCAAGTTTCAAGAGCAGGACGAGGATGTCGAGCAAGGCCTCTCGATACCTCATCTCGGGACCACAGGTCCCGCTCAAGTTGTCGCAGCTGAGCCCAGGCGGCCGGCAACGCCACAGTCGCCGCCGCCATCCTACCACTCCGCCGTCCTCGAGTTGGATGAAGAGTATCCGGATCTGAACAGCCACGCCCCTGGAACAACGGCCCCGGCGCGTCGGTCCTCGATGGAAACAGTCTCATCCCTAGGTGTTGAGCGCTACCTTGTGTCAGATGGATGGCGAGCGCCCGAAAATCCACCGGAGTACTCCAGTAGGCCACCAAGCCTTCATTATGCGGTACCATGAATCATGTTGTAACCTCTTTGTGCATCTTCTCATTTCGATCTCATTTCGATGACGGATGTAGGATTTTCAGCAAAGTATGCAATGATACCCAGTTATGTAATTCTTAATATGATTTAAGCCCTTCAGCCATGCAGACATGTATTCAGTTCGGAACGTTCAGCTGTGGTTTGTTTGGCTCTTGAGAACCACGATCTCTTGATCAAACTAGGAGCTGAGCTGAGCATATGTTCCTAGGACAATTATCTGTCCTGTTCTATGACTAGTCTAATTCTCGATATCTGAACGTGCGGCCTCGTCCTAACTCTTGATAGAGGACGTGGTCCCTCGTGTTGTGATCGCTCGAACTCTGAACATAACTCCCTTTAGCCGCCGCTCAACTGCCCGCTGCATTGGCCTTCACCTCTCCGTTTCCAAGACACTCTGTCTCTGGCCATCTTAGCTCCCATCCGGTAACTGTCTTCAGGATCTCGACATCACCTGGGTCGTTTTCAAACAAAGGCCGGTCCATTTTCTTCTCCATAACTTTCTCAACTTCGAACCCTTGCTCGCGGGCAAGGTCAAAGAATGCTAAGTCCTTCTTCTGCAACCATGGCCTGTAGCTGCAGAAAACAACAAGGGCCTTGGCATCGCGCGTCCGCTTGAGCGCATGCCGGACGGTTTTGAGCATGTTTCGATGCTCAGTGTGGCGGAAGAGGAGGTCGGCCAGAATAAGAAGGTCAAAGCCTTGAGGCTCTTGTGAAGAAGTATCCGACTCCAAATACTTCAAGAGCTTTGTCGTGTCTGCCCCCCAAATGTAACCATCAACGACGATATTCGTCGGCTCATCCCCCTCCTCCGCCCCCTGACTCCCTTTCTTAGCCTCCCTCGGAATCAACGCACACTCATCCACATTCCGCCACATATTCCTCACCAGATCCACGTCCGGATAATCCGTCATCACCACCATCTTGGCGCCCAGCGCCGAGGCGACCAGGCTGGGTAGCCCCGCGCCGGCGCCCAGCTCCAGCACTGTGCGCCCGCGCACCTCGTCCGGGTTGCGTTCGAAGTGCTCGGCGACCACGCGCGACGCGTTCCACAGGTGGTGCGCTTCCAGGGGCGAGTGGCCGACTAGATGCAGCGTGATGGTGTCGCCGGTGAGGGTTGTGTAGAAGGTCGTGGTTGGGGGAGGGGTCGGCGGGTAGTACCCCTCGGGCTCGACGAAGAGATCGTTGAGTGGGGGATCAGCTTCGATGTCGGACATGTTGAGTAAATTTGATTTGAAATGATTCAGAATTTTGTAATTCGTGACTCAAGGTGTGCAATTGCTTGCTGTTCGGACTCACTTACAAGTTGGTTGAGGTGAGTCGAGGGTCTGCAGAAAAGGAGTGAGCGAAAAGTCAGAATTGGATGAGGGGCAGATGTTGGGGGGTTAGGGTTCGGGTTGTCAGGGGCTCGCCTTGTTCAACTCCAGGTGCTGCTCTTTACTCTACGTAATCTCAGACTTCGGAGACTCCATCGAGACAAATGCTAGGGATGTGTCTCGCAATGAAGTAATTACATTTTAGACCCCCTCCCCTTGTCAAGGGGCTTGCCCCCCATCGCCAAACCTCTCCCTCGCGATCTCTCTCAGCTGATTCAACACCCTCCTCTCCTTCTCCCTCCATTCCCTCAACTTCTCCTCTTTCTCCAACCTTTTTGCCCTGGCAACTTCTTCTCTCCGCCTTTCCTTCTCAGCCCTTCGCTCCTCCCGTCTACGAACCATCTCCCTCCACTCCTCTTGTGCATCCATCTCCCTTCCCCCCATCAACACGCTCTCATCCACCTCCCCAACGCCAGGAGACCGCTCACGGAACTCCCTCAGCTTCTCGTTTAGCTCACGGCGCTTTTCTAGTTTGCGCTCGCGTGAGCCGGGCTCGGCGCGGTTGGGGAGGAGGATGTCGTTGTCCAGAGTCCTGGTGACAGCTTCCTTAGTCTGCAAACGCCACATCTGGCGTGAGGCGGAGAGGGCAGCTGACCTCTCTGCGGCTTCGTCGGCGTCGCGAATAAGGAGGTCAGCTGTTGTGGGGATGGAGGGGCCGGGTTGCTTGGAGGATAGCTTGAACGATGACGGTTTGGTTTGCTGTTCAGAGAGTTGTCGGTTCAGGCCTGGGGGAGGTGGTGGGCCGTATGATGAGGAGGTATCTGAGGCTTCACTAGGTGCCGGCGAACCAGCCCTCATCCGGTTTGTTGGACTTATATGGGACCTAGCATTATCGTCATTGCGCCGTTGATCTTCCTTTACCCCGCTATTTTTTCCCTCATAACTTTTCACAGCGTGCTCAAACACAGCTGGGTCGTACCAACTCTCAGAGAGTTCTCCACGGTTCCAGTGTCCAATAAAGCTCTTCCATCGGCCGAGTAGTTCTTTCTCATCAAGTGAGTCGATATCCAGATGCTTATGCCGGTCCAGATAATGAGCAAATAGCGACCGGTGAGTCTCCAAATCCTTTCGTGTGAGCCGAGGGGCACCAAATGGGAGATTCATCCTTTCATCAGACTTTCTGTGGTGATGGTCTTTGGACTGATGGCGGTGATGGTGCGAGCGGCCATCATCGGCTTTATGATCATGATGATGGTGATGGCGGTGGGTATGATGACGACCATGAAACGGACTGCGTGACCTTGAGTGCTCACTCCTTCGAGGTGAACGGGATCTTAGCCGATCATGGTCATCTCCATGGCCAGTTCTATGTCTTTTTTGTTCTCGCTCCTCTGCCTCTCGGTCCCGGCTCCGTCGCCGGTGCCGACTCTCATTCCTAGTCGAAAGTGAGGACTCTCTCAAACCTCTTCCATCCATGCGTGGCGACCGGGACCAAGACCGGGATACTAAAGACTCAACCGACTTCTACGCCGGAAGCCGCTGGGATTCGTGGAAGTACGTAGATCCGGATCTGGATGGCGACAATGGCGTCCGTCGACCTTTACCCTCACTCTCACTCCGAGGCTTTGGCACTTGAATGTGAAACTTTGAGTTATGCCAAAACTGTTAATCAGCTTTAGGAAGGGTAATTATGTTGCTTTCACTGAGATTTAACTTTACACACAGTTTTTCGTTCCTGCGCCAGAATTATCGCGTTTGACTCCTTCAGCGCGGCCGGTGCTGGTGACCAGGTTATAGTTAGCACCAGAAAGAGTATGGACACGACCGTTGGTGCAGGCCGGCCACTGCCACGTACATTCTCCGTCTGCTGATCGTGCAAAACGGTCACGGACCCCACTCGGCAGCCAATGACGCTGCCGTAAACGGTTGTCCTAAAGTCTCCGTATCGTACCGAATTGGGAGAGGTAATCCGTAAGCTGTCCGTTATCCGGAACCTCAAACCTCCATTACCCCAACCAGCACACGGCCGTTCATGAAGATACGGAGTTTGTTTCAACCATCAACCGTAAGCCGTACAAAGAGCTTCACACCCCTCAAAACGGATTACAACTTTCATAACATCGTATCTCGACAGCCGTAGACAGACAACCAAAGCAAACAAGGTTCAACCAACCTCATCCAAGGTCTCAGCTCAGCTGTGATTCACCATAACACAGAAATCTACATCACAGATATCGTCACCATCAAGAATAAGATTCATTTCCCACCCGACTAAAACGAACCCTTTTTATTTCAGACAATGGGTATCTTGGTATACCATGCCAGTAAGCAGAGACGCTGCCACCCGCCATCTCCCGCCACCTTGAAACAATGCAAGTACTTGAGAAATACAAACACAGAAAAAAAAAAGAATGGAGACAAAAAAATTATATAGCCCGATGGCGAACTTTCTCCTCGCTGCGGCTGAGAGCACGCAAACTTTGAGGCGTGCTAACGAGAGCAGGCTCATCAACTCAGGGGTATATGATAGCTTCTATCGAGATGCATCCATCCACCTCTCCAATCATCCATCATCAAAACGTAACATAACTCCAAGTCAGCGATATTTTTCCTTGGCACCTATCACCTAGCGGGCAGTAATATTCTCCAGGGGCAACTCTCTCCCCTCAGTAGCGGAACTGTATGTCGGCTGCTTCAGCGTAGCCCGGTGTTGACATTACCGTGCACCAAGCATCCTGCACATTCACAGCTATCCCCGCACGGACACGACTCGACGCTGCCACCGCACATCAGGCCAGAGATGGGAATATTGACAAAGAAGTAGTCCATCGTCGACAGGGACTGCTCCTCGCGCGGCGAAGCACCCGCTCCCTCTGATGAGGCAGGCGTAAGCGCTGCCTCAGGAAGCAGCGGTGAATGTTGCTGCTGGTGTTGTGGTGGTTGCTGTGGCTGCTGATAGTCCTGTCCAGTTGTTGTGACAGCGATTTGGCTCTGCGATGCTGATGTAGTGGTCGGATAATCTGGCCCTCCCGTCCTCGGACTGCTGCCGTTGCTACCAGCATATGCGTTATTAACGTATTGGTACATCTGCGAGTTGAATGGGTGTGCCAGACACCCCACACATTGGCAGCCGTCTCCGCAGCTGCACTGATGCATCATGCCGTCCACCTGGACGGTTGTTCCAGTTGTTGTCTGAAAAGAATTCGAAGTTGTGACATGAGATTCTTGCTGAGGCTGAGGAATGGAGCTACTCAGTGGTTGTGATGGCATGCTATTTGCGGTCTGTGCCACAATCTGCTGCCATGAAAACGGGTCAAGAGGATGCTGCCATGAGCCATAGTCGCTCGGATATGTAAAAACTGTCGGGAAGGGTACAGCTGGTTGGATTTGAGGGGTGTTGTACAACGATCCATATTCCTGTTGTGGCGTCGCAAGACTGTCTGGCTCATTTTTTAACTTGGTTCTTCCGCAACAGCTCCCACCCGCCGGGGAAGGACTAGGTATTGAAGGCTGCAGCTGTGGTGTGCTATAGACCGATGTGTACCCGGGTGCTGCCGTCACAACAGTTTTAGGTTCGGCTTTGAACCTATTACCCCCGCAACAGCCGCCGGGAGCAGAAGTGGTGGAACCAGACTCGACCTTGGGCAACGAATGGTTGACCACAGGTGGGTGTGTTTGTCCATCGAGACCAGACGGCGTATGATTTCCGTTCACAAACTGTGATGGAGGGTGAGGATGGGACATTGCTGGGTCGAACCCGCCATTGACACTGGTGATGAACCCTCCATCTTGAGTGATGTTGTGTTGCAGAGGATTTGTCTGCGAGTAATGGAACCCCATGCCATACGACACTGATGGCCCATAAGCAGCAGTCGAAGGATGCGAGTATATGTTGCCAGAACTGGCTGATACCAGTCCCATTCCTTGGTTGAGTCCAGGGAGTTCGGACTGAGAAACCGGGATCGCTGAATCAGGGGCAGAAATGCCACTAGGAACACCGTTACCATTCGTCGAGGGCGCCATCAAATTGATGGAGTTTGGGTCCATCCGTTCAAGATTCGCCGGATCAAACGACTGTTTCCTGCTGACTTTGGTGCTGGAGCTTGCCTTAGAGACGCGATATGAGGGACGTGTTGGTGACGTCGGGGTCCCGGCGGGAGAACCTTCCTCACTGGCGCTGGTTCCGTTAGAGCTTTTTGATGGACAGGCACATTTTTGTTTCTTAGGGATTGCGACTCGCACTCCTCCGCAGGCACAGGGCCGACCTGGAGGGCAGGGACACGTGCTGAGCGGTCGACCTGGCTTCCGCACGGGAATCATGACTCGCTCGTAGAAGTGACTGCATTTTGTGGAACGGTGACCACGAATGCATGGCGCACTGGGAGAATGTTCCGTCAGTAAGGTGGACCGAAGGAGCCAAATGAGCCGGTAGGTACTTCAAGGTCCAGAAATAGACGACACACAGAAGCTATGTTATACAACAGTCTAACAGGAGTTGGAGGAAACACTGTGACCAAGTGGATGTTGTGGCGAGTTAAGACGGTACGTACCAGGCCATCTTTTGACCGTTTATGATTGGCATCTTGACTGTATGGTGCGCGACAGTGCGCTTAGCAAGTGCGGGAGAGCTTCAGCGATCGAGATCTGCTGGAGGAGGTTGTTGTGGGCAGCGGGCGTTCGGACGGTGACCCGACGCGGCAAACCCGGGATCAGCGGTTGAGCAAGTTTCTGCTTCCAGGTGCATGCGGCCCACGCGCAGCCTCCAGTGGTGCTCTCTAATTCTCTGTCGAGAGTTGCAACGTTGAAAAGCTTCTCGAACTCTCTCGGGCGGAAGGTTTGGTCGATAGGAAATTAAGCCTGTATGCGTGCGACCGAGAAGTTGATCTTGCAGCAACTGGTATTCTGTTAAAGGAAACAAAGTATAAGGATGAACGAGAGCCTTCGGTTATCGAGAAATGGCTGTTAATAGGACGGTCCCACAAGAAAAAAAAAGTCTTATCTAGATGTTGAGGAGCTAGCTGATGAGCCTCCAGAAACTTTGAGCAATACAAGACCTCACAGGTTTGACTGCTGTGCGTAAGTTGAGCCGGTCAGTGAGCCGCAGGAGAGCCCCGAAAGAATGTCTGAACGATCACTTGGGTCTAGCACCGTGGTGTCAAGGTCTCACAGCGCTGAGATGAAGCCCTAGATAGAAGACAGGCAAAAGCACGTCGTTTCGGTGTGCTACAACCGAGAAGAAAGCCCGAGGGTGGTCAAGCAAGGCGGCTAACCCACAACAGATGAAGGGTGATCAGGGAGTCAGGCCATGCCCAGGCCGGCGCCGGCCAAGTACTCCGTAGCACTTTGGAGCGGAAGCGGCGTGGGCGGGGGAATCGGCGTTAGAGACGACTAAACTTCACCAGTGACTGCGGGGCCAAGTAAAGGCGAAAAAGTAAACGAAGCGGGCCGTCGCCGTCGTAGCGTAGTGTCACAGCCGAGATAGGATCCCTTTGCTGTCTGCAAAATTCGCGTGGATATCGTCGGCGCCGCAGCTGCACTGTAGGCTTGAAGACAGCTTGGCTGGCTGTTGGTATGTGCTGTGACAGTTTTGTTGCTTTGTTTCCTGTCTGCGTCATGTACCGCGGTAGATTTCCGCCTTTCTTTTTTCAGGATGAGATGAGGCGTTGCTCGAGGGAAACGATGAGCAACAAACGAGTCGTGTTGAAGGACCTCAACTGATATGCCGACAGCAAGGCTGAGGTACCTAGCTCTGCAGATCGTCAAAACTGTAGCCCAGAAAACAAGGATTCCACTCTGCCGACGCGGAATAGAGCTCGTTTCGTCTTGCCCAGTTGGGCTTTCGTCCAAATGTCAGTTGTTGTCGCGAAGTATGCGTGAGTGAAGAAGAGATCAAACTCAAGAGGTACCTTCGTGGTCCAGGGGCCGCTTCCCAGGTTCAGTCTCCAAGCAGAGGGAGCGAGGGGCAGGTGGGGTCCAGACTCCAGACGGTTGGGCGAAGACTGAGCAAGTTTCCATTGGCTGAAGAGAGAAAGATCCACCCACATCCACACACAAACCAGGGCGGCGGCGTGCACGCAGCTGCTTTTCAGAGAGCTTGTGCCCGGGTTCGCTCGAGTCTGGCCCAAAGATGATTTAAAGTGGATCAATCGACGAGAAGCTGGAAGTTGTAGATCTCGCCCACGGGTTTATGGAGGATGCCGGATTGGCAATTAATCTCAGGGTCCCCGTCCGTGTATATTGTAACACATAGGCTGAGAGTCAACTACTGACACAGGTCCTGGGGTATGCCTGGATCAAATACACATCCGTCCTAAGCTACCAATTTCCTCAAGTCCCTTGTGCCTTTGCAGATGAGGGGGGTTCCTTATGTGCACTGCCTATCACTGTCACACGGGATGAATCGCCAACACGATCATGGAAACAGAAATCGTCGACTATTGGCAGCCGTGCTTTTCAACTGCCCTCAAAAACCCATTTCATTTAGCTACACGTCTATTTAATAGCGTCATAACAACATACTACCGAACCGCTAGCTTGGGGCATGTGCGGGATGGATGGCTCGCGCGTGGCACCATCGGGACGCACTCTCTCCAATATCTGGGGCTTGGTGAGGGGCATGCAATGCACATGACAACCGGATGCCCTATCCCGGGTCTAAGATGCATCTCGGGGGTTTGTAATAAAGACCCAAGACTACGGGGCGGAGGGGGGACGAGGAGTGGTTCAGTGCTCCGCACAGAGCGTGAGGCCAAGACCACGACCCTCCTAGCTATGCAACTCTCGAGCAGCCGCAAAATGCCCAGACAGCCCTAGCTTCAGGCGTTTGCACTAGGTGCCTCCATCCGAGTCCGAATCAGCAAACATATCCATGGCCCGCATTCGCTTCCGGGGAGGCCCAAATTTGCTGGAGGACAGCATCTGGAATCCGGTGATTGACTTTGTCTCCGGCTTGTTCGGCGCTTCGTCCGACTCTTTCGGCTCTGGTTCAGGGCCGCCAGCCGGGGTTATGTGGAGATTTTCAACATCCTCTGGCTCGCCGTCGAGATCCAGGTCGTCGAAAGCGTCGTCAAGCTCTGCCAAGTACTGTAACCGAACCGGGTCAATCTCTTCGCCATCTTCAGGAGCCAATCCTGGTATTTCTTCCTCTTCTGTCCCTGTTTCGTCAACGTCCGGTTTGGTTGAAACAGGGAGGAAACTCAGTCCAGTACTCGGAGCAGCTTCGACTATCTTCCACCTCCCGCCTGGCCTCTTCTCTGCGCCAGTGCCCGCATCCGCGGGGCCTTCCTTCTTGGACGGCAGTGGGGGATTTTCAAAACTGCTGACGAAGTGCTCGTGCGTCTCGACAGGAAACACACACCAGCCTTCCCACAGATTTAACACGAGACTGACGCTGCGCTTCCACTTCTCAGCACGAAGTCTACCCCAGTTCAGCTTCTCTGGCATGCTTCCTAGCAATTCAAAAGTTTTGCGCTTCCGCAGCGCCGTCTCGAACAGCTGCCGGTAGCGCCATGCATGCCGGATCCCACTGGTTGCTGAGGATGATAAAATGTCGCTTATCACGTAGAGGCCCAGGAGTCTTGGTGCGCTCAAGTCTGGTCCATCTGACGAAGAGGATGTTTTCTCCTTATCTTTATTATCGGGGCCCGGTGAAGCGTCGCGGGAAGACTCATCCTTCGCTTCTTTATCTTTCCCCCCAGGCTTGTAGTTTGGGTTTGCCGAAGTGTAGGCAAACGGGTGTTCGATGTTGGAGATTATCATGTCCACGATCTCATCAGCGCCTCTGCTAGCGTGGGTAATGGCGAATGCTGTCACACGAGCAATATCTCCTTTCCGTATTTTAGAGAGCGTGGTTGGCAGCCGTGCAAGCATGTGAGTAAGCTTGAACTTCTCGATCGGATTTAAGAAGGTGTCTTCCTTCTCATTGTTATCTTGCCGAGCCGGATCGTCTTCAAAGTCATCATCTTCCGAAGAGTCGTAGTCTGAGTCGGAGACAAACTCAGAAACATCAGTTGTATACTCAAAAGCCAAACGCCGATCAGGCGCCTTCCAAGCATGGCTTCCTTCAAAGAGTGGCACGAATTCAGGTCTCCCCTTCTTGTGTTGGCCGCTTGTCACAATCTCCCATAACCTCCAACGATACCAAACCCCACCTTCACTGCGGGCATCCCAAATCCATGCCCATTTCTCGTCCCGCTGCACGTCTGGACGAGACATCAAAAGCGCCTCAAACTCTGGACCATGTTCTAGCACGGCTTCAATGACTTTGTGAATCATGCGAAGTTGCTTAATGTCTCGAGGAGGCCGGACCGGAACATGGAGAATACCAGAGCGGTTAAGGGGTCCCCCTAAGGGAGATCCATAGGAAGGAGGGGGAGCAAAGCGTCCATGTGCCCCCGTCCTCCTTGGACCATCTTCAGTCTTTTTAGCACCGAAGGGGTGCGAAACTGCCCCAGAAGACGAGAGAGCAGGCAGGCCCGACGAGAGAGCAGCAGACGAGAGATGGCGATGAAGGCTCAGGAAATAACCGAAACCAAGGTAACGGTTTTGCAACGCGCTGACTGCATTATCGATATCACTTGCAGGTGTCTCTTTCGACAGTGTGACGATCGCAGTGAGTGACTTTCGGTCGGTCCCTCCAGGGCCAGGGGGCGGATTAATCTTGATATTCTCAACTGTGAGATTTGACGGTATCAGGGCTTTGATAACAGCAAGTGATGTCCCTGGAGGTAAATTTGCTAAGCGTAATGTCGGCTTAGATGTCGCCTTCTCCTCCGCTCTGTCAGTGACCGTTAGAGTCTCGCCCTCATCATCGCTTGCGTCGAATGCTTTAGAAACAGGCAGTGAACCCGAGTCCTTATCATCGAACCCAAGTCGCCCAGCCTTTCCCTCCTCCTGATCGCGTTGGAAACCATCGTAAGACCTCTTCTTCGAGAACGAGGGAGGAAATGGACCAAGAGTCCCCGGTCCGCTTTTCAAAGCTCCTCCAGAGGGTACACTAAAGTGCCTTTTGCCAGTGGCCCCTCCAAAGGGAGCCTGGCTGCTGAAAGGCAATGGTCGTTCTGAGGGGCCAGAGTTGAACCTCGATGATGTTGGCTTGGACTGTAGAAAGTCATCATCATCGTCGCGCGCAAAGCTTTTCACAAAATCTTCGTAAACCGCAGCTGTTTCTGCTTCTTCCCGGCGGCGCTTTGCCTCGGCCTCAGCCTTCTGTCTCTCGAATGCGCTTGGCTTGATTGGCTTTTGTAGCTTCGCTTCCACGTCAGGGAACTCTGCAATCTTCTTTGACGATGACATGTTTGGCTGCACTGGCGTGTCGGCCGCACATGATGATGTACGGAATACGGAATGGGTTTGGATGATCGCGCCGTCGCAAACACGTCGCTGGTCGTCTTCGTACTCGAGGCTGCTGGCAAACAAAGCTAGCGATTGGTCCTGGGCCCAAGTTAACGTTGGATGGAGAAATCATCCGTGCACACAGCCAAAATGCTGTCAGCTGTTGTCAGCTGGATAGGTCGGCGTTCCAGCTCCCAAGCACAGGGCAGCTTGTGTGTGACTGTGTCAGACAAACCCGAGCGGGACTGAATCATCTGACGCTCATCCGAGCCACCCTTTGCTTCCAAAAGGATGCCGGGCCCTTGATCCATCTCGGAGCACACAAAATCCCTTCCATTCTCTGTTGGAGAACCCTCGCCTTGCTGCAAAGAAATTGACATAGGTGTTGCAGTATGACCTTCTGTACAGCGCCCTTCTGCCTCTGCTCTTCTGCTCTATCTTAACATCTTTACGGGCCATTGGCCCGCCTTATCATATCCCCCGCCCCGACATCCGATGCCCGAACATGACACGACAGACTGCGCCCTTGAATTGCTATCGTGGAATATTTTAGCTCTGTTCCACTCCCACTCGTCTCAGTGTCGTCTCTGTTTGAAGCAATGGCTTCTCCACAAGTTTTCCGGGATGTTCTTTTCCTTCTAATTTATGACTTCCCAGCAATGTTTTTCACCGGCTTCCACCTGGTCAAGTGTCCAGGCTGCCTATGAACCAGAAGCAAAAGCACGCATAAAGATAACCAAGGGTGATCGTCTGGCTCTTTTTCTCTTCAGGATCTCACAGACACTACAGTTCCGAGACCTGTCTGAATCAAGACTTGGGTCATCCTGTCATTTCTTTTCTCAGTTTTGTCAAAATGCCTTCCTTTTCTAAGCCCTTCACTCCTCCCTCCTCTGTTCTCATCATCGGCTCTGGCGTTTTCGGCCTGGCCACCGCCCTCTCACTTTGTCGCCGCGATGCCTTCAAAGATTGCTCCATAACTGTCATCGACCGATCAGATCCTTCTCAGCCGGGCGCTTATCCTGCCCCAGATGCCGCCAGCGTCGACACCAACCGCATCATTAGAGCAGACTATGCCGATCCGGACTATGCTGCCCTGTGTGATGAGGCTCAGGCCGAATGGCGGAAGCAGGAGAAGCCAACTGACCTTGGTGCCCAAGGGAGGTACAACGAGGTCGGTCTGCTGCTGGTCGCTGACGCTTTATCGTCAACGCCTACAGGCGCGCAGGAGTGCCAGGACGGTCATAAGCCCAAGCTGACGGGAATGGACTATGTCCGTGAGAGTTGGGCCAATGTCACCCGTCTGGCCTCCAAAGATCCCACCCTTGCAGCCCGAATCAAGGAACTGCCCAATCCCAATGCCATTCGCGATGCTTTGGGAACGGGCGGCAGCTCGGGAGACTGGGGCTACCTCAACCTGAATAGCGGTTGGGGCAATGCTGGAGCTTCCATGCAGTGGCACTACGAGAAGGCCCAACAAACTGGGCGTATCAAGTTTGTCGCTGGCACGGTTGTGTCTTTGGAGCACAACGACACGACCGTCACCGGCGCCCGCCTTTCCGATGGTACCGTCCTTTCTGCTGACCTTGTGGTTGTCGCGGCTGGTGCCTGGACAGGAGGCCTTGTCGACCTTTCAGGCCAAGCCGCCGCCACCGGCCAAGCCGTGGCCTACATCGACCTCACCGAAGAGGAGCAACAAAAGCTCTCAAAGATGCCTGTCATTCTCAACCTCACCACCGGCCTTTTCATCTTTCCTCCCGTCAACCGCGTTCTTAAGGTCGCTCGCCATGCCTACGGCTATCTGAACCCGACGATTCCTGTTCATCCACCTCTCCCTCTTCGCCCCTCTTCAATTCCTTCATCAGCCCCTGTGTCTCTCCCGTTCACCAGCGCCAACGATCCGAACCTCGAGATTCCTGCTGAGGGCGCTGCTGACCTTCGCCGTGCCCTGCGCGAGATGATTCCGTGGCCCGACTTGCGCGATCGCCCTTTCACGAAGACTCGTATCTGTTGGTATTCAGACACCCCGACTGGCGACTTCATCGTCGACTATCACCCGTACTGGAAGGGTTTGTTTGTGGCAACAGGCGACAGCGGCCATGCATTCAAATTCCTTCCCGTCATTGGGGAAAAGGTGGCCGATTGCATCATGGGCCAGTGCCCGCCCCAGTTCAAAGAGAAGTGGGCATGGAAGGTCAAGGACGAAAGTCAGATTATGCCCGCTCTGAGTGTGGTTACGGAGGACGGCAGCAGAGGAGGCGTGGCTGGTCTTATCCTGGTTGAGGAGCTGGCCAAGTCGACTACTGGCTAACGATCCGGACAACATTACGGGGGCCTTCTGGGGCAAGAGATGTGAAAAACCGTGTTACGAAAGACTCTGGGGGATGGGAGACGAAATGCCTGACCAGGTAAGCACACCTCGATATCACATGGATTCATGTCACGACGCAACGCTAAGGCGGACAAGGCAGTTCAACAAATAGATGATGCTATTATGCAGGCGGCAGCAGCTAAAACCATGACTTCCTTGCTGAAGCACACGCCCGAGTCCCTTTCCTTGTTTTTTCTCCCGTTCCCTTTCCGAAACTCAACGCAGCGGGTTTCATTGCAATCGTCACCAACCAACCAGCCCAATCCATGCACCAGTCTGTAAAACTATCAATCCAGACTGGGTCGCCCAGCCTCAGTGTAGCTGGTTGAAGCTCACAGAACTGGGGAGGGTAAGCATTGATTGCCGCAGGGAAAGCAAGCTAACAGGATGAAGAGCAGCAACCGCGAAAATCAGGAAAAAAAAATAGTAGGAAGGAAGCTCGAAGGCGGTAGGTAGGCTGCAATTTACGCCACCCATCATTGTCATCATCAACCTAACTGGCTAAGCGGTAGTGGCGGTGCAAAGGCACTTTCTTCCCTGTGCCTGTGGTCTGTTGCTACCCGCGCACCCCGTGGCAATGGTGCAAGTGTTCAGTAAATGATCCCACAATAATCCCACCGAGGTTATCCCCTCGTTCTCTCTCGCTCTTTATCTCCACTGTGAGGATGTGCCATGTGTCGATGGTAATGGTGGGGGTTTGGAAATGCCTCGCGAAATCGATATGGCGATGCAGATGGTTCAAACCCTGAACCAAGACCTGACGACTTCAGCGCTCACAGTGTGTACTTCCTCATAAACAAAGCATTCCACGAGCTGTGAACTGTGACAGCCTAACTGTTTCGCGGTCTTCCGCTCTCCTAAACCAAGCCAGTCAAGCCCGCTCTGACAAGACGTGTGTCTTTGCCCGCCAGAGTCCAAGGCGACCGACCGAAAGATTATTAGGGTGGGCGAGCAGAGAGCTGCAAAACCTGCGCTGTGTCGGCTTTCAGCACAGCAAGCAGTTCGCTTCTGCATTCCGCCCTTGGGCTGAAGAAAATGACTAAACGCCCCATGCGCAATCTCCCTCTATGGTGATATACCGCAGCGCAGCGACGTAATAAAGGTCTCAATCCCAAATTCCGGTCTTTCTTTCCCTTTGGTGAACGAAGCACAAAGACCCTGCTGTAATGTCGTTCCCTTCCTTTCCGAACCGTAACGCCGATGCAATGCTGTGAGAAAAAACACAACTAAGAAAAATGATACAAGCGACCGATGGTGCTGGCGACACGTGTTATGGAATAACGGTCATGGTGATGTCGCGCTAGCACCGAATCGGCCGTGCTTTTTAGACTGGGTATGTGGGTAGTGGTCGTAATTATCGTGCCCGGGAGTAATTGTACAATGTTGCCAACAAGTACTGAGTAATTTACGAGAGGTCGAGGGTGGGGAAGACGCCCAGTGACAGCAAGCATGGCAAGTTTAAACCTTGCGGAAATCTGGAGAGTGTTAACTCCATAGTCGACTGAAACTGAAACCAAAAGAGGTAGAGACTGACCTTGCAGCACAGGATAGATCATCTCGAAGGCTTGATAGATCTCTTCGCGCACTTTGGCGCCAGTAAGAACTATCTTGCCGCTTACGAAAATGAGGAGTACGATCTTGGGCTTGATCATGCGGTAAATCAAGCCAGGGAACAGCTCGGGCTCATACGAGCTGAAGTTATGGTGCTTTGATGCCAATCCCTCCAGACGGATGGGGAATTTGATGTCGCAAGAACCGACAATGTTCTGGATCTTGAAGTCGGTGAACTTAGCGTTGAAGCCCAGCTTCTGGATGATGCGTGCGTATTTGCGCGACGCAAGCTTCGAATCGTCCTCGGACTTGGCACCAGTCACGACCATCTTGCCGCTGGCGAAGATCAAGGCAGTAGTCTTTGGCTCGCGGATACGCATGATCACCGCTGCGAAGCGCTTGGGGTTATACTGTTTCTTGTCAGGTCCGCCCGGCAAACAAGCGGTTGAAGACGCAGAAAAACTGGGGAAGACCGACCCACTCGGGACAGCCGCCACCAAGTTTCTGGTTCAACACGTACCTCCGCGTTGCGAGCATGAAGCGCAATCGTCTTGAGGTCCAGACGGCAATCCAGATTGACCGTCGCGACGATGTTCCTGAACAGGTCAGCCCACAGCCTCATAAATGAAGGCTCAAGGAGAGTCCTACTGGAGCGTGGGAGTAATGCCACTCGGCCCCGCAGGGCCTGCTCCCGGAGTCGCAGCGGGGGTTGCGGGAGTCACCCCAGCACCACTAGTGGCTTGCACACCCTGCTGCTGACCACCGTTGCTCGCTCCATTGGTTGGCGCTGTCGAGTTCGCGATCTCGCTCGCACCGCCGGGGAAGGAGAGTGAGCCAGGCGCAGTAAATGCCTTGGCCTGCGCGGCATTTGCGGGATGGGTTTGGATGGCTTCCATCTTTGCTAGATGTAGACCAACTGACGCGATAGTTCAAAAAACTAGCTGGTTCTTGCGCAGAACAGACCTGAATATCAGGAATTAGTAAACCCGTTTTTCTGAGCAAGCTGCGCGATGTCGCAAAAGATAAACAGCAAACGCGGAGAGCTGGCGACAACTCGCGGAGTTGCTGTTTCGCAGGGCTGTTTGGTGGAAAGAGGCAAAAAATGCAAGGCAACGCGGGGTATTTATAGGCGTGGCAAGGTGGTCTGTGCTCCAATGCGATGTGAATCGCGAACACAACCAAGTGTGCGAAGCACAGCAGTGAATGCACTGGCCTGACGGTGGGGCAAAAAACGCAGAGAAGGCCATTGGGGTGGGATAAAGCCAAACGGACATCGCAATGGGATGGGTTAGGGGAAGATGTGGCATACCAGAACTGGGAGATGAACAAGTTAATGTGTCCCCCTCGGTGGCTGTTCACCTGCAAACACCCTCCAAGAGCCGGCCGTGATCTTTCGATCGGCGACTCAAATGCAAGAGTCCTCCCCTGAAGACCTCGTGTGTGTATGTGTGTCTGTCGACAAGACAGGCACGCAGCGCTTCAAGGCCAACAGGCAGAGAGCTCGTGGCCAAGAATGATCTCGGTTAAAACAGGAAGACGTCAAACCGAGACAGGCTGTGGCACAGGGAGCGGGATGGCGATTGCCCAGTCAATAACTCACGGCAAGATGATTCTGATCCGGGAGAACTAGCAATGGTAATGTGACTTGGTGCAAACGGATCTTCTATTGCCCTCGACGATTAATGGTCGACCGAGACAGACGTCGGGTTCCTTGAATAGAGGTCAAGAGGGCGCCACGAAGGACGATGTTCTGAAGACGGGAAGCCCTTGTCCTGAAATGAGGGAACGATCGCCTGTCTGTGTCGACAGATTAATCCTCGAACTCTAAATGAAGGATGCGCCCACACAACGCAGGTTTGTATTCCCGAGGAGGAGAAATGTAAAAAAACGTTGTTTAACGCTTCAATGCACGACCAGCAACCGCACGAGGCTGAAGTCGTGGTTGTGGTTGATGGTGGAGATCAGAAGAGGAGAGAGATGAGGGGGGTGTGGGGAATTTTGGCCGAAGGCAGAACAGGGTGCAACGGCCGGTCGGGACTTCCGCGCGCGGGATCTCAAAACAAACCGGCAGGAGGGAGGCCCGACCTTTTATAGTTTTCCAAGAAACCCGTGTTTCAGCCTGAGGCAGCAACGCTAATCCGGTGGCGGTGGGCCGCACTTCCTTTGATGTTTTGCAATTGCGCGCTAAGGGACGCCATCAGCCAATCAAACCGCGCGTGGGAGAATTCTATCACTTTCTTGGCCAATCTAAACCTCCTATCTGTGCCCGCCCCCTTAGGACAAGTACCGGTACCTTGGAGAAGCAAACCTGTCTTCATCTCGACGCTCGCATCAAACACCTCGCGGCAGCTCTCCAACACAGACCTCCTGCACACCACTAACCACACTTCTGAAACATTACACCCGTCCCATCTGTCAACAGCGCTTCGTCTTCTGCAAATCTACTGCTGTGTTCTCATCTGAAGCTGATTCTGTGAGAACAGCAGCCTGGGTGTTTTCTAGTAATTTTGCAGGATTACTCGCTCGCTTTCCCAGCGCTACAGTCTGTCGATGACACAAGCGCCAGCTCTTGTCAGCCGCTCCATTTCTGCAACATGATCGTCTCTCAGAATCAAGATATAACCTGCTCAAACGTGATATGTCTAACAACAAAAGCCAGCAACATGCGTGTCAAATCTGCACACAGCAATCAACACCCCATCCAATCTTCCAGATTGCTAATACCATGCTCTACTTACCAGGCTGCTGGACAACTGCACACGGTTTTCTGACAACATATGAAGGGCAATTCTAGCAACAGTCATGGATGCACGATACCAATACTTCCTGATTGCGCTCCAGCAGAACCAGCTCACCAAGATGCGGTTCTACCTGGACTAGAATAACACGTCACCAAGCTTCTGCTGCCACCTGTGTCGAACTGATGGTTCTCTGATATCAACACCAACACGGATATCCGGAAGAAGGCCATGGCAAGCATCCCGAGGATCCCATGGCTTTGCTGTTGGGTGGCCCCCTTGTCATGGATACTGACAACCGTCTAAAAGCTGTGCAGCAATCATCCGGAAGGTGGTGGGGCCATTAGTTTGCTCGTTGACAAGACTCGACCGCATTCAAAATAGATCAAATGCAACCTCGCATTGGTAATGAGCTGCGATCCTTCTCGTGTGCGCAACCTAGTTCCCCTGCGCCGTTTTCGAACTAGAACCTGGGCACTCTTTGGACAAAAAAAGACGAAAAAGAGACATGAAAAAGCTGTGCATTGTCTTGATCAACGCACAGCCAGGCCTCCAGCATCAGGATGTCCAGCTCTTTAACTGGGTGCATCAACATACATCGCTGCACCTGGTTTGGTAGGCATGGGAGAGGGGTTCAGCCAGGTCTGCCCAAAGTATTGGTACATGTTCGGGGACGGGATGGGCTGTGGCCCCATACAGCATTGTGGCTCGCGTGGCGTCTGTGTTTCGCCAAACCTGCGCTCCCTTCTCCCACCCTCAGCCCTGTGATCTGTGAGTCATAACGTTATCTCTCCCTCCCAAATTTGGTCTGCCTGCAAAAAGGGGGTATGCCCCAGCGCCAACAACAACACCATTCAAAATGTCGTCAAGCTGGGGAGGAGCAGCGCGGCCACTTCCTCGAGCCATTTTGCCATCTCCATCAGCTGGAGAGCCAGCACGATGAAAGGGAATGGTGAGTGGACGAAGAAAATTTTGGCTTGCCACCGCTTCCGTGTCCAATGCAGCGGGTTGGCTGGTTGCCTGGGGTCGGTGCCCGTGGGTCGCTGAGCGCGTCCCTGAGCTTCTGCCCACCCAGTCGTGCAAAAATTTTGTGTCGCGGTAACCATCCATCTCCATCCGCCCCTTCCCAAATCAATAAGCTTCCAGTAGTTGCATTTTTAGCCATTTGGCGGTTATTGAATATCCACCATGTTGGGGGACTCAGGAAACCTAGAGGTGAATAGGACAGTATGGCGGATCCTAGTGAAGGCGCATGCAAATAAGCATACCCCATGCTCCTAACTAACAATGCAGTAAGCAGGCCAAGAACATCAGAGAAGGGGACAGAAAGGGGAAGAAAGGCATGGTGCAAAAGGACAATAACATAGCCTGAAGGGTCCTTTGCACTTTATCCTTATCGCTCCTCTGATATGGCATGATTACATACATATCCCATGACCATATCTGACTTTTTACTGAGCACAACGCATGATCTACGAGCACGCGTCAGCTCAGGAACTGGCGAGCCGTTCTCGCGTTTTGCTTACATAATACGCGTCAGGAGCGCGTCTGCTGACATGTCTTCACCAGATATCGCTTCGTCATAACTAATGGCCATGTTTGATGTTAGTACAAGCACCTACCGAGGATTGATGAGGAAACTTGTCAGACTTATTACCATACAAAAGAGGCATCTATGGAACTATGACCAGGTCAAGAGTGAGAACGAAAAACAGGAGCATGCTTCATCACAACACAGCTGAGAACTTGATAACGAGATCAGCGAGTGCAACTGGAGACTCTACCACATAAACAGTGGTTGATTAGTATGGAACCTAGTATGTCGATTTATTCCTTTGATCACTCCATTGCACAATGCTTGTACAGCCCCCTAGTATACTGGAGATAAGGTCGGAGAACCCCAGAGGGACAATTTCAAACCCTGTTGAGCACAAGCCCCAAGGATCAAGCCTAGCAAAACATCAAACCCAACATCTGACTGCCAACTGCAACCAATAAGACATGTCTGCCAGCGGTTGACATTCAAGTCCAGTCTAAAAGTTTTTGCAATGGTAAGCCTGGGATGTGTACCAGAAGAAGTAGTGTTGTACAACATCGCCGTTAGCGGCATTTTAACAGGAAGGAAATGACTAAACGACCCTTGAAACCAAAAATATATATGTATATATGCGCTTTTTACCGCTGCCTCTTACATGATAAATACAGTTTAATTTGCTTGCTCGTCACTCTAGGATGCACTTAAACCACTGTTTCTCAAAACTTAAGTCATGTAGTACTTGGGACCCTCGCCACCTTGAGGCACCTGCCAGTTAATGTCCTGGTTAGGAGCTTTGATGTCACAGGTCTTGCAGTGGATACAGCTGTTAGAAACGGTTAGCATATCTGAGCTTTGATCGCCAATATCGGAAAACACAGTGACATACTTTTGGGAATTGATCTGGAACCTAACACCCTCCTTCTTACTTGGATCCTCAATATATTCATACACACCCGCAGGGCAGAACCTGTTCTCGACCCCCTTGAACTTAGGGTAGGTCTCTTCAGTGTGCTTGTCCCAGTCCTTGACCTGAAGGTGGACAGGCTGGTCCTCCTCGTGGTTGGTGCCAGTACGCGACACGCTGGTCAACAGGTCGAAAGTAATCTTGCCATCCGGCTTGGGATACTCAATCTTCTTGCACTGGTCGGCAGGCTTGGTGGCGGCGTGATCGGGCACCTTGTGACGCAGAGTCCATGGCACGCGGCCCTTGAAAATGTAAGCCTCCAGGCCGGAGTAGAGAATACCACCGTAAACTCCAAGCGGAGTGTGGAAGGACGGGCGCATATTGCGCACTTCCTTGAGCTCCTTCCAGACGGATGACTTGCGCAAGGCTTCCTCATACTCATAGAGGATGACGGAACCTCCATCGCCATTATTCCTGAGAGCATTCCACGCTGCCTCGGCAGCCAAAATGCCGGTCTTCATCGCGTTGTGAGTGCCCTTGACTTTGGGCACGTTGACGAAGCCAGCCGAGTCGCCAATCAGGGCACCGCCAGGGAAAATAACCTTGGGGATGGACTGGAAGCCGCCCTCGATCAGGGCACGAGCACCGTACGAGATGCACTTGCCGCCTTCAAGCACGCTGCGGTAAAGCGGGTGCTGTTTGAGCTTCTGGAACTCCCAATAGGGAGACAGCCAAGGGTTGGAATAGTCGAGAGCAACGACCTGGCCGATACTGACAAGGTTATCACCGAAGTGGTACATCCAGGCACCTCCGTACGTGTCATAGGGAAGCGGGTAGCCCATCGAGTGGGTGATCTCGCCCTTACGGAAGTTCTCAGGCTTAACCTCCCAGACTTCCTTGATACCCAAACCGTACGTCTGATGCTGGCTGTCACGACGCAAGTCGAACTTCTTGATGACCTGCTTGCTCAGACTGCCGTGGCAGCCCTCGCCGAAAAGGGTGACGCGGGCGTGGAATTCCATGCCACGCTCAAACGTGTCTTTTGGCTTGCCATCCCGTCCAATGCCCACGTCATTTGTTGCAACGCCCTTCACACTTCCGTCGGCCCTGTAGAGCACTTCACTAGCAGCAAACCCCGGATACACCTCAACGCCAAGCTCCTCCGCACGTTCGCCTAGCCACTTCGTGAACTCGTTCAGACTGACAATGTAGTTCCCATGGTTGTTCATCTGCGGGGGAGCAGGGAGAGGGATGGCCGAGTTCTTAGTCAAAAAGCGCATACGGTCCTTGCCAGCGGGGGTCGCTCCTGTGAAACGGTTCGGGTTCGACTCATCGAGCCAGTCAGGGATCAGCTCGTTGATAGCTGTCGGCTGAATGACGGCACCAGACAGAATGTGTGCGCCGATCTCGCCGGCCTTTTCGAGCAGAAGCACCCGGAAGTCCTCGTTGCCGGCCTCGTTGGCCAACTGCTTCAACCTGATGGCCGCAGAAAGACCGGCAGGACCGCCGCCAACAATACATACATCAACCTCATCGCTCTCGCGTTCGATCGACGCCGGGTCAAACGAAGCGTTGACATCGGCGTAGCGACGGGCTGGGGTCGTAGACACTTTCCTGTGAATCACGAAGACTGGGGAGCTAGAGCTTCCGGAAACAGCACGAAATTCTGGCCGGCGGCGAAACCGGGCCGGAGTAGCCGACGACAGACACCTGGAGCTGGAACTTGGTTGGAACCGCGCTGTCCTGGCGGAGAACTGAGTTGTGGTGGTGACCCTCCGGCAAAGGCCGGTCGACAGGCGCGTGGATGCCGACATTGCTTACAAGACTGGGTAAAGACGAGAGTTGGACAGGGAGAAAAGACTGAAGGGAACTGATATGAGGCTGCCCCGCGCCACAGGGCAACTAGGTGTTGTGACGGAACTTTTGGCTTGCCACAGCCCTGGCAACCTGCGATCCGGGGAAGATTTAGTGGTTGATTCTTTGATCTCAGGGTCTCCTCACAAAGCGCTGCTCGCTGGCGGTGCGATATGGAATCCTGGGACCTCCTGTACCTCCCCGTCTCTCTCCACACTTTCAATTGCTCTCGGCGACGGGTTCGCAGTTGATAACTGCTGCCCGCGTCTTTTAAAAAATGACGTTTTGCCCGGCAACCCTCCAATGGACTTTTTTCGATTTGACTGCTGGCCTGTGCGCGCTTGTCAGGGACCCTTGTGATCATAAAAGCGGGTCCAGACATGGTAAACACACCCGAGGAAAGCCGAATCTCGGCGCTCACTGGTCAGCCTTTTGATCCTTCTGCGCCCTATGGTGGCTTCTCGAGGCTCCAAGATGCTGGCAAACTCCACTGCTCTTACACCTTCTGGGTCCCAACATATCGGAGACGGGCAGTATCCGGATGTAGGGAAGGATACGGTCCACGGTTGTATTGTTGAGAAGATCATGATGGGGTTGAGATGGAGCCACGTACTGGAGGTATGTAAAAGTCGCGCGAGGCAGGTTGCAACAGTTGCTCTGGATACGCCCTGTTGGAGAGGGGTGAAAGGGGAACATAACAGAAGGCAGAAGTAAGCACTCATAGCGCTAATGTCTGCAAAAAGAGCATGTAGAAAGTTATCTACCTTACTTCTATATTACAGCACATACTTACAGCCCTATAGGTGTACCAGCCTATTGTTCACTTGATGAGCACAGACTATATGATTACATCCCCATGCGTATCGAGCATGATGATACTGACTATGGTCCGAGACAGTCATATGTTGTTGAGCCATCATCCCTTGGTGCCAATACACACCCATGCTCCCGACCTTATACCCTCCTTATCCCATCATTCTCTTCGAGGCCGATGGTGACGGTTGACTTCCGGAATTTGGTGCTGCATGTTGCGCTGCTGTCGTCTGAGCATGGCCCAAAAGTCGTAAGCTTGGTCACTGTCCCCTGACATTCTCATCTCGTGCAACTTCCTCCTCTTTTCCTCCCTGCGCTTGCGCCTGGCCTCCTTTCTTGACTCTGGCTCCAACTTCTCCTGGTAGAAACGCTTGGTCTTCTTCCACGCCATCTTCGTGCGCTTAAACGCCACCTTGACAGTCTTCTGCACACGCCAGTTGAACGCGGCCACCAACGATAAGATGATCAGAGCAACCGAAGCTGGAAGAGATATGGCGCCGATCTTCTTGAGGCTTGGGATATTCTCGTCCTGCCATTCGATCGTGTTCATGCCAAACAAGCCAGTGAAGAATGTAAGCGGCAGGAAAATGACAGTATATGTCGTGAATATCATTACCGAGAGGTTTTGGCTCGACGCAAGCTCGGCCTGGAGACGCGACCAGCGCACCTCGTCAACCTGAGCTTGGCGCTGGACCAGTTCTAGCATTTTCTCATACTGCAGCACCAAGTCAGCAAGCCCACCCTTTGTGCGACGATGGCGGTTAGTTCAAGACACCTGTTTCCTCACTTACATCTGTTCGAGTCGCCTGAACACGCTTTTTCATCTCATCGGTAGTCTCTAGATATTCTTGGAGATACTCAAGAGCTTCGTTGAGATACTCTTGCCCATACTTGGTCACCTCGTTGTATTTCTCGACATATTTGTTCCTCATCTCCTCGATAGCCTTCTTCTGGGTGATAAACAGGCTCTCGAGGGTATTGAGCTCGTCTTCAAGGTCCCGTAACTCAAGCAAGGCCGACGTATTCTCTCTGTTTTCACGTTCAGACCTTTCGAGCTCACGCCGGTGCCGTTTCTTAATAGCTGATGGACTTTCGCCTTCGCTATCTGAGTCGTCGAAGTCATCTTCCTCGTTCACATCGCCGTCATCGACTTCAAGAGCGTGCATCCGGAATCGCTTCATGTAGACGGTCATCCTCTCTGACAACATGCCGATAGCCTCATCAAACAGGCGGAAGATTTCCAAATCAGGATGCGACGATCGATCGAGGAGGACCGTGACGGCGTGGAACACGATCAGAGCAGCCAGATCTAGAGCATTCTCGGTGCGCCCCGTAAGATCACCGTTAAGCTCATTGTAAACGCTGTTTCGGAGGTCGGCTTGCTGGAAGAGCGTCCCCTCAGTAGGAGATGACTCCCGGCGCGGGAAGAAAGTCATGAGGGTTTCCGGAGTGCCAGTAGTGTCGATGGACCACAACCACAGCTGGTCCACCATGAGGACAAGGCCATCCTTCAGATCATCCTCCGGTTCAATATCGAACTCCATCCTTGACATGAGTTTACTGCGACTGCCCATGTACTGAGAATGAAGGCCCGATTCGACGGACTTCTTATTCCTGAGCGTATCGGTGGACGGGTTGCTTGCAGACTTGGTATTTTCTAGGTCTATAGGCTCCGGATCCTTCCTGGTAAGCTTATACAACATCTGATCGTCATCGCGAGCTTCCGTATCGCGGAGCGAGGAATGGCCAAACTGGTCAAGCGTCCGGCGGCAATTGACCGGCGGATCGTAGCCAATGTACTCCCAGATCATCTTCAGCTCAAGGGAGCCGTGCTCGGCAAGCTCCTGTGGAACAGGCTTTGCCCTTCCGCGACGGTAGCGCTCACGGATTAGCTTCCGACGCCTAACCATGCTGCGATATGTGTCGAAGTGAAGGTAAGGGAGGTAGACAAAAAAATAGGTTGGAGTGTTTCCTTGAATCATGGGACCGGTTTGAGTACCAGAAACCCGGGGGGAAGCCGCGCGGTCTGTTGGCGAGAGGACCTTGCATGTAGCTTTCAGGAAAGCTGGTTGTGATTCCGAATGACGATTCTGAACCAGACGGGCTTCCCAATTCTCATAATCGAAGATCCTCGAGGAATCATGTCCCATGTGCTTCTCCAGAGTACTGAACATCTCCTGTTGAGGAGAAGACGTTATTAGCCTTGATCGTTTTGTATGGTAATGGATGAGGTTGTCTTACCTTCACCCAGGCAGGATTATTGAACGGAAGATGGATCCACATAAACTTTCTCCGTGACTATTTCGTTTTGTTAGTTGCAGCCAGATAATATCGAGGTAACCAATAGTCCAAATCTACTGGCTGAGATTGCACATACAGGATCTGGCCGAGAGAAGCCGGCAATGCCCATATCATGTTCTTTGACCAGCATTTCAGCACGTTGCTTATCTGTGAGAAATGCACTGAAGCCACTCGAGCCCACATCAGGAAAATCAGTCGCAAGCCGCATTCCTGTGTTAGATACAGTGCTGCTAACACTTGCTATGCTATCTGGACTTGGGGGACGCATATGTGCGTCAGAGGGCCTCCTCCCGAAAGGCAAGCCTTCATCAGAGCCAGGAACGTGTAGAGTGGCAGCACCATGCGAGAGACCAACCAGAGCAGCTGAGATTCCTAGGCCGCTACCTTCCTTGATAAGCTTTTTCGAGGGCTGATCCTGTTCTGACCTGTCGGCCAGACGCTCTCGACTCCGGCTGCGTTTAACAGTCTTGTGGAGGCGATCTTGTAAGCATCGCTCTGGTCCCAGTTTCAAAAAGTTTCTATATGGCGATTTGGTTGTGTAAAGACGAAGAAAGGAGACAGACTCTGAACCAGGGTGTGGCGAGGAATACCGTGGAAGCGTCGTGGGGGCATCCGGGTCTTCATAAAAACCGGTGATCTCAACGTTGACGAGGTCTCTCAAGTGCAGGGGATGATGAGGATGGGCATAGCTAAGCTCTGCTGCCTTATTCACTGCATCGGCAAAATCTTCTAGGTAGGATTCTAGGATTCCGCGATTCGCAGGCCCAAAGGTAGCCAGTCGAGCGTGGTCGCTCTCAACAGCATAGACGTCCTCCTGCCAGATCTGGAGCATTGCTGATTTGACTGACACAAGAGGTGCGCCGAATTGGACTTCATCAAAGCCGGCTCCGGAGCCCGAAAGCTGAGACTCCTGAGTTTCGTAGAAGGACCATAGCCGAAGCTCACTAGCTAGGTCAACGAATCGGTCATGCAAATCAATCAGGCCGGCATTATTGACCCGGATTTGCTGCGCGAGAGACGCGGGTAGGGCTGACTCCAAGTTGAGAAGATCCTGAATGCTCTCCTTCAGGTTTGGCATAGACATATAGCTTGACCCCCGATGAGGCGTGCCTTTGTGGTGGTATTAGCCTGGACATTCTGAAGCTTTGGTGCAGATGACAACACCGCAGGGAGAAACTTACCAAAGAAGGCAACTCCATGGCAAAATTCCATTATTTCGAGGTACCTCTTAGACTGACTGGCGCGGACGAGGGCATTCTTGACAACCAATCCACCAATGCTGTGGGCTATGAAGAAGATAGGACGAGACGACTGCAATGTAGGATTAGCATGACATAAGTAGGGGAACTGAATCAGGGCAAGAACGGCTCCATACGCTTTCAGCACGCAGGCTGGTGACCTGGCGTAACAAGTCTTCGGCCAAGCTTTCCAGTGTCATGCCCTCCTTGAGTTTACCATGAGTGTAGACACATACTCGCGCAGTGTTGACGTGGCTCCGCAAGTCTTTGGTAACCCAGGGGGTGGGAATCCGGAAGGAGGCCTTAGATCCATGATCACCAGGTATACTGCTGGTGTCGCTTTCCAGCGCAGGATCATAGGTCCAGGTTTGCAACGGATCAGCACCTGGGCAAGGGACAACAATGACATCGACTCGTGTCTCGTTCGTACCGGGACCGCCAACATCGCCACTTATTTCGACAAACCCCGGACCTCCTTCGGGCCTTGACAGTGTAACTCTCGGTGCTTTCTCTGTTAAAGGGTGATTAGCCACAGTCGTTGCTTCGTCCACGTCTTGCAAGCTCTGTTCACCAGGAAAGTCCCAGGTTTTGAGCGGAGCAGACGAGAGAGTGTCGAGTTGATAGGGTGCCTTCTCACGTTCAACCTGGGCCTCAGCGGCCATGCCCCTGTTTGGGCTGGTGTTCCGATTGTTTTGGCTCTCCATAGCTGGCCGTTGTCCAGGTCTAGGAGGTCTTACAACACAACAGATCCTCAAGTCTCAACACGACCATACAAACAAGGTCTGCTTAGACTCTTTGGGCTGCTGGGGGAGATGGTAAAGAAAAAGGAGCAACGCAAGGGAAGGTTCCCAGGCGCACATCTGACCGAGATGCGACGTTGCTAGCAGGCTTCTCTTAATTTCCCGCCAAGACAACCCAAGCGGCCGTGGGCGCGGGACACGGCGGGCATGCACACGCGACCAGGCCGCGGCAGGCCGACTGCGCCCCTTGTTCCTCCAAGGCTGCAGACGAACAAATTCGACGGTTGGATGCAGGATCATGGGGTCAGCGAGGAGGTTGGTGATCGATCATCATTGGCTCCGCTGTGAGAGCCCTGCGCCCACAACGGGGTGCGCTAGTCAGACGGACCGTTGCCAGGGAGCCAGTAGCGTCGGTAGCATTGTCGGGCAATGCTACCACATGCATCACAATTTTGAAGTCGGATCCTTCTGGACACCTCCTAACTTAAAAAGTCGGAGAACACGTAGGCGAGGTATATAGGGCTGGACCGGGCAGCATTGACAAGAAATATGTGGACATACATACGGGCAGGCAATGGAGAACGGAAGAACAGTTGTTGCAGGTTTTTGACTTGTGAGAAGAGACCACCTCATGTGTTGATAAACTGCCTATGCGATATGTCTGTACTGGGTATATTGTCCTGCCACATTGTCGATGTCCGCTCAAGCAGAGGGGCAAAACAGCAAAAGCCAAAATGGCCAGTCTCAGTGAATGCAAGGTTAATAAGATCCGCATACATATGCATGCAGCCCGAGTTGAAGCCAACAACATTAACGCGGGGAAACAGAAGGCCTTCTGGCTTATATTCAGTATGGATTAAAGAGAGCTCTGTGTCTGGCAGGTATGTTGTGTTGCACATGGCCAAGTTGTAGAGACAATGGTTATGAGGCTTCAAGAATAAAGTTGCCTCTTCGGTGAGAAGGTTGGTTGACGAGGCAGGGCCATTTGGAATTGGGAGATAGAGCCTCTTCAGTTCAGAAATCCTAAATATCACATGCCCTAAAAGCCCATGAGCATTTGAAGATCCTGGCGAAGAGATGTCAGGCGTGACAAGGCAAAAGAATCTTGTATTTCTGTAGTCGTGCCTGTGATGGAGAGTGTGGTTAGTTGTGCGTGACTGCTTGGGGATTTGAAGCCTTAAAGTCATGATGGCAAGCTTTGTTGGAGATTGAGACAAGCGCAGCACATAAGTCAGGCACGCAGGTTAAGGCCTACCACGTTCACTTGTAGTATGTGCACTGTCAAGGGGGACCGCTTGGGGTCTGGGTCTTTGGCCGGTGGTCTGTGCTTACATAATCCGTGTTAAGCCTCAGGCATTCTTCTCCCTACACATCAGCCACTTGTCAGCGTGGCCACAAAGCGCCCCGCAGCAGCACGGGCCGCTGGCCACGAGCCAGAAGGCAGCGGGAGCTCCAGTGACCCATTTCTTTCCGTCAACCTCACACGGCCGAAAAAAGCACATCGATCCCCCATCCTTTACTGCCTTCTCCACGAAACGAACCATCAATTTTCGCGATCGCTCACAAAGCCGTCTGTCCCGTCTACCTCTGCTTCCGTCTACCACTTCGCCGCGCCCAGCCCAGCCCCGGACGCGCGATACCGGCAACCCGCCATCCACCTCAAACCTACAGCCCCTCCCCTCCATCCACCCAGCGTCAAGAGTCGAGAGGAAGTGGCTCTGTCCGGCAGGGGATAGCATAACCCTTCCCATCCCTTCTCACCCACCTGGTAATCCATGGTCCCTCCGCCCAGACCAGGAACATTCTCGCCAAACCCGACTGCACAGCCCATCTACACCGGCATCAATCACTCTCCTCATCCCTCACACGCTGGTGCGCTGAGTGCGGCTGCCAGCCCCAGTACCAGCAGCCCCACTGGGTCCAACTCCCTGACCAAGATTGCAGTCGCCCAGGTTTACCTTCTGTTGAGCACTATTAAGGAGGATAAGGACGATCCTCGGAAGTGGGAGTCGCAGATTGAGTCGCTACGGAAGGTAACGTGGTGTCCTTGCTGCATCCCATCCCTCCCTTTCTCGTCCATCGCCCTATCTGGTAGTCTCTTCATCCTATTTACTCCAGTTCGCTGCTCCCCGACCTTTCCCTTTGTTACACGTGCAGCCTTATACGCGAGCACTGGCGTCTCCAACACACCTTTTCCAGCCGCATTTTGATCCCCGCAATTGTGCAATTTCCCCCCCCGCCCTCCTGGTTCCATTTGCTGACATAGGCGTCCGTGATGCTCCCAGCTTATCGATGACCACGGAATGGATGTGTACACGAGATACTTCGCGCGACTGGTGGCTTCCAATGCCGGCCAGATATTCCCCGGCCTTAACAGGCCGGTGACGAACCCAGGAAATTACCACCTCCTGGTGGCTGAGATGCAGAAGTTGTCCCACGACTTCTCGCAGGCTCGCAAAATTGCCGAATCCATTGAAACTGGCACCGAGGACATTTTCCGAGACTTTGATCTCTCCACCTTTATGGAGCACTTCCAGCTGGATGCCCTCGAGAAGACGCTTCTTGCCCTTGCGTTTAAACTAGGCAACCGACCCGATCTGCGGGCCAGAGGTGAGCTTCGACTGTGACAGCCTGCATATGAAGTTGAGAGCTCCCGTGTCTGCTAACGCTACCTGCCTGCTTGCTAGCCGATGCCATTCTGTCGACAAACTATCCTACCTTTGTCAACATCCTGAGCAGGGCCAACGGAAAGCATGCCGACCTCCACCCGGATTTCGTTGCCGAGCTTCTCGACCGCTTCATTCAGGTCCATCCTCCCAACTTTAATGCGGCTGCTAAGCGCGAGTTGGAACACAAGGTGCAACTCAGATACGCGCAGTCACCCGAGGCCAAGCCGCCCCCTTCGCAAGTCCTTGCTGCCCTTGACCTCATTCGCCTGCTCGCCGAAAAGCCTCCTAATGCGCTGGTTCTATACATTCACCGCACCGGACCGAACTTCACTGCTGACGAGGAATCCTGCTATGGTTTCCTCCAGAACCGACCCCCGAATGTTCACCTCAGTGAAGAGCAGGTCTCGATGGCGCTGATGTACACAACTATTAGCCAGACGCCGCACCACAACCCTTCCGTTCTCGTCGCTGCCCTTCGACGTATCCTTCCCAAAGACTTCAGCTGGCAAAATGTCGTCTCGTACTTCGACCACAGTGGCACTAGGGTAACTTCGGCACAATTCTTGCGCCTGTATAATGCCCTCCTACCAATTGCTCTCGAGGACGGCGACAATTTCAACATCACGCGGCTTTGGGGCGGAGAGTGGGAAAATCCCGAGACCCAGCTTTCTTTCATATGTGCCTTCGCATCCCTCAAGCCCGAGCAGTTGGATGCCAGTACCATTCCCGGTCTCAAACAGACCTTTACGATTGAGGAGTACGCTGAGGCCCCTCAGTCGGTCAAGGATACAGCGGCGTATGCTGTTAGACATCCGCTTGTTTCAGAGGCCGCTCTCTCTGCTGTTTTCAATGTCGCCCTTCACTCGACTCACGCCTCCCAGAGCACAGAGGCCAGGCGTTTGTTCCAGGATGTTGTTGTTCCGAACCTCGCTATCTTTGTTGTGTCGGCCTTCGGAGTGCCAAAACCTTGGCCTATCATGGCGGGAGAGACTTTGGTGTCCCTGTTCGACGGCTTCCTGAGCAGGTCTGCTGAGTCGGACTTTGTGATGTACAGCCTTTGGAAACGGGATAAAGAATGGGTCAAGCAGCGGCTCATCGATGCCCATGTCCTCAAGCCCATCTGTCTGCCCTTAATATTCGATCACGCAGTCAGGCAGGGCTGGCTCGATGAGCTTGTCTACCTCCCTAATGGCTTCGGTCTTGACCTCACAGCCCTTGCGCATGCCGAAGGCTATCTGGACTTACAAGAATGGGCACGGAGAAATGCCGACCGCAGCAACGAAATGGCACGAACCCTTCTCCAGTTTTTAATGATCAAAGCGAACTTCGAACTAAACTACCAGCGTCCTCCTGAGGGCCAGCCTCCTGTCAAAGCCAGCACGCCCCTTCAAGTTAAGACGGTCCACGCCTTGCTCCAGATCCTGGAAGAGTGGCTACCGAAGACGCCGGTCCCTGAATTGATCATAGTCCAAAGGACCTGTATTACTATGTATCCTCGCCTCATCAACTACGGAGAAGGCTTTGACGACATCATCGATGCCAACGGGCGAGACGGCAATGCACTTCCCCCGGCTGCTAACGCCAAGATGGAAGAGCACTATAAAAAGATGTATAGCGATGAGATCCAAGTCCGCGACGTCGTCCAGATTCTGGAGCGGTATAAGCGTTCGCGCGATCCTCTTGACCAGGATATCTTCGCTTGCATGATTCATGGTTTATTCGACGAATATGCACACTACGTCGACTATCCGCTCGAGGCTCTGGCTACCACGGCCGTTCTCTTCGGTGGCATCATCTCGCACCGACTAATTTCCGACCTGCCGCTCCAGATCGGGTTAGGGATGATCCTCGAGGCCGTTCGTGATCATCATCCCGATGAGCCCATGTTCAAGTTTGGCTTGCAAGCGCTCATGCAGCTCTTTGGTCGTTTGCGGGAGTGGCCCGGCTTCTGCCAGCAGCTTCTCCAGGTTCCTGGCCTTCAGGGGACAGAAGCCTGGAAAAAGGCGGAGGAAGTTGTTCGCGAACACGAAGAGGAGCTGGCACGTCAGCGCAACGGTGCTGGTAGTGCTCATTCTGGCGGAGCTGGGAATGATAATAAGCTAGCTAATGGTAACGCGGATGATGGAACTGGATCGGAACAGCATTATCCTCCATTCGCCTCGGTCAACGTCGACCCTCCCCCGCCTGGTGTTGTCTATGAGGATCCCAGCGAAGAGGTGCAGGGCAAGGTCCAATTCGTTCTCAACAACCTTACCGACAAGACCATGAAGTCCTCTTCTAAGGAGCTCAAGGGAATGCTGGAATCAAAGCACTATCAATGGTTCTCCATGCACTTGGTCGAGGAACGCGCCAAAATGCAACCGAACTATCACAGCGTTTATATTGAGCTCGTGAAGCAGTTCGAGGACAAGAAGCTATGGGCTGAAGTTTTGAGACAAACGTTTGTCAGCGTCCAGCGCATGTTGAACTCAGAATCAACTATGCAGAACTCGACTGAGAGAAATCATCTCAAGAACCTGGCTGGCTGGCTCGGACTCTTGACCCTTGCCCGTGACAAACCTATCAAGCACAAGAACATTGCTTTCAAACAACTGCTCATCGAGGCGCACGATACGAAGCGTCTGGTTGTCGTCATCCCATTCGTTTGCAAGGTTCTCATCGCCGGCGCAAACTCGAACGTTTTTAAGCCTCCCAATCCTTGGTTGATGGACATCATCCACCTCTTAATTGAACTTTATCACAACGCAAGCCTCAAGCTTAATCTAAAGTTCGAGATTGAGGTCCTTTGCAAGGGTCTGAATCTAGACCACAATACCATTGAGCCATCGGGTGAGATTCTCAACAGGCCTCCTGCCGAAGAAGTTAGCGGCGACATGCTGCATCCTGAGGGCCTCGAGAACTTCGAGAACCTGTCGTTGAATGGCATGCCGGGTGTTAATACAACCCTTGCATCTCATCCTGCAATCACCATTCCCGACTTGGGCCCTAGCCTGACAATCCCTCAAACTGAGGTCGTCAATACTGCCAAGCTGCACGAGATCGTCCGCCAGGCTCTGACGCGCGCCCTCCAAGACATCATCCAGCCAGTCGTCGACCGTTCTGTCACGATTGCGGCAATCTCGACACACCAAATGATTCGAAAGGACTTCGCTACGGAACCGGATGAGAACCGAGTGCGCACAGCCGCTATCAACATGGTGAAGTCGACTGCAGGGAGCTTGGCATTGGTTACGTCCAAAGAGCCACTGCGGGCCAACTTTGCCAACTATTTGCGGAATCTCTCGGCCGAGCTTCCTCAGGGGCTGCCTGAGGGCATTATTATGCTCTGCGTCAATTCTAACCTTGACTTGGCTTCAAGCGTGATTGAAAAATCTGCCGAAGAGCGCGCCGTCCCAGAGATCGAGGAGATGCTCGAGCCTGAGCTAGAAGCTAGACGTCGCCACCGTCTCACCCGCCCGAACGAGCCGTACATTGATCACGGCCTAAGCCGCTGGGCGATGACAATCCCCCATCCCTATAAGCTTCAGCCTAGCCTGCACGGTCTGAATGCCGAGCAAATGGCGATATACGATGACTTCGCGCGTGGGACAAGGATCAACGCTGCCGGTACTGTTCCTGCCCATGTCTCGACCGCATCGGATACCCGGTCGATCGCGAATGAAGCCTTGAGCGATCAGTACAGTGGAGTCAGCACTATGCCGACTCCCGCCGAGACACCGGCCATGCCTCATCTTGGTGCACAGATGCAACACTATCCTCAAGCGCATATGGGCCTGTCTAATGGGCGACCGACAGGCCTCAACCAAATCGATTCCAGGGCTGTTGCCGAGCGGATCAACAAGTACCTGGAGCAGTTGACTGCTGCCGCCACCAGCGCTACGGAGGAGCATTTCAACGAGCTTCCTAGGCCTCACGCTGTCCTGGATATCATCGATGCGCTGATCCAACTAATTATTAAGGCTCAGCAAACCTCCGAGGAGTTTGCTATTTATGCCCTGCAGCAGATTTCACAGCTCCTCTTCCGCCAGCCCGAGGGCACGCTCCTGCTGGAGAGCTTGGTCCATGTCCTTGAGACGATCCGCAAGATTGCAGGTCCCCAGGTCAGCGAGCAAGTCCGCCAGTTGTTCCATCAGCAACCCGGCCACCTGTTCTTGAGCCTTTCTCTCATCGCTGCACTGCTTGGCACCGATCTTCTTGATTGGAAGAACATCGATGTGGCCATGGCAAAGGCACTAGAACAGCGCAAGGAGGGTTCTATCGATTTTCTCGAGCAGCTGATGGATCTCGTGCTTCTGAACGATACTCCGCTGGCGCTCTTCACGGACTTTGTTCGGAGCTTGGAGGCAGCATGGGCATGGATTGTGGAGGATCCTGACCTACCTGCCGCACAGCGGTTCAAGGCCAAGGTGCGGGCTCAACTTCCCGAGCCTCCCGCAGCGAATTTGTCGAAGGAAGAGCATGCAGCCCACCTGCTTGAACAGATGGAATATGTGTTCGATGAGTGGATTCATCTCTGCAACAACCCTCATGCCACCGAACGGGCTGCCATGATCTTTGTGCACCAACTGCATTCGGTTCAGCTGGTCACCAATCGTGACGAGTTCTTGCTCTTCCTTCGTCATGCCTTGGACAAGTCGGTGGAGCGGTTCGAACAAGGCATTCATTCCGGTGCTAGCATTGCGGAAAGCTTCCAAGCTGTTGAGGCCCTGGTCAAGCTCATCATCATTTTCGTCAAGTCCCACCAAGACAGCGAGGATAAGGACCCGTCTGCTGCCGTGGCCTTCATGGATTCGATTCTTGCCTTGGGCGTTTTGGTCGCCAACAGCCACCACGTCAAGCGCGGCGAAAACTTCAATCAGCGCGTTTTCTACCGCTTTTTCGCCCTCCTACTCCATGAGGTGGGACTACTGGCTGGGCATTTCTCCAAGTCCCACTACGAGCAGATCATCCTCAACTTCGCCGCTCGGCTCTTCGACATGCGGCCAAACCTCCTTCCCGGGTTCGCCTGCGCCTGGGCTGGTCTTGTGAGTCACCGTGCTTTCCTCCCGGTCATCCTTGGTCTGCCGGATGAGAAAGGCTGGGCTCCATTCACCAAGCTGCTCGAACAATTCCTTGGCTGCGTTGGCGAGCTGGTTAAGACTTTCACCGTCTCCTCCTTGGGCAAGGAAATGTATCACGCCGCGTTGAAGATTCTGATTGTTCTCCAACATGACTTCCCGATTTACCTGGACAAGTTCCGCGTGCAGTTGTGCCAGAGCCTGCCACTCCACGCTACCCAGCTTGTCAACTTGATTCTAGCGGCCATTCCTCCGAACTGCAACAGCCTGGCTGATCCTTTCCAGGCAGGCCTCAAGGTGGACAAGATTCCTGACATGAAGGAGCGCCCTCCCACTGCGTTCGACTCTGCGGGCCTGCTGCGCGAAGCTGGTCTTCTCGACATATTGGAAAGGATGCTTCAGAATGGCCCCTCAGAAGATGGTGTTGCCCAGATCAACCATGCAATCAACAAGTCCGACGGCGAGTCAACAAGTTTCGGCTATGTTCCCCTGGGCGTGAACCGCCGCCTGATTGATGCAGTAGTGGCGCGTTTTGCTGAGTTCGCTATCAATCGGGCTTCATCCCGCAGCGATTCAGCCATCTTCGTTGCCGGTGCCAACGACATTAAGACCCTGCAGATGCTAGTTACCGAGGTTTCTCCCGAAGCTCGATACTACCTGGTTTCAAGCATGGTAAATGAGTTGCGGTACCCAAATGCGTACACCAACTACTTCAGCCAGGCCCTCCTGGACATCTTTGGTCACGATATGTCCGACCCAGAGGAGAATCTGGTTCGTGAGCAGATCGTTCGCGTGCTGTTGGAGCGTGTTCTTGGGTACTGGCCGCAGCCATGGGGTCTCATCATCACTATCCTTGAGCTGCTCAAGAACGACAAGTACCTGTTCTTTGAGCTGCCCTTCATCAAGGCCACCCCGGAGGTAAGTCGTTTCCTTGTTTCACCTAGCTCTTGTCCATTGCCAGAAGCTAACCGTTCTTGCTCCCCTAGGTTGCTGAGAGGTTCACTGCTTTGGCTCGCTCAGCTGCTTAGAAGTTATGTTGATTTGTTTCACATAGATCATCCCGGACTTACCACGTACAATACCTGCGATTCATGACAAAGCGTGCAAGATGGAGGGGGACATCTTGCATGCTTATTTTCGGGGGCTGAGGCAGGCGAGCGACGCACAAGCGAAACAACCGAAGGACAGGGGCATTTGCGATCTGAAAGCTTAAACGGTTGTTGAGAAGGATCTTATGTGATTGCTATGTGTATCTTACAATGGCAGGTTTCATTTCTTTGCCTTCCTTTGCTGTGCTTTACTGAGATGATGACGGGAGTTAATTCATGGCGTTGGAGAAGGCAACTTGGTAGAGCAACAGACAAACCCGAACCTCTCTCAATCATTTCCTGGTCCTATTGAGGGGCGGTTCAACTGTTGCGCCTGGCTGGGTGTAAGGGTACATAATGAGTACATAAAAGTGCCCTCAACTGTAGTGACATAACATGATATGACCATCGTTTTCTCAGCACGCGAGATCTATGCTGTTAAGGATAGGTAGAAAGACTACCTTTAGAGCTCCAGCTACCCTTGCTCCACTTCTTCATCGGCGGCACGGCTCCAACACATAGGAGTATGCCGGTTGTTGTGTTGGTGTTCCTAACATACGCTCGCCTATCCCTATTCTCAGTGCTTCATCATGTCTTTTCCTCGGGAGCTTTCCTCGTCGCACCAAATAGATGATACAACTCTGAACTCCGCATCCAGAACGCCGACTCTTAATTTTTGCGGAAGTGAAAAGTCATAACATCCTCCATCTTAGATATGTTTCACTGCATTGCATATTGGGCCTCAAGGGAGGTCTGTCCCTGCATGTCATGCCGTATCCCGTTTCTGCTGAGCAGATTGGGGCCAAAAAGTATGGATCATGTTTAGGTTGCGCAGGTACCTCATGGGCTTACCGCATGTCTGACTGTTATGACTTTCTGCCGGGCGAATCCGTTCATCACGTGATTTCCTGCTCCTGGATGCTCTCGATATTTTCCATCCCAGCAAATGTTGAACCGTCAAACATCGATCTATCGCTGATTCTCCTACTGGAAGTGGTTGGGTGGTGAAGAGGGCTGTCGAGGCCCGGACCGTTGACGAAGAACCACTAAACGGGCCTTTTGGAATACAAGCGTTAAGTCTGAAATATCGTTGACGGTTAAATCAAATTCCCACCTTTTGGCCCAATCTGTGTTGAATAAAGACGGGATCGATCGAGATCATGGACCTTGCTGCAGCTATCCTTGGTCAATAACATCTCAGACATAAGCACCTAGCCCGCTGTACATCAACTGTACAGTACAATCTTAGGGTCTGGGTCAAGCGTGACCCAACAACCGTTAAGATCTAAACGTTTGCAGGCTATTAAAATCGACAGCTGCATCGTGCACATTTCAGGAAGTCCTATGAGGAGATGACCCGATGAGAGCAGTAGCTTGTTCATCTCTACGTATCAATGTCCCTAACCTAACCTAACACACTACGACAGGCAGGAAGTCCGACTGGCTGCTGCGAACCTGCGGCCAACTGTCGTCGTCCAATTCGGCGGCGGCTCATCAAAAAGGTGGGGTAACGTTACGGTTACGTATGGCAACATGTCCTCTCACCTGGGCTTGAGGTACCAAACAAAAAAAAGAACAAGCGTCGATCGGCCGAAAAAAAGCATGTCCAAACGCAATTGGCGAGCGGTGATTGGCCAGCTCTTAGTTTTCGGCACGAAACAAAGCCTAACGGGATTGGTGTTAGCGCGGCGGGGAGAGGGAAGGCTTGTTCTGAACAGATCCAACGCTGGTCAGGCCGTGAACCGGCCCTGGCAACGGTCAGAGGGAGGGGGAGTGAGCGGAGTGATCAAAGATAAAGAGGGGACAACACAAACAGCCGACGACGAGTGCCCGCGCTGGCCGCGGCGCGGCTGCCAGCCCATCTGCTGCATGGCTGGTAATTTTTACCGGTCCAAGAAGATTACATGTATTGCTGAGACGTATGCGTTCAGCAGTCCACCAGGAATTCTCTGTAAGAGACAAGCAAGAGGGTATCATGTGCCCAAGAGGGGCTCGATTATATATTTGCCAGTTGACGCGATTGCCGTTTTGCAAGCGGTGACCTCAGAAACAGATCGCACAAAAAAAAACACTGGTGGACGTTGGAAGGACAAGGTCGCAGGTCTGTGAGGGCGGGGGCTCAGGCGGTGAGGAGAGTTGTGTGTGGATTGTGGAATGCAATGCATGCAACAGCGACAGCGACTAGTGACTTGAAAAAGTGTGGTGTCCCCTGTGGAGCTCGACAGCCTCGGGAAAGGCAGGCGAAAAAAAAAATCAAGGTGGACGGGGATATGAAAGCACGAGTTCCGAAACCCGCTCACACACTTGACCATCTCCGATTCAGCCTTGATTTGGATGAATGCGTGTGAGCAGAAACGGTCCAGTTTTGAAACAGAAAAAGGGCCAATGCATTTGCTGGGCGCTGCTATTGTGTAAGTTCGCAGCCTGAAGGCTACCTAGTAGGGGAAAAGTGCCCCTCACGGTCAGACGGAGGGGAAGTGTGATGTCACTGCTTCATCCAAACCAACCGCCGCCTGCGAAGGCGATCCGTCATGGCGGGACTGCGCATTGCCATATACGGCTGATCGCCATGAACATCACCATCACCTTTGAGAACATGACTTGGCGACGTGTTTTGTGTTTTTGATGGTTACAAGTCGTCGTTGTCATCAGGCTGCTTCCTGGAATTTCCATGCTGGTGAGACACAATCGGGCTTGATCTTTTTAGAAAAATAATTGTGGAACCATGCAACCATGCAGGTGGGCGGGTGGGCTTCTCACAGCTGAGCGAGCGCCTGAGAAAACAGAGCGACCGCGACGTTCAACTTTTTTTTCTGTTGCAAGTTTTCGCAGCTCGCTTCCGGATGCATGGGGTGTCTGGGCGTTGCAGCCACACAAATCGGGCTTGCGTGACTCCACAAGTGGGGTCCGTCCGCATGTGGTGGCATTGGCTGACGCGGGCATGCGAGTACCATCCTTGTTTGGCGGCGTGATCT
>Ga0065720_1018972_pt1 | contig 49489 bp, 27 predicted proteins | sample Thericmetagenome_FD_59107 | JGI IMG/M metagenome (GOLD analysis project Ga0065720, IMG submission 59107) | Thermophilic microbial communities from the Joint Bioenergy Institute, California, USA of rice/straw/compost enrichment - eDNA_2 v2... | ecosystem: Engineered > Solid waste > Grass >... | reverse complement strand
ACCGCCCCCAATGCCTCATGGCGGTCCGAGAGTGCCTCCGGGCTTTCCTCCTATGCCTTTTGGTGCCCCGCCCGGTCTGCATCCTGGGCCTCGGCCTGGCCAGGGAGGGCTGGAGCACTTCCATTCAGGCAGGCAATATCACCCTCACCACTCTCGTGGAGAGGATGCGTTTGCCCAAGCTGCGTATCTTGAGCAGTTGTGCAGAACTATCGTCGCGGATGCCGAAATTGAGCCCGCCGATATCATCGAGAAGGAGAATTTCCGCGCAATGATCGAGCAGGTGGCCAGGGCCGCCATTACTGAGCATGAGCGGAAGAATGGCTTCCTCGACTTCCCTCCGGAGAGCGTCCAGCTCAAGTGCTTTGGTAGCCTGTCGTCGGGTTTCGCTACTAAGGCTGCTGATATGGATCTGGGATTGCTCTCTCCTCTGTCTCGTCTTCCTCCCGATGCACCGGGTTCGCCCATCCCACGGATTGTCGAGAAGGCATTCCTGGATATTGGTCTTGGCGCTCGCCTGCTTTCACGCACTAGGGTTCCCATCATCAAGGTCTGCGAGCGTCCCACGGAGGAGCTGCGCAAGGGACTGCTGGAGGAACGGGCGAAGTGGGAGCGTGGTCTCACTGGGAGCGAGGAGCCCGAGGATGAAGAAGGTTCTCATGAGGATGCAGAAGCACACGAGACAGCTCAAAGTACTCAAGCTCATCGGCAAAAAGACGAGGAATTGACGCATGATCAATGGCTGGAGAAGCTGCAAACTCTCAAACAAGCGGAAACCCAACCTTTGCAGGCCTACTACAACATGACTAAGAAAATTCTCAGGAAGCTCGGAGGTCACGACATCACCAACTCGAACATCTCTGACTTCAACATGGACGACTACAAGCTACTTAACCGGGTTTGCATGGCTTTTGTCAACGGTCTCGCAGATGCCAACCTTCGGGACCGACTCCTGAAGTACCGCTCGCTGAATAACTACGACCTCTGCGTCTCTTTCTCGGCCTTCCGGACGCTTTGGGGCATTCTTACCCAGGTCGAGGGCGAAACCATGGCCATGGCTTGGGAGACGCGCCCAATCCGCGAGAGGGACCAACATCAAGAGCAACATGCCGAGCGGGCCGTGAGAGCCTGGCGAGATATCCAAAATAAGCCTGACTACGGAAGGGATCCCCTCGGTTATCAGAAGGAGCTGCAACACTGCTGTGAGCAACTTCGCAAAATCGCTTCTGTCCAAATTCTCTTCCTTTCCCAGGGCCAGCATGAGTCGGCCAGCAAATACTACCTGAGGGCGAAGAAGCTGCTAGAAGATCTTGGTGGGAAAGACTCAGTGGCGTCCAAGGATGACCTGGTCTTGAAGACGGTGATTGAGTACTACATCAAGGGCATCTTCTATCAGCACATTCGCGAACAAGTCGCGGTTTTTGCCCAGTCTTATGAGGCCGTCAGCCTTCGTGCCGTCGGCCGTCGCCATAAGAGCCTACAGCTTGCGCACGAATACGAGAACTGCCTCGAAAAGGGCCTTTATCCCGCAGAGGCAGCAACTAAAATCCGCATTTATATCGAACTGCTCAAAGGCCCTATGGTCCCCTCACCATCATCCAAGACCCAAACCGACGCCGTGATCCCTCTACCCAAAGACGCAGACACCCTCATCTCCGAACTCCGCCAGCTCGGCGACCCAGCGGGCATGGCCCCGAACCAACCCCGCGACCGCTACAATAACCCTCTCGAATTCCCCAAGTCCGGCGTCGGCGTTCAATGCGACATCAACTTCTCCGCACATCTCGCCCTGCAAAACACGCTCCTCCTTCGTTGCTACTCACACTGCGACCCGCGCGTGCGCCCGCTCATCCTCTTCGTCAAGCATTGGGCCAAGGTGCGTCGCATCAACACCCCTTACCGCGGCACGCTCTCCTCCTACGGCTACGTCCTCATGATGCTGCACTTCCTCGTCAACATCGCGCAGCCGTTTGTCCTGCCTAATCTGCAACAGCTTGCACCTCCCCCACCGCCCAACCTAACACCGCAGGAGATTGAGGAGACGGTCGTGTGTAGGGGGTGGAATGTTCAGTTTTGGAGGGATGAGGCTGAGATCAAAAGGCTGGCAGCGGAGAATCAGCTGACGCAGAATAGGGAGAGTATTGGGGAGTTGTTAAGAGGGTTTTTTGAGTACTATGCTAAGGGGGGAGGCCAGCCGCTGTCAACGTTGCCGGGGACGAGGGGCTTCGATTGGGGGAGGGATGTGATCTCTCTGCGGACGCTGGGCGGGTTGCTTACTAAGCAGCAGAAGGGTTGGACTGGTGCCAAGACGGTTGTAGAGCCCGCAGGGCCGGTTGCTGGAGGGGATGCTGCAAATGGAAATGGCAATGGGGAGGTTGTCACCGAGAAAAAGGAGGTGAGGTATCGGTATTTGTTTGCGATTGAGGATCCGTTTGAGCTGGATCATAACGTTGCACGGACGGTGACGCATGCGGGGATTGTAAATATTCGGGATGAGTTCCGGAGGGCGTGGAGAATCATTCGCAATGCCGGGCGTACTCCTCTGCATGGGCAGGGACACAAGGGGAAGAATGGAGGAGGCCCTGCGATGAGCCAGGAGACGGAGGATCTTTTGGAGGATATTGGTGCTGCTGAGACTGAGAGGGAACGAGTTATGTTTGCTGAGTTGTTGGAGGACTTACATGGGATAAGGGATGAGAAGGGAGAGTAGAGAGTGTAGGGAGCAAGCTTGTACGATGGGATATATAGGTTAGGGATGTAATTCACATCACTCATGACATTGGGGTTAACTCAAGCTGGAACACAGATTTGGATTGAATCTGGGGCAGTTTGCCCTGTGGATGAATGAATCAAATGTTAGACTTGATTTGGGGGCTGTATCAACATAATTCACCTGAAAACGCTACTAGATCATCGCTGTATCTCGACTCAATTATCGTACTACCCAACCCCGCCCCATGACGTGTTACATGATATATTGCAAATCAATGTTAACCCGGGGAAAAAACGTATTTTCAATAGGTTTGATGACTGGTTGTATGTAGATACTTCTAATGGAAGCGGCTGCTATGATTATCCGCCATGGTATTGCGTATAAGGCTCCCGGGATATAGTTCAGTGCCTGGGGGAGACCCAACAATTCTTGGGTCATCGCTGATGACGTTTCTTTGTGATTGATTGAAGGTGGTTAGCCTTCTGACAAAGAGCGCATGAATAATCGTCTCAAAAACAGCTTAGGGTAGGCAGCCAGGGCCGTCACTTCTCAGGCACACCTCTCCTGAAGCTCAATCACTGCTCTTTTAGCCATCCTAGTTAACACGACATCGGGCGAAGACATCACTGCGCCTTTGAGCACTTCAATGTTGCTGAGGACGAATGATGCCACAACTGATCTCTTAAAAAAGCTGGACATTGGGGCTGTTCCACGGAGATCCAACCTAGAGAACCTCCTTGATGATTAAGTACTTAAAGCCTTTTCGGTCCCACCTCGTGTACCCTTCCACAAGAAGGCTGAGAAATCTCATTAGAAGCGAAGCATGGTATCCAGGATTATGTATATCAACTTTGCCCTTAGCCAACTACGCCACAACACTCAACCTAGAATCTTCTTCCCGCGCGCCAGTGCTTCGATGTAACCACATATCAGCTCCCACAGCTGTAACCATCTTATTTCGGTAGATTGGCTTGCTTATTATTTCCTGAGAAAAGGCCCATCATGGTGAATCCTACCTATTTATGGTGAGCAGTGGATATTGTGTAACCGACTTTTCCGTTGCCAAAAACTCCGCTAGGGATCACTCGTTTCTGCTTGCCAGCTGTCCCTAACATTAGCGCCTCAACCATTCAGAATTTGATCATATCCTATTTTGTGATTCTGATGTTCTTTCGGGTCTTCGAAGCATACCTGCGCAAGATCCTATGCGCAAAAGTTCATCTGGTCTTTCAATCTCCATGTAAAGATGGATTCAGCAAGCCGTTCGGAGATGGAATCAGAGCCGCAAATTCCTTACCACCCATACTTAGCCACTCTATTCATCAAGTTATCAACTCATCCTGTCTCAGACGAAGAGCCGTCGATGCCACAGCTGCTTGATGATGACAATGATGGGTCCGGTCAGAGTGATCGACTTCTAGCAGTTGAACCTGGGCAGCATACAACAATAGAAGAGGGTCAGGAAGAAATGCTTCAGAGAGGGAGCGTACTGGAATATGATGGAAAGAAATTGTAAAACAGAAGCAGAAATCCGGATCATTCTGGAACCACCTCCATTCAGAGCACATAGCTGATCACGGATTCACATCCTGCCTCCTGCCATTTTGGTCCTCTTCTGTATTCTTAAAATATGACAAACTTACTTGTACAGCATCGATTTGGATATCAAACTGGATAACGAGGAAATATCATATATATATTAGCTTCCCTTTGACGCCAAAGCGTTCTTCCAAGTAAGTGCCAAAGTCTACGAGCTTTTGGTCTTGACTTCTCTCAGTGCACTTACCTTGAGTGTTTTGCGAAGACAACTTGGTATTTCTCGTGTACCTCTAGGCTTGGTGACTGCGGGATATTACATTGTGAGCCTTCCCTATCTCTCCAGCAGTCAGTTTGTTTTCAGCATTTTACCACGCAACCTCACTTCTAGTTGAGGAAGCAAAACTACAGGAAAACTGGATTTTGGACAACTCTCCAATCCTACAACGGATTGGTATGATAGTGTGATTCTTGCCAGGTAATGGGGGACTTGGTTTGGTGCAAGGAGCTATCGACAGTGGGTCAAATGGGTTAGATGATAGCCACTGACGATGTTGGGCGCATAACGAAGTCAATTGATACATGTTACAATCTTTCTTGGTTCTCAATGTCCTTGTGTAGGGAGAGGAAGAATCAAGAAAAGCCGTTCATCGTGTCCGGGCAGCTTCCTTTATGGAATCCTCTTGCCCTTGTGAGCCCCTCGGCCTTCCAGGCTTTTCAGGGGTCTTGTCCTCCTCCCTCAGCCATCTGGCTCATTTGGTAGTGTGGTTCCATATATCTTCTGGATCAACTACGTATTTGTGTTGTTCACAATCATTCTATCTCTGGTGTCCCGTGTGTTGACAATCGGGATACCCCTTTTCTTGGACTGCCGTGTCTGTGTGATATGGCGGGCCGGCCCCCACCCTATACAGCAGCCTGAGACCTGGCTTGTTGTAGCTGAGTTGCTTGCGACTTGGTCGGTCGTCCGAAATACTGACTGGTCACCATAGACATCCTTCTTCAACTGGTGGGTTGCTGAAGTGGGACTTTCTTTTTGCGCTTTGGGTGCTAGCATTCATGGCTGGGAAGAAGTCATCGCAGGAGACCAGTTCTAATCCTGTTGGTTCTTCAGGCCGTCAAAGTGCCTATGGTATCCCAGATAAAGTGTCTACTTTATCGCTATCCACATCGTAATTGGTCAAATTCATCGTTTTCCTAGCAAAGAAGAGCCTAAACGGTGGCTAGGGCAAGGCTCGTGCTTTGGACTCACCTGATATGCAACAGCTGCTCGCTTTCCCCTACTGAACCGCCCCCAAAACAATAACGATGCACAGCAGATATTCTAGCCCTTTGTAGTCCTGAACTGGTCTTACAATGGCCGTCGTGGCTATTTTGGTGGTTATATCACTGACTGGACATGTGATCACATATGATGGTTGCTCATGAGCTCTTGTGCGTGATACTTCTCAAGCCTTTCAATACTGACCTCTGTTATCTCTTGATGCCTGGAGTTGTGAGGGTGAGGTAAAGGTGCAGTCAACCCCTACGTGGTAGGCAGTTTAATACCTCAGGAAACAGCACATACCTGTACTTGTACCTAAGGGACTCTAGTTCGCTGTTGCACTCCTCCATATGTGTAAAATAGGCCGTATGTGTAATGGCGGGGACTGGCATCTGAAGATAGATGCCCCTTGTAGCGGTTTGGTGTAGGCCCAAACCAATTTTCCTCCTGTCTGGCAAAGTGCAACCACACATGGACTCATAAAGGCTGCTGAGCTCTAATTCACCAATGGCTTTCTTTTTCTGTTGCTCAGGGCTGCTTTGTGTCGAGATGCTTCATAGATCAAAGTTGCAACCGCAGGAAATGTGGGGCAATGTCAGACGTGACGTGTCAAGTCGAAGTTGAGGGGCCGTCCTTCTCGTTCAATCGTTCGCTCCATAAACAGGCATACAACACCAGAAAGCAATCCAACTTTCGATGACCATGTAGTATAATAAGTTCTTGAGGCCTCTATTAGGGTAAGCCCAGTTACTAGGCTCACATTGGAAACAATTGAGAAGGCATGAGTTAGACTGACTGCTGTGGGTGTACTCAGGAACGCGTCTGGGAATTGCTGATCAGGAACGTATGGTATCGTTGATGTAAAGGCTCGCCTTGAACCTTTCTGGCGCAGGCATTTCCAAAGAGAAGAATTCGGTAATGATATAATATTTGTATCCCAGTGGATATGTTGCGATAGTTTAGGGGGCAATTACGATTTTTAAGTATGTAATATCCAGTACTGTGGAGCTTCGCTGGTTAGTGACGTCCCTGCGACATCACGAGTTGCTCGAGGCCGAGATCAGCTCCAGACGTACGATTTGTGCTCAAAAGACGACAGAGAATTCTCCAGATATAGTCTCCATAAAACTAAAACCGCTAGTGGATTTCTCATATCTGTTTCTAGGTGGTTCTGCATCGTTCGTTTGCCTGTTAACCTTCAGTATGAGCTATTCTCATCTGTGCCTGTCAGATATGATAGCTTTTCAGCCTCCGCATGGAAACCCGAGGATCTAGCAGTGGCGTGAGAGCTACACCCTACCTGTCACTTATTCACCACGGTACTGCCGTGCCGCCGCCGAGCGCTTAGCCAGCCGCCCAGACAGCCCAAAAGCCGTTACCTAACTTCACCCTTGCGACAAGCAGCGGAATGCTGACCAATTAGGGAGCTCTAGCCTTCTCTGCTTGCGAAGCGCACAAGTGCCTTGCATCGTAGCTGCGCTTACAGATGGCGGGGACGAGCAGCCTGATCAAACGACAGAGGTTATAATTTTGACCCAGGAAGTCTTCATAACTCGAGGATGAACCTCCTTCGCAGAGATGATGTTCCCGCTCTTTGTTTTGAGCTATATATATGCTCGGTGAGCTTGACATTCTTTAACCTGGAAACAGCTTCATAAACTCGTTAATTGGGATTTGCTGAAATCTCAGCTATCCTGCCGCGCTCCGATTTCTTAGGGAAACTTCTGTCATCTGGCCTATCATTTATCTTCAGCACCCATATACGGGATGTTGACTTTCCACCATGAAACTAATCAGAACACGATCCCTCGAGATACGTCAGAGTTTAACCCATACAATTATGGCGGCAATGTCCACTGGGACTCAGTTGGCCTTGTTCGGGACTATGATGCTCCTCTATCCCAAAACCCTCGAGAGGACAGCAGAGAGACCTGGGAACAACATGACACCAAAGACAGCACCTCCGAGTCAGACAAAGATGCTGAGAATAACGGCACTCGGGTTGTCCTTTCTCCCCTCGTACGAATTTGGGCTTGGAGTTCGTGGATACATCTCCTACCTTTCGCCATATCAATCATCCTTGTGCTGATAAATGTTCGGCGAACCTTCTGGTACGACTTTCTTGAAGAAGGCGAATTCGAGGCACCCAGCTGGACCATTCGCTGGTTACGGGCCCATATTTCTGTCGACATGCTGAAGTCAATGTTTCAGTTGGCTGCAAAGATTTATGAATTATTGGTCTTTGCTTCCTTAAGCGAGCTCACTCTGAGCTTGCTGAGACGGCAGCTTATTCGGTCCCGTCTCCCTCTTGGACTTCTGACTGCGGGATATCGCGTTGGCCAGGTTCCTTACATTTTTAGCAGTCAATTTTTCAATGGAACTTGGTCAAGGGTCTTCTCATCCCGCAAGGAGTCAGAGAAAGATTCAGAGTCTGTTCGACGTCGTACCCGCGTTTGGTTCGCAGTCCTGATTTTTGTCAACACCATAATTGTTCTTTTGGCCGGTCCGGCGTCGGCCATCCTCATCATCCCTGAACAAGATTGGTTTCCTAGTGCCAAGACTCTCGAAAAGCTCTCTACCCCGTTCTACTACGCGTTTCCCCCCAACAAAACATGGTCAACCGCTATCCATTTGAATGACCTTCGTGACGATGGAATGTTTCAACGTTGCGAGCGTTCAAACGGATACCTCCTCTTTTGGTGTCCAACAGCTTTCTATCCCGCTTTGGCCGATTGGGTTTCTACTATGATCAACTTCCGCCGTTTTGATGCGAATAGCACCCATTACCCACGGTTCATACTTCCAGACTATGACGGACAATTTATGGCACGCGAGGTTGAGGTCATTGCCACTACTTTAACAACAAACATTTCAAGCTCGCCTTTTCAGATCCACACACGCGCAACAACCATCTCGATTCCGTCATTTTTGACCATAAATCGCTTCGTGCACGTCATGAGTTCCTTCAGCCGTTCTACCTTATCAGATATCTTTTGGTTAGCAAGGAACTTCAAGCTGAAGACTACGGATGCATCCCGCATTTTCCAGCCCTACGTCCAATCAACATGCAGGCCATATATCATTGAGGAAATCAAGCCAGGGGATACTATCTATTTCCCCACCGACGGATTGGAGTGTTTTCAAGACAAGGAATGTGAGAAGGCGCTGAGCAAACCTGCTGTTATGAGGAATGTTTGGTGGTAAGTATATGGTGCATTTTTCACCTTTGCCTCGCCCAAGCCGTTGTGGACCGGGAGACGTTGAAGGACGGACGATAAACTGATCACGAGACATCCAGGAATACTACGGGGAAACCCCAACCACGACTCATGTTCGCACCGGCGAATATGGAAACGGGCTCTGAAGATGACTATTATGGCCCATTTCGTTTTTATATGGAACTTCCGTACCGATTGTATTCCAACAATACGTTCCGCAGACTTATAATTCCATGCAGCGTCATAGCTCACTGGATGCCGAGCTCTTTAACTTTCACTCCCAGAGACTATGGCATAGGACAAACTGGCATGATAAAGAGCAACTTTACGGTTCCTCGTTTTGACAATACCTCTGTATCCATGGAATCGTTAGGACCTGGGCGGTTTATAAAGATTCACTGGACGTGGATGTATGATCTCCTCCAGGAGATTTATTTTGATCCTGGTCTCAAGCGGATCGATGCCCTTCGGGAGTATAAGGGTATGGATATGATGCTGATGTCAATTCTAGGTAGCACCCACTTTCCAGAGCGTAGTACCAAGCCAGAGGAGTCCTTCTATGCTGTTGACATTCAAGGATTGCAGGAGGAAAAGGACTTGTTCAGTCCAAATTCCTCTTTTGTCTTGTGGAACGAAGACTTCCAGCGCTTTATCAATGCCGCCATAACGGAGGGCATTGCTCATAGCGGCTCGGCGGCATGGAACTATGTTGTCACAAGTTACAATGACACAGCGCTAAATCTTGTTGAGATTGGCAATGTCTGGCCAAACATAACATCCTTCAGGGCAAGCATGGGACATGGCCCCATCGAGCAAATGTTTGTTGAGAAAACGGTCACCTGGACCAATGGCAAAATGGATTATGCCTACGAGTTAAATCTTCAAGCCAAAGCAGACACAGGGTCCATCGATCCTAACCTCGAGTTCAAGTCCCCACAAGAATATTTGGACCATCTCCAGACCTTCACAGATTTTCACTTCGAAGTCGAGCGCTTCGGCTATGGCACCGGCATCCGTGGCACCAGCAGAATCCTTGCACTAACGCTCGTCGGTGTCTACCTCAGCATCATCACGATCTACTTCTTGCACATCACGTTCGTATCACCCTACCTCTTTCGCGACCCTTTGCCGACCATTCAGGCGTGGGAGGATATTACCAACCTGATTCTACTGGCATGGAATTCGAAACCTACCGCTGACGATCTCTTGGGTCGATCGACGATTGACGTACAGTCTAGGAAGGCTTGGGGGGTTGAGATCGGGATTAGGGCGGATGAGACGACTGGGAGGACGCTTCTTGCTACGGCGAGGGATGGAGGGTCAGTCTTAGAGAAAAATGTAAAGTATTATTGACGCGAAATGCTTGATTCAGATCTCAACATTTTCAGGCTGTTAAAGATTGATAATATGTGTGGTTTGGGAATATCTACGGACCATTTGTTGTAAGGAGTTTTGGGAGGGACATACGGATTAGGTACGGAATACCATGCACTGTTTTTTTTGAAATGTTTCAGGGCTAACTTTTCTGTTTTGTAGAACTAGATATGGAAACTCAGAGGTGTTTTACCTGAGAAGTAGACGTGGGCTTCTTCTCCTGAGGGTTGCTGTGGGGATGGTGTTGTCCTGGAGAAGTGGGTCCATCCCCGAACAACGTAAACAATGATATATACTCTATCGGTTGGAGACACTTCCTATCTCTTTCCTCCTCCCACAAGCAATAAGGGTTCATTGTGGGAATTTTTTTTATCATAGTATTGACTATTTAGTGGCCAAAGAGTCCTACCTAGGGATTATAAGGATCCCAATGGATCTTCACTCAACTCATACACACCCGGCATTGAGAAGATTGACCGTGTGCTGGGTGACAGGTTCATTGTCTGCTTCCCAAGAAGTCCCTAAAGATCCTTTAAGCTCGACCATCACCTATCTCGCACATCCTCTCGAACCTTTTCCAAGGGCATTTAATTGCCATCCTTGCCCTGATTAATTGCAAGCATTGTGCAATCTCCAGTTTGTTCATCAACGCTGATCTCAACCTTAACCTTCTGGCTGCCTGTGTCCTCCATACCAACAATGAACCGACTGATACATGTGTTTTGTGTTAGTGTGGAATTTCATGCAAACATGACCGGTCGGAGATATCACTCCAGGAGTTGATAGTTGGCATCATCCATCTGCTCCAGAGGAGCAACCCGATGAGAGCCCAGAAAAAGTAAAAAGTGTCAATGGTAAGGCAAAGGTAGATAACCACGAGAGCAACCTGCCGATTTGCTTGGCGGCCGATTTCATAACCGTACCTTTCAACTTCAAATTTGAACGGTACGGCTCTCGACTCAAAGTTCCTGACAAGGTGCCACGGAGACGGAGATATGTCATAATCTGGAATTGCATGTATCCAAAAGAATTTCCAAGAGATTCATCTCATGGGACGTCTGTGCCGTTTGGAAGAAAAATGAAAGTCCAGTTGAGGATTCCCCAGCCGGCGCCAATTCCGATGTTTGTACATGACCTGGTCGTGTGGTTATGACACGAAGAAGGCCCGATAGCTATGTATTGTACCGCGCTGTCATTTTAAGCTCAGAAAACTGCTATAATTGAATCAGATACAATGTGGGCAAATCCCTCTGCGATCATGGCACATAGGATCAGCTCGATTTCCCGCTTCACGATGGTTATCCATTCATGAGCAATGCTCTCACTATCAGGCTTAATCGGCCGGTCAAATGATGAGAAGCTATAGGAATCCTCAGTTGTATGCATGAGTCCAGCTGCTTCTATAAGCTCAGCAACCAACTGAAGCGGACTAGTGACTCGCGGAGTGATGAGTTGGTGTTGAAAAGTTGTCAATTTCCACGTTTGGCAACACCTCGGACACCCAATCTTCGTAGAACTTGAAGAAAAGCCCCACTATGTCGTTTATTAGCAATGAGCTTTCTGTGTCAGTTGAATGAGGAAGTGCGTCGGTGATGTTGTTGTGCACCGATGCAGACTCCTATGGTGAAAGTAGCAAGGATGTTACCATCCAGTGGGCGATTACGGTACAAGGCATAACATCCTGTCATCGCTTAGTCACGGGCATCTAAGGAAGAGCCACTCAAAGATATAGTGGCCTCTGGTAATCATCATCTGATGCAGAAGACACTACACAAATCCTCCCGGCTATCGGTGCATTCACGCATGCTATGTTTACCAAGTGGTGGAATCCTCTGTACCATATCAGTCGTAAGCATTATTGGTTAATCCTCATGAGAGCCACAAGTATCCACCAAGACTCCATGTCCGTGCATCATGGACCTTTTGGATAATATTTCAAAACGAGACCTTTTGAGTTCCTCGTTGTATTCAACACCAGAGAAACAATTTAGTGCTTTAAGGTTCCACTCGACCACACTTTCCGCTGGGGAATCGGTGCAGATCCACAACTGAGTTGGACGATGGGCAGGAAGATAGGAGAGTCGCTTATTATCGTCAGCTGTACCTTTACTGAGTTCTGATATTTCCTAACCTATCTCGGAAATTGTGGATTCGCGCCAGACTCATGGCTGCAGAGAGAGACTGTGGTCACAGCAGTACGGTCGAACATGGAATCATCACACCAATTGCGACTGATATCCAACTGTCGATTCAAATTCGAATAGGGTGTCCGGAAGGTGGGCTCTTTACCAGGCATACTCGTCAGCCATGTGGCCACCCAATTCGACGATAGGGAAAGGTGGGACACCAATAGAAAAGTGCGCCACCTTGGTTCGTCGGATCGGATGCCCATAGTGTAGTGTCCCATTCCAGAGGCGTTCACTTTTGCCAATCTGACAAATTCTGGCTATGTTGTGTTGAGCCTCGAATCATATTTGAAAGGCAAGTTCGGTGCTGTATCAGATAGTATCTCTTAATGGGCACCAATCGAGTTTCGGATTCGAGAGTATCGCTGAGAATGGGCGAGCAAATGACGAATGCCAGGGGAAGATGCCAATGTCAGCCCTAGCTTGTCCTAACCGAGTGTTGAGGCGATTGGACATGTGGAAGGCAGCAGTCCACTGATGCCACAGGCGTACCTCGAGTAACTCTCTAACCCGACTTACGGGTTTGCAACATTACGTAACATCTCCTACCCCCACAGCTGATGCCAGTATGTTGAAACTGGGAGTCCAAACTTTGCTCAAGTGTTTTGGAGGGTAGAATCTTTTGACATTAGTTGGAAGTCTAAAGGTACTTAACTAACTTGCCATGAGTTTCACAATCATGCTGTTAACCCCTTCCGTTTAACCAAATATTCCGACTCCTTTCCAAGTTTCAGATGGCTCATGAGTCTTTAAGCTTTCCTATTGTTATAAGGTACAACAAACACACTTTTGGCGAGTATCACTGGTACTTCATATCCTCTTCCAGCTTCTTCTCCCCTTCCTCAGCAGCCACCAGCATCGGCTTTCCCGTAGCGTCATCCACACGAATCCCAAGCCGAATCCCCCAATAGCGCTTATACCACACGCCGAGTGTTGACTGCTTCAGGTTCTGAAGAGTAGGTGTAGAGTTCCAAGCCAACATGACCAGATCCGACAAGTCATCCCAAGCACATATCTCAGGCCCAGGAACAACGAGCATCGCTAAAAAGTAAACGAACATAATGAATAAGTAGCAACTCAGGAACAGCCGTGCACCATTAATGGTTTTGGATGCCCCTGGGCCCCCAGTACCGTAACCATGTCGTTCGACATAGAAGTCGAGAGAGGTAAGGGATGTCAAGGGGTCTATTGAAGAATTGAATGTCTTTTCTCTTACATCCCAAGTCATCCCTGAATCAAGGCTAGTTAAAGCAGCGGAAGGATTTGTCCAAGCAACTCCGAGTTCTGTGACCATTGTGGTTGTTTTGTTGGGATGACGGACTATTATTGTTGGTGCAGCGGATGAGATATGAGCCAGTCCTTCTGTGACAATAGCACTGATAATTGCTTGGATGTTCATTTTGGCTTTTCTTAGGCGCTGTTCTAGCTCACTGTCGGCATTGAAGACAAGTAGGGTTCTGTTTTCGTGCTCCATTGGAGAGAGTAAAAGTGCCATCATGAGGCTCAGTGGGTTTGTATCCCAGAGCATTGCTGCTTGAATTGACGTTATCTTGAAGTCTGGTAACAGACCAGATATCCAGTCATGGTTGAAGGTGATCAATGATGCCGTGATGCTGTGGTGCCTTCTGTCGGTAATAGGCAAGTTCATGAGGTAAGGAAGCTGGTTGGAGACGTTGCTCTGAACTTTGTCACTCCTGGTAGGGGAGTAAAGAAGCTGAGCAGGCATCCAATGGGCAATCACAGTACATGGAAATATCAGAGTGTGTAGGCTGCGTCCATCGCTAAAAGGAAGCGTGACCCACAGGCGTAAAGGGACACTGTAACCATGACGGGTCGATGGCATTACAGTATGAAACTCTGGATGTGGTTTGGATCTATTCCTAGCCGCCCTTAGTCATTTGTCAGGAGGGATGTAGTGTTCATGTGTGGCAACTTACCACTCAAATGAACTCATAAACCGCGATTCCGTTAACACTGCCTCGCATTGAGGGTCACCAAAGCATTCGAGCTCTTCTGTCGGGAAGGAAACATGTGCCTCTGGATTCCGAGTAACATCAAGATTGCTGTACATCGAACAGCTTGTTTGGACAAGTGGCTGATAAACTGTCGACCGATGTGTTGTTGTGAATCTAACCTTGCGTTGCCTGCTTATTATGCCGAGGGAGTGGCGCATAGATAAGATGCGCGCCATCGTTAAGAGGGGTGGCAACGACATTGTAGTTGCAGCAGTGCGATGCAATCCGTGATATATAGCGAGTGGGCGTGTCATATTCGTTCTAGGAACATGGAAGACAGGATCATGTTCAGCACCTGTGCTAGCCCAGTTGACAATCCAGCTTGATAACTCCGGAAATGATGCAGTCGGGCACCAGAAAGCATATCGGCTGTTGAAGTCGTTACATTTGTCAAGCTGACCATCTCGCTCGAGCTGTGTCTTGCTGATAATGGATGGCCATGTCCTTTCGGGAGGAAGAGCGTAGTAAAAAGGGGTGCGGACATTGCTGAAGGCTTTTCTGAGCGGAAACCAGTCCAGTTCAGGAATGATCAAGACTGCCGCAGATGGGCCCAGAAAGAGAGATAGGAAGTTGCAAAGAAAGACGAGAAATCCAAGCATAATGGAAGTTCTCATCTCCCTTCTATCCAATCGTTTCTGCCCAAGAGGCGAACCCCCGAGCCGTCCATGAAACAGAGACGTAAAAAAGAATGCGAGATCATCGACGCGATAGGCGCACATGACTAACCAGAAAGGCAACCTTGACCCAACAAGAAAGCGCTTTGTCAAATCGATCGCGACTGTAGTGAGTGAGGTCATGATAAGGACGTCGACAACCTTGGATGCGATTTGGAAAACAAAGTAGAACAGGTCGGCAAGGTAGGTGTCTGGGCGCCAGTCCCAGAAGTCATCAGTATGGTCGAGGGAAAGGAGAACTATCACAACCGAGATAGATAAGACATGAACTAGCCTGAAGGCCCCGGAGCTGAGACGCTTCTTTGGTTTGAGAACGATGGGAGCATCGGAGTCATCGAGATCCTTTTGCTTGTTCTCCGTCGGACCACCGGCACTACTGCTGTCATGGATGGCTTCGGGGTAGGATGCAGAGGGGCCTTGTCGTCGGTGATGAACTTCACTGTCTTCCCTGCTTTGGCAATTGGTGGCGTATGCGTAGTTTTTCTCGTCATCATCTAATGACTCTGTCATTAGGGAGGAGTTCTCTAAAGCTTTTCCTAGGTTGATTCCGTTTCCTGTTTGCACCTGACTCCCAATGCCGCTATTGGCGCCTGATTCTTCCGTAAATTGCTGTAAAGATGAATCTGGCATGGTGATCCTTGACTGTTCTTGCTCGTGGAAGGTTGTCTCAACCCATTCGTGCCATTGTTGGAGTCTTACATACCATTGTAATACTGGATAGAAGTTTGAGAAATCAATCCATGTACTTTGATACTGGCGGTTGAGAACTGCCTGCAAATATCACACGTAATTCCATCCTCCACTTCGTAAACTCGGATTCAACTGAAGTGAGATCCAGTGATCTGCAAACACTGCCCCTGGCCCTTGATGACGATCATCATTGCAAGTCAATCTTAGATAGCCCCACAAGAAAATTAACCACAACAGATTGGAAAGATTTCGATATGGTTTCGGTTGGCAAACACCAGGTGACAAAGAGCAAATGGTCATTTAAAAAGAACCAAAAATAAGGGGTCGATGAGACCAGGATTATCTGTCAAATTTTGGTCCATCATTGCTTGTCTCATGGCTGAGTTGCTATGTCATGGCGGCTCCATAAGCTACGGCATCAGGGGTAAGTAAACAGAACATCTCAGTGTTTACTTCAAGGAATAAGTTGAACAAAAGATACGTCTTGTATGAGCTGAAGAAACACTCTAACTTCAACCTTCTTACATGAGGCTGCGTAGCACGGTACTCTGTAGTATTAACTTATTTGTGGAGTCATGGTTTTTTTTTTTGTGTTTTTTTTAAAAAAAACCTAACGCTTGCCAGAGCAAAGAAACAAAGGGTATCAAAAAGAGTTGTTGACATCCAGGATTACACCATATATGGATGCACATTGCAGACGCTACAGGTGTTTCTTTTGTGACACTATCCCTCAACTACGGACACTCAACCCCCCAATCCCGAGCTAACCCCTCCTCCCCCTTCCAACACCCCCTCCTAACCCAGCTCCTGCCTGCGCCAACATCCCCTCCAAAGCAGCAATTCTCTCATCCCTTTCCTTCAGTTCCCTAGTCAGCTGCGTATTCGTAGCCGTCAACTCCGCTACCACACTCGACAACCGATCAATCGACCTCGCCATCGCATCAATCGCAGCCGTCGCCCAACCATTGCCCGTCCCATCCCCCCCCGCAGCGACACCAGGCCCAGCAAGAGCCGGCGCCGCAGCCGGCTGGGCATACGAGACGGCTGTCCCCGCTAAAGCAGACTGCCTCGTAGGCGCCGGCACAGCTGGCGCCGCATACGAAGACGGGCCCGGCGTGCCTTCGCTTCCGGCATCTTCTGTAGAAATGAAACGTTGCGTGGAGAATGCCGACGCCGGTGCCTGCTGTGATGCCTGATAAGAGGTATGGATAGGGGCCGGCGGGGTAGGCGCAGCTTGCTCTGCTGTGGTGGCAACATCGTCCTGGCCGAGTTGTTCCTGCTGCTGCTGCTGTTGTTGCTGTTGCTGCTGGAGCTGGCGCTGTTTCCAAAGACGCATGTGCTCCATGGCGCGTTGCTGCATTGCGCGCTCGATCTGCCATTCTTCTGACCTTGCGACGCGCTCGGCGGCTGCGCGTTCGGCGCGAGCACCCTCGGCTGCTCTGGCGATTGCGGGAGCGTCGGGCATGCGGATGGCGGCTAGGTACAAGTCGCGTATCATGGCTAGCTTGCGCTCGTACATCTCGTTGCTCTTGCAGGGCCCATGGTCGACGTGTCGTATTAAATCGGCCCTCGTGGGAAGAAATGTCCAGCAGAATGTGCAAATTGCTGGGCCTTCATGAGTCGGATCGCCTATGATGGCCCGAATACCCTGGATGGTGGTGCACCACTTGCAGGAGGGACCCAAAACATAGTTGAAGGGCCAATCAGTTGGGCAGAGAGCAAGGTACTTGGGCGATTTGAAGCGGCCACCGATCTCGGTACGTCCCTGATCAGCACGGATGAGCGCATGCTTGTCAGTGAAATGTTTTTGCATGTAGTTGTGGCCGCGGGTGTTGCCTGAGCGGGCGTTGCAGTGTTCGAACCAGCACTCAGTCACCTCATGGTCGTCAGGTTCTGGCAAGTTGGGTTTGAAGATACGTTCGGGTGTGGCCTCGATCTGAGGGAGGTCCTCGGGAGGTTCGCCGATACGGCGGCGTTTGACGGGTCGTGGGAAGTCAAGCTCTTGGACTTGAGCTTGCTGCTGATGCTGCTGCTGCTGCTGCTGCTGCTGCTGCTGTGAAGAGCCGCCGTTTCCACGTCCTTGATGGTCTGTCTGAACGCCGCCAGAATTCTCGTTCCCACCTGCTATGGTGCTTTGATGATCACCAACGTTCATCCTTCCTTGGTTGTCATAACCATGTCCGGCGTTCTGATGCTGATCGCCAGACATATCGCCAACTGCGTTAACCCCAACGCCGTCTGCATCTTCAGCGATCTCCTCCTCTGCAGAATAAACTGATCCTGTGCCCGATGCTTCACGATCGTCCTGGTCTTGGCCGTCGCGTTCTCCTGCCACGACGGTCTCAACAGGCCGCAGTTGTTGGATCTCAATACCGGCCCAAGACATTGTCTTGCTATTTATTTTCGATTATTGCTTCCAGACAACTTCTGACAATATATGGTCGGCTGGAATGAGATGAATACATTAACAGAGTCGAAGAGAGGTGCCGGCCGACGAGGATGATGGGTGTGTAAGTGACCGCTCGGAGGGTAGCAACAGCTTCGACCTAAGCCGAGAGAGTTGACGGAGTGCGTTGGGGGTTGTGACGACAAGGTTGCAGCAGTCTTGGGATGGGTTTGGGAGGGCTCAGGTTAGGGTTAAATATGGGAAATGTCCGTGGCGTATTCTTGGCGTTTCAAGTTGGTTCGAACAAGATCGTGTGGGCCCTTCAGAACACAGCACACAGTTTTGTGGACAGTATTACAATGGCATATAATACTGTACGGTCAAGGACATCTGAGACAGGCGGCCATCCAGCTAAAGTTGCTTAGACAGCATATAAAAATTTAAGACGATGTTGCATACTCAAAATCTTATGTTATTGCTAGCCTACGAAACATGGACAACACATAGTCTATCCAGACGAAGTGTACCAAGGAGTTCTCTTGCCCCATGCCCACCAACCTTGCGGAGGTGACCTCTGAGCGCAGAAGTCTGGTCACAGGGCCTTCTATCTTGGATGGTCCCGAAGGACACTTAATCTTCCAGTGTTCCGTTAAGAGACATGGCCTGGGTTAGCCAATGCTCCTGCTGTCGTAAGTGACAGCATCACTGGTGTGTGGGATAAAGAGTGTGGGAGTAATGGATAGGGGAAGATGATGGGTAGGATAAGGATTGGGGGGGGAGGGGTATGGCTTGAGTTGGCTGGGTAGAACTGGGCTGGGTGGTGAAAAAACCAAGTCTCGGCCGACGGTTGACCCCGGCACAAGAAACCCGAGTCACTGGCAACTGGTCGCTGCGCCGTATTGACTGCCCGACGTCAATTCGTAGCTGACTGCTGATCATCGTCTATCCACCTTGTCCTGCGCCAGTTGAAATGCAGAACACCGCCCGATCGCCCCAACGCCGACGCTCAAACCTGTCATGGTTGTTCCACATGCGTCAAATCAACGAAGCAAGCTTCCGTGTTTCCACGGCGAAAAACTGACCAAAAAAGGGGGGAAACATAGAAAAGGAGAGAAAACACCACCTGCTAGTTCAATCCATGAGATGCTGGAACAAAGGCGACATCGACTCGCCATAGTGATTCCGCCGAATTGCCTCAGCCAAGAGGTATGAGATATCCAACGTCACCAGCTTATTGGCATTGCGCGCTTTCTCCTCCGGGATAGGATAGCTGTTAGTAACAACAATGGCGTCGATGCAGTCGCAAGCCTGCATCTGCTCCAGGCAGTCGCCGCCAAACACGCCGTGGGTAGCAATGCAGTAAACCTTCTTGGCCTTACCGCGCTTGACCACCGTCTCTGCCGCCGCAATCCAGGAACCGGGCTTGTCAATCATATCGTCGACGATTAGGACCGTACGGCCCTTGACATCTCCAACCAGAGTAACCTCATGCTCCACCTTTGGATCCTTGAGGATGTCGTCTTCCTCATCCGAGCTCGCCCCGGCGTCGCCCGACCCGCCCAGAGCGTGCGACTGCGGCGCGAAGAAGGACGACGCATGCGACATGGTCATGGGGTCCTCCTCAGCGACGCTGGTCTCGGCCGCTGACATGACGGGCGATGGGAAATCATCGGGAACGATGTGTCCTTGAACCAGGCGGCCCCTTGTCACCTCATAGGCACGCCTGTCGTTGTACTCGAAGCCGTCGACATCATCGACGTCCTCCAGGTCGTCGATGGTAGATGACTGAGACAATAGAGTTTGCGAGCGCTTCGGAGCCAGCTTGTTCCTGCCATTGATCTGTGGCCGCGAGTTGCCATTGCCATTGAAAGGAATATCTGAACTTTGCGCATCGGTTTCCGAAGGCGCATTTTGCAAGGAATCTCCGTTGTCCGTAGTAGCAGCTCCATTGTCTGACTCCGGAGAGATGGCGTGACGCATTTGGTTGGAGACGGAGTCGAACACAGGCTGCCGATCCGGCCCATCAAGGTATGTGATCATACTGCTTGCCATGCTCTGAGCACTGTGGTAGCCATGCGTGCGCTTCTTGTCGGTCGTCACCATACCGAAGTTGAGCTTCAGCGCGTCGGCAAGTGATGTCACCCTCTTAGTACCACCAGCGTTCTTGGACACTACCACTGCCTCCTGCCACCCGGGCACGTTGCGCCGGATCCACCGGGCAATCAGAGGTTCCGCATGGAGGTTGTCCACGGGGCACTTGAAAAAACCCTGCATCTGAGAGGCATGCAGATCGACTGTAATGACGTGCTTGACGCCGGCAACATCGAGCAGATTAGCCAACATCCTTGCAGTGATGGCCCCCCTGTGAGACTTCTTCTTGGACTGACGGCTGTAAGGGAAGTAGGGTAGCACCGCTGGGAAGGTCAGCCAGCGATCACAAGTTGGAAGAATCGGAGGAAGGGAACGGACCGGTAATTTTGTTGGCAGAGCCACCTTTGCAGGCCGAAATCATAATGAGTAGCTCCATGATGGTATCATTGATTTTCGGGCTGCCAGACTGAACAACGAAGACATCCTTCTCGCGAACGCTAGTCAGGATGCGCACCTGCGTCTCGCCGTTGGAGAACTGCGAGAGCTCGGCCTCGGCGCGTGCCATGCCCAGGTTTTGGCAGATTTTGTTGGTCAGCTCCGGGCAGGAGCTGCCCGAGAAGATCAATGTGCCGCGCATCGTTGTGTCAGATGCGTGGAACAAACCAGATGTAGAGTTTCGTTGAAGAGGGAGTTTAACTCCAAGTTGTGACAAAGAGCGCGACGATGGAGGATGTTGATTTTTTTTTCCGATTCAAATGCAACTTTGCGAGTGGGGTCGAGAGTCAAATCGGAAAAGGCAGGGTTGATGCGGGCCTGGTGGGTCTTCTCCGGACGAGTGGGATCAAAAACAAGCTTTGCATGCGGAACAGGTTCATCTCAGAGCCGCCGATTCTGGAACACCAACTTGATAACATGTTATTTGATCCGACTTTTTATTTCTACATTTGCAAAAGAGAAAATGCTATCCAAGAATGTTGATGGCTCATATGACCCAAGTGGTTGGCCTTTCGCCCTCTAAGACGGATGCCGTCGCCACCAACGATCGCTTTTATCGGGACTGCCACACCCTAGACATCACTTGAGAATTAAGAGTTGGCCTCGAATCAGAGAGCACTCACAGACAGCTGCTGATAGGTTCTCAATTTTTGGGCGCGCAGTCTAGCAATCCCACCCTTACAGAGAGGCTGCAGACAAAAATCAACTCGCCCACCCAAACGCCGCAGGGGCAGTATGCTAAAATACGGTGTTGATATGTATTTATCCATTGTATCACATATTGCGATATTGCTCTATTCGGCATGTCCTAGCGCTTTGAAACTTAATAAGCGCATCTACCAAAGGCGATGAGACTGCGAATGTGAGAAAAGTAGCATTCTCAATAGCGCCCTATACCATAAGTTTGCCCTCTTCTCCTATGATCACAGGTGCATTGTGTATTTGAAAATGCATAAGTGAAAAAAAAAAGGAAAAGCGAATGCCAGATGAGCGAGCTTGCATTAAGAGAGAGGGCGGGGTCATGCTGTTCGTCATTTTGGAGAACTTCGATCCACTAGCAAGACACGATTAACCCGTAACCGACTTTCAAGTTTACACAACTCACACAGTAGCCATGGGAATTCCACAGCTCAAAAAACACCTAGAACCCCACGCAGAACGGAAAGTAATAGAGCCATGTAAAGCTGTTGTGGATGGCCCCTCATTGGCATACCATATCCTGGGCCTTTGCTGCAGACAAACTCGCAGGACCAGCCCGTTTGAACAGCCGACATATGACCTACTTGGTAGAACAGCAATTTCTTGGCTTAATGCCATCGAAGAATGCGGCATCTCGGTGTAGGTCTCTTTCTGTCATATCCGTTCACACAACCCCTGCTAACGACACTCCATTCAGGATTGCGATCTACTTTGACGGCTATCTCCCTCGGCAAAAGAGGCCAGAGCGTGTCCAGCGTTTGCTTCATTCCTCCCGTGACCTAATCAAGTATCACTCTGCCTTTATCACTGGAGTCCCCCGAGCCAGTAGCTCCAAGGCTGACGATGACACTACTGTCGTTGACCTTTTCCCTCACTCATGGCCGGGAGAAAGTCGGCCAAAGCCGCCTCCCCCAGCCTTCCTCGTCCCCGCTATCATTGATGCGCTTTGTGCATCAGAGTCTTATGCTCGCCTGGTCTATCTCGTACCGGGTGAAGCAGACGGGTTCTGTGCAGAGCGTGCTCGACGTGAGGGCGAGCCCGTCGTGATCTTGACCTCCGACTCCGACCTGCTGGTGCACCCATTGGGGGATAATCAGGCAGCGTGTGTGATATTCTTCGGGGATGTAGATGCTGATCTAGAGGGGAAAAAACTTCTTGCACCAGTCTATCGGCCAGCAGAGCTTTGCAAACGACTTGGGCTTTGTAGCAGAGGAGAAGAGAGAGGTGATGGGCTCTCGAGGCTGAGCTTTGAGCTAAGCAGGGATCCCTATCTCACACTAGGACAAGCCGTCGAGAAATGTAAGAGGAAAGGAGACGATGAAACACTACAGAAGGAGTACGAGGCGTTCGTACAGAGCTATCTCACGCCCGAAATTGGTACAGGATTCCGCGAGCAAGGGCTGGGCTACAACGAGCCGCGACTGGACCCGAGGGTCTCAGAGCTTGTGCACCAAGTCCTCCAAAGAGCCTCAAGAGAAGGTCAAAATGAAGAGTCTGATGGCGAACATTACAGGAATGTGGAGATGTTCCTTCCATTATTGCTTGATTCGACTTCACGGACAAGCGCTTGGGAAGGGAGCAGAGACGTCAGACGGCTAGCCTATGCTGTTTTGCAGTTGCTCACAACAAGACCGATTTCTATGGTGCATGAAATGCGACGGATGCAGCGTGCATCCTCAGGCACTGCAATAGAAGTCCCACCTCAGGCTAAGGTTTCCGAGCTGACTTCTACACTGCTCAACCTGATGAGCAAAATCCAGCAGAGCGTAGGCCGCACTAAAGTTGTCTGGCTAGTTCTTGGTTTCTTCTATGACATATGCTTGACGGTTGACCGTGGAAGGGGTTTCCCTCTCGGCCTCGAGCTACTAAGTCAGGAAAAGAGCGGCAAGCTGAATGAAACTTCCTGGGAGTTTGTCCATTTCCTTGCGGAAGTACAAGCGACGTGCTATTCTTTGAGGATGTTGTCGCAAATGCTTGGGTTTGTGGCAAGCCGCGTCAAGAAACTACCAAAGCAGCTCACAAGGCTCTCTAGACTTCTCGAAGCTCTCCCTTCTCTCCCAGAGTTCCCTTCTCTTGGGACCTTCGCCGAAATGCTCAGGTCGATGCGGGAAGAAGGCGGCCTTGACTGCTTGCTTAATGTTTGCAATGACGCGCGCTTTAATGATATTATTCCACATATAGACGAGATCAAGCGGTCAACAATCAGGAAGAAGTCGCCGAAGAAGACGAAGGGGGTCCAGATGGGCGAGGGCCGAATCGCACCACGCCTGACCAATCCTTTTGATCTGCTGGTTGCGGCAGGCAGTGAGGACTAAGGTCGATTGTGTCCATACAATATCCTCGCCGAAACTCTAGATCATAGAATCTTACTGTACGATATGAATGTAGCGTGCCACAAATGGCCCGTTAATATTGATGTCCGCAGCATCATGATAAATGCCGTCGTCAAGCTGCCCATTCAAGCATGACCAAGGCTGCGGCGTCATAGGGTTAGGGTTAGATTATCTTATCGTGATCAAACGAAAATTGTCCCTCCAAATTTTGAAACCCCGCCGCCGCAAAGGTGCGCAGCGTCGGACGATCCGTCGGCCGTTGATGTACCACCGCCAACTGCGACCCTAGCTACGTCGTATGGGATTTCTCCCACTTTGGTTTACATAAAGATTCAAGGCACTTAGTCATAATTTTATGTTTTGCGACACGAACACACCCAGCGCACACCCCGAAATTGTTAAATTGTCAAAATGACGGCCGACTCTACCACCCTCGCTAAAATCGCCGCGCTGCGTTCTTCTCTTGTCGCTGAGGAGACACCCCTCCCGGTGCGCTTCCGCGCGCTCTTCTCGCTCAAGCATGTGGCGCGCACCAACCCGCCTGAGAGCGCTGAGTCGCTGGCTGCTATCGAAGCTATCGCCGCTGCGTTTGGGTCTCCTTCGGCGCTGCTCAAGCACGAACTGGCTTATTGCCTAGGGCAGACTGGCAATCCGGCGGCGCTGGCGCCGCTGACCGAAGTGCTGGAGGATCTGGGCCAGGATGCAATGGTCAGGCATGAGGCTGCCGAGGCGCTGGGGGCTCTGGGCAAGACTGATAGCCTTGAGGTCCTGAAGAAGTATCGTGACCGCGAGAACGAGGAGGTTTGTGTCAAGGAGACCTGCGAAATTGCAATTGACAGGATTGAGTGGGAGAACTCGGAGGAGAGGAAGCAGGAGAAGCTGAAGGCGAGGTATGTTTTTGCTACTATTCTTTGCTGCCAGAATAAGATGCTAATAAAACTCTCTACAGTGACTTCGCCTCCGTCGACCCGGCCCCGCCAATGCCTCTTGGCGAGGGCGAGCGAACCGTCGAAGAACTGGGCAAGACCCTGATGGACACATCACTTCCCCTCTTCAAGAGGTATCGCGCCATGTTTGCCCTGCGCGACCTTGCTTCGCCGCCTGATCTGCCTACTGCTGTCCCTGCCATCCAGGAGCTTGCCAAGGGCCTGTCTGACAAGTCGGCGCTTTTCCGCCATGAGATTGCCTTCGTGTTCGGCCAGCTGGCTCATCCCGCTTCCATCCCTGCGCTCACTGCAACCCTGAGCAACCCCAATGAGGCTGGCATGGTCCGGCACGAGGCTGCTGAGGCTCTGGGCAGCCTTGGTGATGAGGAGGGTGTGGAGGAGATCCTCAAGAAATTCCTCCATGATAAGGAGGCGGTCGTCCGTGAGAGTGTCATTGTCGCGCTGGACATGGCGGAGTATGAGAAGAGCAACGAGACCGAGTATGCTCTGATTCCGGAGGTTTCTGCTTAAACTGGAAATTCGTTTTGGGGCTTGGCGTTAAGGGGTATTAAATATGATACTAGATGGTCCCGTTATGAGAGGGACACTTCCATAGATCTGGGACTTCTGCTCTGGTATGGGAACTGGGAGATTATATTTGTCAATGACTTGATGTGGTTTTTAGTTGTTCAGAGTCCATCTGCGATGGGGTTAGCAAGGTGAAATGAGCTTCAATCTGGACTGTTACTGCGCACCTCTCGCCACAGTCGCAGTTGTAAATAATGGTTGAACCTTCATCGGCACTGCGCTGCTGGACTTCAGAGTATCTCACTCCACGTTTGCCGCACTTGGGGCAGTCCATGTTGGTGTCGATACGCTCGGTCTGGACCTCATGCCTTTCAACAGTTTGCACGATAGAGAGTTTCTGGCGGAGAGCAGATGGGAAGTCAGACGGCTTGGTTCGTGTTGTCACAGTTTTCCAGGGATGATCTGGGCCGGTTAGGATCCTACTTCATTTTCAAATCTGCTTCAATGTGAAGAATAAACAAGACTGACCTCTGTTTTCTGCGCCGCAGCAATCGCAAACAAGAATATTTTTCGCATTTCCCTGTGATGGGGGAAGTAGGTTGCCGCAATCCGTGCAAAAAATTAAGGAGCCAATTGCAGCCATTTCTGCTATTTTAAAAGTGTTTAAGTTTTGCTTTCCGTGCTTTAAACTGTCGTCGATGGATGAAAATGATGTTGGGGACCTCAAAGTTTCATTCCCCAAAATTCACCGGCCTGCACGCCAAGACCACGTGGGTCTCACCCCGGATAGAGCGCACGGGCCATGTGACCCAGCGCTGAGAGGCGCCAGCGCGGATTGGATTCTTGGCGAACCAACATTCGCAAGGCTGATGATGCGCGGTGGATCCTGCCGCGAGTCGAGAAAGGACGAGGTGAGACCTGATCTCTTCTTTTCTCAACATCCATCATCTTCCAACGCGTCCAGACGTTGCTGCGAGCAGATACAACACAGAGACACACGATACCGCGCTTCTTTTGTTCGACTGAGCGCGTCGAATGGCAGCAATAACACCAATCGCCAGCTTGCTACGTCGACCGGGTGCCAGGGAAGGAACGACGGGAACAGCGGCTCAGACAATTTGAGCGAGGTTGCGAAGGTTGAGATTGAGGCCTCATTTAGTCCACGAAGCCCAGCCATGGTCGCCCCTCGGTTCTAACTGTCCTCTCGTCCTCACAATGGCAGACAGTCGGCCACGCGCCCACAATGGCCCTCCTGCCCATGGCGCCAACGTGGGCTCTGGCCACGAGGCTCCTCAGGGCCCGCCGCTCACCTTCGCGAGGCCATTCACCCTCTATGAGGCCCTTCCCTATACCCCCTTTTCTTCCATCACACCTTTCGATTCGGGTATGCCAATTCTATTGTGCCTTTAATTCCTCCTATTGTTCAGCCACACACAACCTCTGACCATCCCTCAGGCGTTCTCCCACCTCCATCGATAGGCTCAGCCTCTCCTGCTCCCCCACTAACTGACCTCGTTTCCAACGTGGACTTTGCTGCGTTCAACCAAGAAATTACCAACCAACAGCACCCCTCCAAGCGCATGCAGTATGCGGTCAGCCAGCTACAACATCTGTTAGAACGAGCAAACATTCCTGAATAGTACGTTGCCGTCTCCTCCGAAAACCCTCCGTCTCTTCTGACAACGTGAAGCCAGTTCAAGACTGGCCCTAGGCTCTCCGGCTCGAAAGCGACTGCCTCCTCACGGCCTGTTCCGCTTGCATCGGCTCTTACACCATTCTCCAAGATGGTCTACGATCATTCCCCTGTGCAGTTCCGTTATCCAACTCCCGAAGCCCCGACCTCAACCTTGCCGAACGGCCAGCAAGCCGCCGTCAATATGTCGACCACTGCTGTGATTCCGAGCCCTCCAGGAGATCACAAGCCAATCCATAAGGCTCCTTGTGCGCCGCAACTGCAACCAGTTCAGCCCATACAGCCGGTGCATCCACCGCAGCCAGTGCAAAAACCCTCACAACTTTCCATTCCGTCAACGCAGGCTGCACCACCGGTTCATCCAATTCAGCCCGTCCAGCCAGCCCAGATGAAACAACCTCCACCTGCTACTGTGAACCGTCAGGCGCACGAAGTAAACGGAAAGATGGAATTCCAGATCATTCTGCCTACTAAGAGTCAGCTAGAAACTGCTACGGGCACCATCAAGAAGGAGGAGTCTCCAGCTTCATTTATCGTGACAGGCCCTCAAGCTCCAACGCTCATTCAGACAGCCCTTGCAGCACCAGGTGCTGTGCACCCCGTGTACAGTTCTCGGGAGACTCCGGACCCGAAGGTGTCATCCTCGCCCTCAGTTCCTCAAAAGGCAGCAATCGCCATCGAGTTGCCAAGTGTCCCGACTTTCAACGAGAATAGCTATGTTGTGGCTCCTGTTGAGCCAGATGAACCAGCGAATCTGTCACTTAAAAAGCAAAAGCGGGAGGACTTGGATGGCGATGATCTATATGGTGAGAGCTTGGATCTGCGTCAGCGGGCCAACGTTGCACTTCATGAGTTGAAGGCATATTTGCAGGCCGCATTTCAAGCCGTGGACAGGGCGATAGCCCAAAAGTCCAGCAATGAAATGGCTATCTTTCTTTCAGAGACTGAAGCCACTCTTGCTGCTCCAACTCAAACAAAACTTCAGAGTGCCCTGAAGAAGACGATTGAGTTGAATTGCTTCATGACCGTTCCACTTGATGATCTTATTTATCTCCTTCGACTCTGTGACAGTGCCTTAAGGCAGACTGAGTCACTGGATTTCAGTGTCCAGACGTCATGGGGCGCGCAGGACGTTGAGCAGTGGTTGGAATTACTGCCTAATTTGGAGGCTGCCATTCGAGCTGCTCGAACTTCAATGAGGATCATGTGTGGCGGCCGCGAGGAAAAACAACTGTATCCTGAGAACGCCATCGAACAGGCCCTCAGCTTGTGCAAGCGCCTTATCGATGGCATTATCATGCCCTTGGCTGAGCTTCGCAATACCAGCGATACCGAAGAGCTTTTCAAAGCGTTATCGTCCTGCAAGAGGCGGATTTTGCCACTTATGACCGACGCTCAAAAGCTGCTTTCGATGATGTCGGAGCTGATCGCCAAAGTGGATACTTCCGAGACTGTTACCAATGCTCTCGAGTTCGCTGCGTCTCAGCTCCTGTTCATTGAGACAGCTAACGCCGAGAGAGATTCAGTAATCGAGACACAGAAGTTTGACGGCTTCCGCTTGGTGGCAATGGATATGATCTGTCAGATCTTCCTCCTCAACCCCAGCCAGCGTCAAGGCATCATCGACGAGATCCTCACCTCATTGGAGAAGCTTCCTTTGGGAAAACGAGCTCGGACCTTCAAATTGGCTGATGGGAGCAGTATCCAGCCGGTATCTGCCCTCATCATGCGTCTTGTCCAAACGAGTGCTGGAAAAGATGAGGGCCGAGGAAGCAGTGGTCGGCTCGACATGACTGAAGGAGTCCAAAAAGTGACTGGCGCTAAGGCTTTTATCATACAGAGCGAGGCACAGGGTGCATCTCAGCACTCAACGGCAATTCGAGACTTGGACACTATCTCTACGCCATTACTGGAGACGGCGCGGAACAACGCATCCTACGTCATCAAGTTCATTGTCAACCGGGCGTTGAACTCGACCAAGTCCGGAGACACTCCTTATCGCAACCTGCTCGACCTGTTCGTTGAAGACTTTATCACGTGTCTCGATAACCCGGATTGGCCTGCGGCTGAGTTGCTCCTTCGGCTCCTCATGCTCATGATGGTTGGTCTCGTCGAAAACGACAAGTCTAGCATTATGGCCAAAAACATGGCCCTCGAGCTCTTAGGCACCATGTGTGCTGCGATCTCGAAGCTCCGTGGCCACGTCAGGAAAATGGCCAGTGCTTTGGAGGCCGATGAGCTCAGCTTGTTCCTCTCCGACTTGGCAGCATCGGCATTGGAACTGAAATCTCGTCCCGAGCACATGGTGGCCTGGACGGGCCCCTATCGCGCCACTCTTGAATACCTTCAGAGTCGCAGCCGGTTCAACGAGGATGCTCAACTGTCAAGCGCCATGACATTCATCATTTCCGAATGGGGTTCCAAAATCTGCACTTGTTATGACGGCTATCAAGATGATGTCCTAGAGCGGGATCAAGAACTGGGCCGACTGGCGTACCGGCTCCGAGAAATGATTCTTGACCGCAAATGGCTCTCAAATGAGTACACATACAAGGATGTTAGCCCTCTACAGGCGAAGTTATCCTACTCTATCATCCTTCTGCGGTCTCAATTTTGTGAGGCCTTCGGCGCCATCTTGAATATTCTTCTGAACTCCATGGCCAGTGATCAGCCGACGGTGAGAAGCAAGAGTCTCAAGAGCATCAATCAGGTCATGGAGGCCGATCCGACCATTCTTGATGGCGATTCGGTTGTCGTTCAGCTCATTCTTCGGTCCTCTAGCGATTCTTCAACTCAGGTCCGCGACTCTGCATTAGGCCTGATTAGCAAATGCATTAGCCTTCGCCCTGCACTCGAGGAGAAGATGACGGAAACCGTCGTCAATAGATTCTCTGATGCTGGACCTGGTGTTCGGAAGCGAGCCATGAAGTTGGCCAAGGACATTTATCTCCGCAATAGCAATAGGGTCCTCCGCAGTGCTATCGCGAACGGCCTACTTCATCGAGTTCAAGATCCTGAAGAGAGTGTTCGAGACCTGGCGCGTCAGGTGATTGAGGAAATTTGGTTTGCCCCCTTCCACTCCGGCGAGACCTCGGCTGCTTCACAGATTTCGCTCTCCGAGCACGTCATTTTGATGGTTCAAACAGTCAAACGAGGCAATGTTGCCAACGTGCTCGATAAGGTCTTGCAGGCTCTGCTAAGCCCATCATCCAAGACTTCCCAGGCCTCCATGGAGGTATGCCGGAAGCTGGTCGGGAGCATGTTTGACCTGATCGACAATATCGATTCCAATGACGCCTCGGCTCCCTCGGGGCGTGACGTCCTCCAAGTCTTGATGATCTTTGCCAAGGCTGAGGCCAGCCTCTTCACTTTTGAACAGTTACGCTTACTCAGGCCGTACATCGCGAGTATCGGCACCAGCGAGGATCTGACCGTCTCAAGGGCAGTCGTCGTGATCTATCGCAGGGTCCTTCCCCAGCTGTCCAGTGCTCACGCGCAATTCCTTACAGATGTCCGTAAGGAGCTGCTCCCGGTCGTCGCCAAGGTGCCCCGTGCGCTTCTTGACGATGTCATGGCATGCTTGTGGATCATCAGTACTCTCTTGGGGACATATGAGCCCCTTGCACGGCTGGTGATTTCCAGTTTAAAAGGCATTCAAAAGACGCGGGCCAGTGCTCAAGTCCAGCCACTAGATCAACTTAAAATCCGACAGTTCGATCGGTACTCCCTCATTGTCGGAATGGCTGGCAAGCACTGCAACCTCGACAGCCACCATGAAATGTTCAAGGAGCATTTCCCTAAGTTCTCAGGTGCCTCGGTTTCCAAGCTCATGGTCGATATTGTCGTTCCATTTGCTGCTCCCTCCTGGCCCTTAGACGTTCGCAAACCTGCCCTGGACTGCGTAGGCTTGGTGTGCCAGTCCTCTCCGCGTAACTATGTCGCTGCAAATGTCTACACAGCTTTCCAACAAGTATTTGACGACCAGATCCCAATCTTGGAGACCATGGTCCTGCGGTCCCTGAAAGAATTCCTCTTCTCCGAGGAGAAGCGCTCTGAACAAGAACCCGAAGGTCCAGCCGGCAAGGATGGCGAGTCCAAGAAGAAGCGCGAGCTCACGGTCATTGGTGGCACAAATTATGACGACGTTGCGAGTGCTACAACCCACCGCTTCCTGAAGGACATTACTCGCATCGCGACTTCTACACAGGACGATCATGCGTTCCTTGCTGTCGAGGTCCTTGCAAGCATCAACCGTCAAGGCCTGGTTCACCCGAAGGAAACTGGTGTCACTTTTATTACGCTGGCTACGTCGACACATCCGCGCATCTCTGAACTCGCCTTTCTTGAGCATAAAGCCCTCCACACCAAACACGAAACGGTGATCGAGCGCGAGTATGCCAAAGCAATCCAGTCAATCTTCGCCTACCAGCGCGACATCGTCAAGGATCCCCGCGGCGCTACAACGAATCCCTTTACGCCCAAGCTTCACCTCTTCATGGAAGTACTCAAGATCAGCAAGGCCAAGAACCGGGTCAAGTTCCTCGAGAAGCTTGTTAGCCAGATCGACTTCGACATTGCAAAACTCGATATGTCGGAGGAGCTTCCTCCTCATGTTCAGTACTCCAGGTTCATCATTGAGAACCTTGCTTTCTTCGAGTACGTCACGGTCGGCGAGATTCATTCTCTCGTTGCAGCCATGGAGAGACTTGTCGCTTCTACCGGGGCCAGCGTTGCGCAGGTCATCGAGTCCGAGGTCTTTCACCTACGCATTGATGTGTTGGATGCGCCTTCTTCCCAGAGCCCTAACCCTGACGGCCAACTGCGGGCCGAAGCTCAAACTCAGGGTCAAGTTAACCCCTTGCTCCCCGACATCGAGTACTCCCGCTTGCGCCAACTTACGGCCGCTTCTATGATCCTTCTCGCCATCTGGGAAGTCCGCACATACCTGCGGCGGCTCTACAGTCTTGGCACCAACCGCCGAGAGAACAGCGCCAAGCCTGCCAAGCCCCAAGTCAAGGACTTGGCCCGTCCTCCAGTCAAGGTCCAGGGCGTCACGGGCGACAAGGTCTGGGAGGAGGTCAACAACATCATGGGCGCCCTTAGCGGTGGCCGTGAGCGCATGGTTCGTGCGTGCAAGGACCTTGTTGAGCTCATGAGTATCGATAAAGAGTTCCTAGTCCCCTCTGAAGAGGACGAGATGGATCTTGACGCAGCTGGTGAGGAAAACGAGTTCGGAGACGAGAGTGATTGGGAGGAGGGCGACGATGACATGGCATCAAGTGCTGGGACTCCCAGCGGGACGGGACGTGGCAGGAAGCGCAAGTCACAGGCTGGCGGAGCGGCCGGTCAAAAGAAGAAGCGCTCTCGGTCCAGCTCGCAGCAACCGCCACGCAAGAGGGGTCGGCCGAGGAAAAACCCTCTTCCTGAGGCGGCGTCTGCATCTACGCAGCCTGTGTGGCTGCAGCACGATGAGGAGTGGTTCTGAGGAAGCTCCTTAATGCGCGAAAAGAAAAATCATTTCTTTTCTGTTTTGTTCATTCTGCTTGCAAACAAGGCAGTTCGGACCCATTGGTCACAAAATATTTCTATTAGATATATAACACATGGGAGCACCGAGGGTAGGGGCATTGCTTGATGCGGGTTTGCTTGTTTTCTTCGCTGCTGTATTCTTTTCCTTTGGTATTTGGTCTCGGGGGTAGTCGATGGTGATTCTAAAGCATATCTTTTTATTTGTCTTTTACTCTTATGGGATCGGGCAAGACAAACATTGGGAGGCAGGTGAATGGGAATTAGGTGCTTTGACATTTGCGAGAAAAGATCATGGCGTTCTTTGGAAGGCGGGCGAAGAAGGGACTTTGCTGGGGTGTGCGCTCTTCTGATAGACCTGAATGATGGTTGATGCTGGTGACGGATGCTTACTTCACATATACTGGCTGCAGAATGCAAGGCGAGAGAAAGATGCTTACACTAGTTACAGATATAAATACCCCTACTCTCGTGAATAGTTGTGATAATCGCTATCGTTATTGAGGACATGCTCTCTTTCAAACCTCAATCCGGCAGTGATCATGTCTGGAAGTGGCCGCACCTCAATGAACGTTTGGCTATATTTACCACTTTTTCGTGTTTCCATTTGGTGAACCAGAGGATCTATTTTCAGCGAACTAAAGTTCAACCAGGCCAACCATACTCCTATCTGCATGCTTTTTGTTTCTAAATAAAACAGGACTTTGATCCTGATCGTGTTGGCAGATGAGTACAGTGTGTGGCCATTGCCTTACCCCATACTTGTCACCGCACCTTGCCCAGTGGCGGTGCCGTGGTTGACCATATTTAGAGATCCCATCAGATGACGTTCTCCAAATATCAAGCAAAAGTCCACATAGTCTTGTTCAAAACTGGTCGGTCACTTCCGGTTCGAGCCAAAGCCTCGGCAATCCCGGATCGCTGAGATGAGCGGGCGCAATGGGAGATCTGACAACACAACCTTTTTTTAAGATTCATATATTGCACAGATAGTTGGCTTTTTGGTCATACCAAGATCAGTGTGCCAAGAAAACAAATGCCCATGATACCCTCAATCCTTCCCCTCAAGGCCAGCGCATCTCGTCCACGTTATAGCCTTGATAGTTCTTAAGGAGAACTGCATTTCGATACATATACACAGCTCAACTCAGCCATCCCTTCGCGGTTATCTTCCCTGATATAGGCAACTAACATTTCTCGAAGTCTTTCACGCAAGAGTTCCTTGGCAGCAAGGCCCATTTGTATATGCAACTCGTCAAAGACGCGGTAAGACCTATCAGCGAAGACACCATCTGTACTGCATCTGCAGGTACAATGCTGGAGGTCAAGATCATTACGACTCAGAAACAATGCTAAGAAAATTAAAGCAAAGGCTTTACAGCACAACAATGATAAGAATTACCAGCCAATGTCAATGAAGAGGTTTGGGTCCTACAAGGAGCAATAAGGCGTCTGCGATACTGGTATACATGGTTGCATTTGATCCCATTCGTGGCATCCACCTTTTTTATCGCCCGCAGCATCAAGCAGACTTACTGGAATGAATTCAAGAAGGAAGATAACAGCATATTTAACTTAACAGATCATCCTTACTGACGATCGTTGCTGGATTATACGAACTATTGGTTCTCAATTCCCTCAATACTCTCCTGGATCACCTACTCACAAGACAGTTAATCTTCTAGCTTCCGCTTGGTTTGATTGAGACAAATTACTCCCTTGGAAACTTACAATATCTCCTAAACCGGCAATTTTTGGTTGCGGTGTTTGGAAAGCCATCTAACCCATCTGACGAACAATGCCAACGGATCAAAGGTCCCTTGCTTCCTAACCGCGCCCTTTTAGGGGTAACGTACATCATTCATTCCATGCTTGTAATTTTTTGTAGGCTCGGCAAGTGTCTTCTTCATGATACCTAATTCTGGCTGGTTTCTACATCCCGAGGTATTCAGCAAGGTTTCGTCACTATTGTGCTATGGATTGCCACCGAATAATACCTAGCCACAATTGATCCACATTGAACAACTGAAGCAAGATGGACAGCTGGAGGAATGTAACGAGACCGATTTTCCAATACAGTTCTGGTGCCCTAAAGCATCTTATACCGACCTGACAACCTGGGTCGCTAACTGTCCGAGCACATGCATTGAAGAGCCCGTATCTTCTATTTCCTCTGGATTCTCTGTGACGCGCCCACTTGCCATCGGTGTGGATGGATCCCATATTACTACTTCCGCTCTTTCGTTACCATCATTTTTGTCTCTTGCCGCCTTGATAGAAGGCTTCCTGTGGGCTCAGGGTAGGGAGATTATCGGTTGAAAATTGCTGGCCGCGTGGGTATCTTACAACTAGTTGTCTGAACGATGTGTGGGATAGTCCGGTAAATGATCTCAGATCCATCGGAGTACTTGATTCCATTTCGAACAGTCTACTTGAAATGCTATGGAAACTCTGAATATGAGCAGATTGTCAATACCTCCATTCCTCGGCAGGTGGTCAACTCGACCCGGCACGTTTGACATTAGGGCTCCAATACCTTCGAGTGCATACCACCTCCTAAATAATGTCTGAAGACCTTTATGAGATCCCCTAACCGTTATCAATTCTCCAAACTCGCGATACCAACATTCCAGCCTCTCTAGACTTACGCAGGAACCGTGCTCACTCTCAAGCAATCTTCCGAGTTGAACCCCCAGACACCGAAGACAGCAATCATGCGCCCGTGTATCTATGGAGCACAATACCTTATGTAAATGGATCTTCTCCAAATCACAGACTTGTTTTGCAGTCTCGTAGCACACTGCATTTCCGCATAATTGGTTTCTATCCCCACAAGGTGTATAGCAATGTTACTTCCGCTGTACAGTTTCCGGGTTACACAATGGAAAGACAGCTTAATTGTTTCCAGGCAGACTGGATCATCACCGTTCTACCAACTATAGCTATTATGCCCCCCACTAACAGCAATGAAGAGAAATTAATCCGATTCATGTGTTCGTGACGCTCCTATTACAACCTGTCAAATCAAACAGGACTGCGTTTGCCCTGCAACATTAGCAGGACGATTTGGACCTCTTTTACGCAGGGCAGAAGATCTAACTCGTGATCAATGCCATTGTAACAGAAGAGCTAGCATGTGTTTGGTCTAATATTAATACGCAGTAAGGTGCAGGGACATAGTCCCAGTCCAAAGAGATTGGACTTAGATGGATGAAGCAGGGCATCACTATGGGCTTGTTGTAGGGTTGAGCTAAAGTACGAAGTGATAGCAAAGTATATAAGATCAGGTCATGGATTTCTATTGTTCTGAATAACTACCTACCACTCGTCTCTCACATCCATTATATATGTGACGATCCGACTTTACTTGTTATGTAACAGATATATAATAAGGCTTTTGAGCAGAGACAGGATAATTGGTTTATTGGGATCAGATGTGAAGTGCAGATGCCGGTCGCTGTATAATCCTATTCCCTAAACTTTCTCCACAGTTATGTTGGCGAGACAAGTGGAAACCTTGGCTTGCATTCATCTTATTTTCCGGAGAAAGTAAGAATAGGTAACCAGAACAGGTACTAACATGTGTATATGAAGCCGCACATGATAATCCGAGAAAAACAGGCAGATGCTGATTCTCGTCTGCCATTGAGACGCCGTCTCCATCGAGTGGAGCCAGCCCCTGAAAGTGTTGCTGTGGCAACTTGGCGTTGTTTCCTTCGCCCCCTGAGATCCGCCAAGCAAAGCTCGGGAACAATACCTTTTGGATTCCAAAGCTAGGACTCAATATAATTATCAAATTATAACTGGCAGAATGTGAAGCCATGGACTCCATGTGCGTAGGCTCACAGCTTTTCCTTGGATGACAGGTCTTCCGTCCCTTGATTTAGACCGATCACTTGAGCCAGGGCTGCAATCGCGTTCCGTGTCATCGTTGATTTCGAATTAAAACAGACAGCGTACGCTTGGCACATTTACGTATCCGCCGTATCGTTTGAAGATGCTATTGGGAGGTAATATTGATAGCTGCATTGTCCATGCGGCACGTAATTCCAAAAAAAAAAAAAAAGATCGCTCCATTGCGAGACTAGGACTTCCGTGGAAAAGCCATGCCTCGATGAAATACAGGCAAGCAAGACGGAGAGGTTGCCGTGGGTAAGTAGCTTGGTACGGAACGTAGATGCGGATGAAGACTTATAAAATATCAATAAAGCCTGCTGGCTGCAAGCCTATTTTAATCAGTGAACGGGCGAAGCGACTCTTGTACCAAGTAAATGACTGGAACGATAGGTACATGTCTCCACACATGTGCTTCGAGATTGAAAAGCATCTTCCCAAGAGCCTTCTTGCCCGGTGGCCGAAACCATGAGGTTCGATTGAGGATCGGTAGGGCGAGAGAAATTTTTCGGCTTGAGTGATTAGCTGACATTGAGCGTGCGCATGTGGCCAGGCTGATTGCGAGCGAACTCAGTAGAACGACCAATATATCCCTTCAATCTTAGCGATTGGTAGCTCATCGATACGACCACCTCCACCGTATAGAAAATTGGGCTAGTCCCCCACGGCTTTGCTATATCTCTACACTTCCTGCAATCCTCCCGCATCCTGCTGTTCTGCACCCCAGTGTCCCGTCGACGATCTGTCCTCTCTCTTAATGCCGGTGGACAAGCAAAAGACCAAGAAGGGAGATGCTAGCCAAACTATTACTTTATCTTTCAAAATCTTATCCTGCTCTTGGATCATTGGCGTCGTAAGGGCATCAAACCAACACTAGGGCAAAAGCAATGGAATTCAACATTCAACCCCAACCCTGACCCACACCAGCTCCCTCCCCAACCCCTCACCCCACCGTCACATCCCCAACCTTCGCCCCTTCCCTAGAAAAGAACTTCTTCAACCCTCCTCCCGCACCGCTCACACTCCCATGCGCCCTCAAGCTCCTCCCGTTCATACTAAAACTCCCCGGAGTCTTTGGCCTGGCAATGTCCTCCTCCTTCATTCCTCCTGAAACAACCACAGTCCTCGGCGTGTCAAACGACATCTTGTGGCGTAGCCTTATTGGGTATGTCTCGTTCTTCCCGTTGATGCTGACGTTTGCGGCGTTGTTGTTGATGTTTGCTGGGATGGGAGGGACAGGAATGGGAAGAGGGGGGAGGTAATTTTTTTCGGGGATTTTGGGTTTGCTCGAGGTGCGATTGTGGGATGGTTGTTGGGGCTGTTGTGGCTGCTGCTGCCGTTGTGATTTGTATGGTGTTTGGGCGCGGGATGATGCCCGAGGAGGGGGTGTTGGTGGCCTGTCTTCGGCTTGGGGAACTGGAGGAGGAGCACGAGCTGGTGGTCCAGGAACAGAGGGGCCGCGTTGATGATTGCTGCTGCATGAATGCTGCTTCTCGTGGCAAGGTTGATGTTGGTTATGGTTACAACATTGATGTTGTGGTTGTGATTGATAGCATTGATGCGTGTGTTGCCGTTGGTGTTGATATTGTCGGAGTTTCCCTTGCAAACATTTCTCATGCAACTGCTGCACTTGCTGCTGATACTGCGCTTGATGTTGCTCGTGTTGTAGCCTGCGCTCCTCACTCTCGAAGATCTCTTGCTGCAGCAGATACTGTGCATGGTGATGCCTCTGAGCTTTTGATGCCGTCGATCTGTAGGCCTGCTGGTAGCCATCCAGACACCTTAACTTATATCTCCAGTTTTCGGGTTGACACTCGTTTTTCAACTTTTGGCAGATTTCCTCGCAGTCTGCCCCTGGAGTTCCCCCGTTTCTTTCAGTTTCGCATCCGCTCCCGGAGCTCTTCCAGCCCCTCTCCTCATCACCATTCACCACAACAAACCATTGTACCTGTTCGCCCCTCTGTAATTCATCCCTCAAATCCTCAATCCACCCATTCTTGTGTCGATATTCTCTCTCATATTTAGCAATTTCCTCGGCAAGAGAGCAGGAAGTATCAATTCTCACGACATAGTCCGCGACATATGCCCACGGCCTGGAAACACAACTCAGGTCGCGAGGGTCATACTCTTCCAGCAGCTTAACAGCCGACCAGGACTGTGCGGCGAAGTCATCTTGCTCATCGTTCCCATCACTGTCTGTAGGACTTTCCCCGGAGATATCGCAATTCGATTCAGGAGTTCCAGGTTCGGGGCTACATCCAGAGGGAAGGGAAGGGTTCTGGGTAGGTAGCGGAGGTACAGGTTCTTGAGGGTAATGAGCACGGCTGACACCTCGGCCATGGCGATATGTGCTTCGACTATTCGAGCGAGATCGAGATCGTGAACGGCCTCGATTGCAATACCGTGACGCAACACTGCAGGCTTCGGTGTTGACGAGGGTACGCCCGTCACAGTCGCTGTCCGTATCCCAGGCTGGTGTGATCGCTGTCTCCTGCTGAAGCTGAACTCGTGATGGAGACGTTTGTTTGCAGTACGGCAGGAAGTCGAAGAGCTCGTAGAAAGATTCAAGGATACATCGCGATGACTTAGCTGGGATAATCCACTCCGGTGAGGCGTCGTCAAGATTTTGGACGATTATGTATACACGAATGCTCTTCCGATGCCAGCGGAAGCCGTGGCAGAGATATGTTGGCATGGTGAGCGAGGGCTCTGGTCAGTGATGAACAAAAGAATAGCCGGCGGATCAGCAAGCAGCGAGGCAGCTGACGGTTCGGACCAGCCGGGGATGAGGCGCTGGTAAGGATATCCGTGTTCCGTCGTCGTAAGCACGCTGACAAACAACTGCGATGATTCGCGATACTGGTATTCAGAGCACCAGACACACAAAGCCAGGCAGGCTGAATTCCAAATCTCCCGGGTTTTAAGAAGCAGCCAGGGATCGAGTATTGGCAGTCTTCCTAGTGCCTGGTTTCAAAGAGTATGTCGAGAACCTGCTTCTGGAAGGGTGCGTGCGCTTATGTCCGCGACCCAAACGTAGAGTGTCGCAGCTGCCAGCAAAGGATGCAGGGGCTCCGTCTGCATGCAACATGCGCCTAAGCTCGGTAGTGGATTATTTTTCCGATGCTCGATATCCCGCTGTTGTATTCTGTGTATTCTGTGCCACTAGAAATGCAGGAAAAGATGCTTCTTTGCTGGCCGTTCACTTTTCAGCGTGCAGAATGCTACAGAACAACTGACAAACACAACGACATCGCAGGATCTGGATCCATTGATTGAAACTGTTGGTGGGATCCGTATGTGAAATAGAAGTGAAGGCTTACCAAGCCGGCCAGCACCCACGTGCCCCACATCCGTCGAACCCAAGTTCAGGAACGGAGAATCGAGATCGTCCCCGTGCCTGTCCCCTTGCTGCTCATCCGATATCATGTCCACCAGCCGTCAACCATTAGCATCTTAACTCTGCTGATGGGTGCGTCATCTGAATGCTGTGGTTCTTGTCAGGGGACCTTGGCGACGCTGGTGGCGCAGGGGCCCCGCATTCTCAACGGTAAAGCGTTAACGGCGATGTGCCAAGAATTAGGGGTAGCTGCTCCTCAGACTGATGCATGTCACATCGCCACAGCCCCGGGTTGACGACATTCTGTTCGCAGGAACGTATGATTCACCTAAGCTATTGCGCATCGAGATCCTTGCAGATCTGAAGATCAGATGGAAGCAGGCCAGGACGGCTCTTATCGATAGCGTTGACCAGGTCAGTTATGGCATGGCTCATCATGCCGAGGATTATGTCAGCAACTGCATGGATTTACGGTAATAAGTTCAGCTGTACAATGCTCAGATTGAGTTAGCAGCCAGATTTCGATTGTGACGTCTGTGTGCCAAAGCAAAACACATCCAAAAACGCTGATCGTCTCATGTGGCAAGGTCTCATCAGGATATGCGGATGGCAATTGGCGCTTTGAGGTATTGGGAGCTTACTCAGCTTCTTACCGCGCTCATCCCGATGCATACATAGTGCTGACATAGCTGAAAGCTATGCCCTTTCTCTGGATGCCTCGGCAGGGTGTGCATAGAAAAGCCCAGCATCATATCCAAAAAGAAGAATTCTGTCCGTCCATGTGTCTGGATCTAGTTTGAGACGAGAATGTTCACTTCGGATCGCATGCCATACGGACTAAGAAGACTTCTTCCCCGACCGGGCTTGGAGCTCACTCAACAAGTTCTCCCCGAAGTTGTGAGAGAAGAGAGCTATAGCGACCTTGAACCATACCTACCGCCATCGTTTATCCCAGAGCACTTCCAACAACAACCTTACATATACTCTCACCCAGCATATGACCCATTAACAGGCGATGGTAAGGTTGATGGGATAAAGCATATCGCTCCATGGAGGACGTATCCTCATCGCACTAGAAACGAATCCACTGTGGTAAAGTCTATCACCTCGCGTACTGTCTGTGGATGCAGCTTCATCGCATTCGTTCTGTCATGCATCATTGCTCTCTTGATGGCAGCCAGTATTGGGCTCGGTACAACTGTAGGCATCGAGTCGCGCAGGGCAAGCGATGTCCGGGCTACAATTTCACAGCTGAGGACTTATATGGTCAACTCAACATCGAATCCGACCAGCATGACCACGGAATCGATTGATGACGGGTGCGGATCGAATCCAACTGGGATAGACCGGTCTGTGTACATGGCATTTTCACGTATGCTCCAAATCCCCCGGCTTTGTTAGCTCATAACAGGTAGCTCACACACCTCCAGCAGCGACTCTCAAATTCACCAGATACTGTAATCGCGATGCTCCGAACCAGCCGATACTCGCCTTGTTTACCCTAAACTTCAGCACTTGCATGAATGCCTGCGCGGCGTATACACGATATGTGCCCAAATCTTTCGGCGGGCGCAGTGACAACCCCAACGCAACATGTGCTGCCGTCAGCTTTGTGCCAGCTTGGACGGACAAGGATGTGGCGAGGGCAGGGAAGGCTCCAGGAAACTGTTTCTTGAAGGCTGGCCCTCAAGACCAGAGTGCCCTTGATATTCCCAGGATGGGATTGGCCTGTCATGCAGCGATTTTAATAAGAACATGACGATTATGGAAAGTTGTGGATAAACGTTGCTGAAAAAGCTACTGCTTCGGTTTCGGCATTATTGCATCGGGCAGAGGTCGAGCTCAAGGGTGTCGGCTGGAAGCAAGATAACGCGGAAGAAGACTGAGCTAAGGTATTATCTGTGTCCTGGTAACACACTTGAGCCAAAAGGAACCCCAGATAACACTAGAAAAACGATCGTCGGATTATGCCTCGTGAGGAGACCCCTTGATTGCTGGCTTTCCAGACAACGAAGTTTCCGGGAAGTTAACCCCCAAGGCAAAATTTTCTCAACATGCTGCTTGGTTCGCATTGCCAAAGCCCGAGGGCGCCAAAGTTGGTGAACTACCGGAACCTTGACTGAATCCTTAAAGAACGACCGCCGGGACGCCACCCGGAGCCGCACAGGGCTACCGTAGCGTCCACCCCGACGCTGCGGTGATGTCCGGTTCTTGGCTTGCCTTTCTAGGAAGGGCCCCGGCTAGCAGCCTGCGCCGAGAACCCCTGTTCAGCCACCCGGTGGCGCTGCGGATCTGTGGCTTATGCGGGGTCAATCCGAAGGTTGGTGGGAGACTACTTGGTGCAACACAGAAGCCGGGCACTCCGGATCGACCATTGATTATTAAACAGCACCATCCCCGGATGGGCAATGCATTGGTGATAACTCGTGGTTGCTATCGGTCCCTCGAATTGAGATCTCATGATCGATGCATCTGGTTCCGATATCGGGACAGCGCTGGAACAAACTGACGGGCTCTCGAATGGAGTAGCGACGAGAGCAATCACTCTAGAATGGATGATTCGGGTCAGAGCATGGCAACAAATGCCGACTTTGAGACTCGAGACATCGGCCCGTTGGTCGTCGGGTATGGTCCTGGACCCATGTCAGCTGTCCAGGCCAGGTTGGCCAGCGTGGTGCTGCCGAAGTCTGAACGTCATGAGACCAGAACTGGCAGCGCACGGAACAGCAAAAAAAAAGGTCGAATCAACGCGGTTCACGCAGGAGAAGAGGTGGAAGAGATCCAATTGGCACGGCGTGATTCTTAATGGCTTGGCCTGGTCTTTATCTTTCTCATCAAGCCCGCGACTGCCAGGATTCCCGCCGTCTAGGGCGGAGCTTTTCCACGCCATCCAGACCAGACACGGAAGGTGCGTAACGTTGGCGTTGGTGTCGCTGCGTGAAAATTCAGGTCGCAATGGCGGGGGAAGACGATGCCTAGCCAGGCTCCTCTCCAGGATTTTCCAGCCCCACCACCCACTGACAGGGGCCTGGGCATGTCAAACGAAAGGCGCACGCATTTTGCATTTTGCGTGTTGCCCACGGTCACCATCCATGTGCGACCAACCAGCCTGCCAATCGTTGACTACCTGGTTCCCAACAGCTACCACCCTGCCTTTCTGCTCTAACCACCGCATCCGACCAACCGACCCATGATGACTCTTCTGCAGAAGAATCCAACTGAAGCATGTGGAACTCCAGCTCCGATGCATTCAGATAGCTATCATGGCAGTGCCTGGATTGGAGGATCAAGGGGACTCGACTGAAATAAAAACTCTCCCCTCCAGCAGATCGACCATCTCCACATTATGTATTTTGTAAACTATCCGTCAATTGCCTATCATCCTTCTACCTCTCTTTGTGTTGTCCCACACTGTCAACTAATCGTTCACTGACATCGACATTGAAAATCGTCCTACCAGTCGTGGTCCAAATCAAGAACGGGCCCTTCCGTGCGATTTGGACAGACTTGAGTTGTGGACCTACGTGCCAGAGTAAATCGGGGACAGAGTCTGCTACTAGTAATGCAATCTGGGTCCTCTCTCTACGCCCTTTGGTCTGACAGCTTGATAGTCTTCCCAAGTGACACCGGGTGAACCCCTCGCCCTAAGATAGATCGCCGTCTTCACTCGCGCCCTTTTTCTGTCAGCTTCAAGGATGGACGAGTTTGTCAACTGGGACCAGGCCGAGCCTACAGCCTGCACTGGCGCCGAGGCTACTGTCACGTCCACGTCGCAATTGCGCGACCCTCTGCTTGATGATCTCGACTTGGCACTGGCCAACGTTACCGGCGATGAATTCTCGTTCTGGGCGTTGGAGCATTTTGAGAACAATATCCTCCCCACCATGGCTGCTGCAGATGACATCACCATGCAGACTGTAAGCGACAAGTCGACATGGCGTTTTGAGGATCACTTAGAGCAGTTCGAAGTTCCCTGCACTAATTGCCTGTTGGGTGGTTACGACTGCAAGCGTATCCCTGAGGGTCAGTATAAGGGTCATTGCACCAGCTGTGTCGCCTTGCGATGTGCCTGCAGCTATGGCAACTCGTCTGACCTTCCCGCAAACCCTTGGCCCTTGATGGGTGATCACCCCAGGGCTATTCAGCAAGAAGATGCTGATCCTGAGCCGCCAAAGTCAACCTCAGCTCCTGATCTTGTCGGCTTGACCTCGGCTTCAACTCCTGGCGGAGAGAATCAAGCTGCCAACCCAGCCTCCAAGCCTAAGGTTGGTGCTAGGTTCTCCCGTGAGTCTGTGAAGATCTTGAAGAACTGGCTGTCTACGCACAGCAAGCACCCATATCCCACTGAGGAAGAGAAGGAGATGCTTCAGAAACAGACAGGTCTGACCAAGACCCAAATCACCAACTGGCTTGCGAACACACGGCGGCGAAACAAGAATGCCCTTGCTCAGAGATCTACTTCGCCCGGCATCCGGAGTTGGGCGACTGCCATTGAAATCCCCAAGCGCCCTGGTACCCCGGCTCTCGAGCACATGAACCCGCTGCAGCGTTGGCAACACTCTCCGCCGGAACACGAACCGGCCTCTGTGACTGCTATAGCAAGGGCCGTTCGAGCTTCAGCTTCTAGTCTCTCATCTGGCTTGGAAAGTCCTTACAGCCAGCCATTCACAGATGATGGCTCTGGCAGGTCTCTCTGCGCCTCGACCATCAGCAGTGCCCATACATCGAGGTCAAGCACGTCCGCATATTCCTTCGGCTCTCGTGGTTCCTTTGGCTCCCACAGTTCCTGGCAGCGTGGCCGCAGACGCAGGAGGAGAAAGGCCCCCACTGCTGGGAAGCCTTCCAACGGTCCCCCCAAGACTTTCCAGTGTACCTTCTGCACCGAATCGTTCCGGACGAAGCACGACTGGCAGCGACATGAGAACTCCCTCCATCTGTCTCTCGAACGCTGGGTGTGCTGTCCTAATGGGCCGAAGGCCGTGCATCCCGAGAACCGCCGTGAGTGCTGCGTCTTCTGCGGTCACCCTGACCCAGATGAAGATCATATGGAAACCCACAACTACTCAACCTGCCAAGAGCGCACAACGGCCGAGCGCACGTTCTACCGTAAAGATCACTTACGGCAGCATTTGAAGTTGGTTCACAATGCTAAGTTTGTGAACTGGTCCATGGACCAATGGAAGCACACTATCCCAGAGATCCGCTCCCGCTGTGGTTTTTGCAACATGATTCTTGACACCTGGTCTCAGCGTGTCGATCACCTTGCCGAACACTTCAAGAAAGGAAAGGACATGGCCGAGTGGAAGGGTGGCTGGGGTTTCGATGCCCCTGTGCTCGAGATGGTCGAGAACTCGATCCCCCCTTACCTCATTCACTATGAGCGCAGCTCTCCTGACCCATTCGAGGCATCTCGGCCCTCAACCGCATCCGCTCGGCACGCTTTCGAGCTTCTCAAGACTGAGTTAACTATGTTCATTGAGGATTGGCGCGAGAGAGAAGGAGCTATGCCATCTGATGACGATATCCAGCGCATGGCTTGTGCTATCATCTACAAGAGTGAAGAGTCGTCGGAGCCCACAGTTAGCCCGCCGTCGGCTTGGCTCCGCGATCTGCTCTTTTCCAACGAGTCTTTGGCAGAACAGGCCAAGTGGACGCGTCTTGGAGTCGACAGCCGTTCTCGAAAGCTCCGTATCAACGGCAAGGGAAATATCTTCGAGCTCGATCCCATGGAAATGGAGCTCCAAGAATTCGTCAAAGCACGCCGACTGCTTGGCCTGTCCGTGACAGATGCCGAGCTGCAGTCTGAGGCCTGCAATATTATCACGAGGATGGATGAACAGGGCCAGGACTCGAATCATGAAGCTGCGCAGTTCTTAATTCGCCTGGTGAGCTCGTCAACCACTTGGCTCTCTGGATTCCGGCGGCGAGCTCAACTCCCAGAACCCGAAGATGCGGGCTTATCGCAGCAGGATCCCTCGGCATCTGGATCAGAGGTCGACAGCCAGACTCGGCTAGAGAACGAGCTGTCCAAGTTTGTTCAAGAGCAGCGTTCCCTCGGCATCGAGCCGACCGACATAGATCTCCAGCGCCAGGCCCGCATCATCATGTATGAGTATGACGATGGCTGCACTCCGACTTCTGCTGATGATCCGACCTGGCTGGCTCTCTTCAAGCAGCGCAATTTCCTCTCAACAATCTCCGAGGTCCCGCAACTGCCATCTACTCAGACTTTCGGCTCTATGGAGCCTTGTTTCACCAACACCGCAACCTGGGCTCGGCAGATACCGGGACATTCTTCCACGTACATGCCCTTCAATGGGGCCTCGTCAACGTTTGGTCAGGTTGAATCTATTCTCAACTCAAATGGCATGGCCAGCCGGCCCACAAGTCCGTCGCGTACCTACGGAAGGTATTACCTGAGCGACGCCAACTGCTACGGACGCCTGGCTCGTGAACTCAAGAAATGGGTAGTTGCGACGATGTCGCCCAACAACCCTAACCGTCATGTTCCGACCGATGAAGAGCTGCAGTATCAGGCGCGATGGATCATCTATGAGGAGTAAGTATCCAGCCTCGAGTCTTCCCAAATACGATGACTGACTGGATAAACAGTGATGACCCCTGGAACCAAACAGCCGCCGACAATGCAGAGTGGCTTCGCCGCTTCAAGCGCGATGCTGGCATCATCGAAGACACGCCGCTCCCAGGCCTGCCACAAGGCTTAGAAGGCCCCATCGAGCAGGGTGGTACGGGCTTCATGCCTCCATACCTGTTCCCAAGCCCGTACAAATCGAATCCAAACCAAGCTGCCGATGCCGACACAGTCTCCAGCTTCGTATCATGCGGAGAACACCCCTCGGGAACCTACTTCCCCATTCCGAACCCGCCTATCCCACCACCCCAGATCTTCTGCTCACGCGAGCTTGAGTCTGCGCTCATTGACTTTGTCACAGCTGAGGTGCTTGCTGGTAGAGAGTTCCCTTCGGATGATGCCATTCGGGTTAGGGCGAGGGAAGTCCTCGGAAGAGAGAGTACTCCTGCGGATGATGAGGTGTTGATGGCTAAGTTCAAGGAGATGATGCGTGACAGGTTGGGGTTTGGACTTGGGGAGTCAGATCAGGGGCACGGGAACGAGTCTCGTGGAGTGGGCAATGATGCTGGGGGGACCAGTAGGCAGGTAGCCCAAATGGGGACTGTGGCTCTTCATGACGGCGGGATTCAATCTGGTCACAACACTACGTCTGGACAGGAAAGAATGGCTGCCGGGTTAGGAGGGGGCGGCACTGGAAATGGAGGTGGAAGATACGATAACATGTTACAGAATACCCGCAGCATGGACTTCGAATTTGGCGATGTGAACATGTTTTTTGCTGGGGATATGGACATGGGTAGCAAATAACAACTGGGTAACAAATAAGGGGCTGGTAAAAGGGCCATCCAGTCGCATGGGAATGGGGAACGAAAGGAGATGGGGAATGTAAGATACTCATGTCACATATTTAGGACATACAACTGCTCCATGACTTGCTACACCCTCTCAGCATGCGTGTTCTTAAGGAATTAAAAATCCATAATAACGCTTCGCAAAATGTATTGTGGTGACGCCAGTCCATCCGTAGGGTCTATTCAAACTTGTCCCTTTGATCGTCAGTATCAAAGCTAGCAAAGCGGGTTTAGCTCAGTTGGGAGAGCGTCAGACTGAAGAATTGGACTCCCCAAAAGTCCATGAACTTCAGGACCAAGATCCACATTGGGGGTTATCTGAAGGTCGTGTGTTCGATCCACACAAACCGCATCGTAAGCCATTTTTGCAACATACCCGTATTGGGATGGCACTTCATTTCACATTTGTCAACTTTTTGCTTCAATTATTGAGGAAAGGCTGTGAGAACTCCCTGGTGTTGACAGCGTTAACGAAGACAAGGAATTCCGGTCGCCCAAGTAAAAGCTCGATGGCATGCTCAGCACTAGGAGCTGGAAAAAGCCAACATAACCAAACAACGGGCGACAAATTTGCTTGTAACCGTAACAAAGGTCAGCTCTTAAGCCCCAATGCCATAGGCATAGACATCTAAATGTTCTCCAGGAGTGGATGAGTCTGTGGTGGGGTTAACAACCTTATCAAAGGAGACAATGCTCAAGCCAATCACACAAGCCCGATGGCCCGGTTAGCTCAGCTGGTTAGAGCGTCGTACTAATATAGCCTCTTGGCTATACTAAGTGATGCGAAGGTCAACAGTTCAATCCTGTTACTGGGCATTCTCTTTTAAAAATTTTTCTCCCATGTTCGAGGGTTTTGTTTCGCTTTTTGCTACCATACTGAAATAATTCAGTGCCTGCACTCCGGACTTTTGTTCCCTTGACCTTACTACCATTGCTGCTGATGCTCTCACAATGCATTTTGACACACCCCTGAAGGACTCAGGGAAAGTCTCGCAAATTTACAAGGATAGCTGGGAACTTAGCTATGTTGCGCGAGCTGCAATCGATTGCACATCTGGAAACACGATCAGAGCGAGCAACAACTTTGTTCCGGACAAATTGAAAACGCCTTCGTATTTCCGTACCTAACATCAATCGTTTTTCATTACCGTCATTCAGATCGTGACCTTAGGTTAAACATTCCCATTGGGTTTCGAGCCAGTAGTTAGTTCACTACACAGCCAAAACATTTCTCCCAATTGATCCATGCCAGAACCGTGCCACAGAAAGGACCAATATGAAAGAAAGAAACCAGAAGTAAAGTTAGCACCTACCCTAGGCTACTTGCAGAGTTCCAGACCAGCTCGCTTTACCACCAGAAGCCCAAAAGGCCATGTGCGACGTCAAGGCAATAGAACATCCTCCCCCGTAAAAGTGGCAGAGAGAAAAGGCCCAAAAAGAGACCGAGAAACGAGGTAAAGAAGGGGAATAATCCGAAGATAGAAAGAGAAATTATAAAAAGTGATTGACCAGCTAGCCAACCACGGGGTATCAGAATCCACCTAAAGCTCCTTAACTTCAAACCTCCTCCAACCCACCATACGCCATGAAGAAAGAACAAATAAACCACTGGCCCGTAACAACATAGAATCCTCATGCTATACTTTCCTCAGACCAGGCCCTTTTCACTAACAGCACCTACCCCTCCCTCGTCTCCTCTCAACCGTCTCTTCATCCTCATCACCCGGCTCCCCCGCCGGCAACGCAAAAGGTGTTCCAATCCAACTCCTCCGATCCCTCCCCACCCGAAAACTGCCCCCCCTCCCATTCCCCGTCGCCTCATAATACCCAACGCCTGCCACACCATCATGATAATACCCTCCATACCCATACCCATGATACCCAGTGCCTGCACCCCCATGCCCATGCTCATCCACGAGCGACCCGCCAGTAGCAGCTAACAGTGCAGCCTGAATCCTTCTGTTCTGCTCGACCAGCTTGCGGGTGACGACGCGGAAGACCTCGTCGACGCCTTCGCCCGATTCGGCGGAGACTTCGTGGCAGGCGTCCCATCCTGCTTCCTGGCCCCAGAAGCCGGAGGAGCGTTTGGAGGAGGGGGAGCGCGGTTCGATGGCGTTAGTTGTGGCCGGGGGAGGGGTATTGTGCGAGGAGGAGTGGTGGGAGGAGGTGCCGGGGAAGGTAAACGGAAAGCCGGCGAGGGTGTGAGAGTAGGAGTGGGATGTAGAGTCGTTGGTGTCGTTATTGTTATTGTTATTGTTATTGTTGTTGCTGTTGTTGTTGTTGTTGGCTTGGTTCGCAGTAGTAGGAAAGGGGGTTGCGGTCGGGGGCGGGGTTGAGCTAGCCCCGGGAGCAAGGTGCTCCGCTACGTAGGCGATGCAGCGTTCGAAGGGGACTTCGCGGCGGGAAGGGTCTCGCGCGACGATGTCAGCTTTTGTGCCGACCACATGCAGCACGACGTCGGATGGCAGGTT
>Ga0065720_1002808_pt1 | contig 49592 bp, 50 predicted proteins | sample Thericmetagenome_FD_59107 | JGI IMG/M metagenome (GOLD analysis project Ga0065720, IMG submission 59107) | Thermophilic microbial communities from the Joint Bioenergy Institute, California, USA of rice/straw/compost enrichment - eDNA_2 v2... | ecosystem: Engineered > Solid waste > Grass >... | reverse complement strand
CAACTTATGGAAGCCGTTGCATCGATCAGGTGCAACGGCTTTTTCATTTTCAGTGGTGCGTTTTTCGCCGCCGGGCTTGCACCGAACGCATCAGGCACCATGCGCGCCACGCCGGACCGCCGTCTTCACCGTCGGGCCTGCCGGTTTGGGGCTGCCTGCCATCGGGCGGGTGGCGACTCGACGAAGTGGACACGTCCCACGGCGCGGTGGGCGACATGCCGTTCTTCGTGCAGCTCCCCGACGCGACCGAGGCGGATCGCATCGCCGGGCAGGCGCGGGCGTCGTGCCGTTCGCTCGGCCTGGCCGACAGGCCGGTGCACGTCACGCTGCATGCGGGTGGGCACCACGGGGGGCGCGGCGGCCGCCGCGTGACGGCGAGGCGTTTCCGGCACGTTCGACCGGGTCATGGGCTACCCGCGCCGTGCCCGAACCGGCGATCGACCCGGTGCAGTGGACGGCGCGGCGCCAGGTGCTCGTCCTGAGCCACGTGGGGGCGAGTCACCACCCGTGGATCGACCAGCGGGTGCTGCGCGAGGTGTGCTGATCAGCGCTCGCGTAGCACCTTCGCCAGCTCCCGCTTGCCTTGTTGCCGCTCGCCGGAGCGGCTCTTGCGATGCTTGCCGGCCTTGCGCCGGGCCGCCGGGGCGACCAGCGGGTTGCGCGGCTTCGGTGCCGGGATGCGCAGCTTGTGCTTGCGTAGGGAAGGCATGGTGCGATGGTCCGTGCGTGTCTCACTGCCTGGCCGGTGCCGCGACGGCCTTGGCCTGCCGCGGGCGCGGCAGCAGCCCGGTGGCCAGCGCGGTGCCGAGCAGGATCACTGCGCTGCCGAGCAGCATCGCGAGCGTCACGCGTTCGGCGAGGAACACCCAGCCCCACAGCACCGCGAAGGCCGGCACGAGGAAGGTGACCGAGATGGCGTTGGCCGGGCCGATGCGCGCGATGAGCCGGAAGAACATGATGTAGGCCACGCCGGTGCACAGCAGCGCGAGCGCCAGCGTCGCACCCCAGGAGCGCGCCGACGGCGTCTCGGCGGGCCACCAGATGGCGGCGGGCACCGCGAGGAACAGCGCCGCGGCCACCTGGGTGCCCGTGGCCACGACCAGCGAGGGCACGCCCGTGAGGTGGCGCTTCACGTAGCTGGCCGACAGTCCGTAGCAGAAGGTCGCGGCCAGGCAGGCGAGCACCGCCCAGCCGGTCGAGGTGGCGCCGGCCTTGAAGCTGGCCTTGTCCCACGCCAGGCCCAGCACCCCGGCGAAGCCGATCGCCAGCCCGACCATGCGCCACGGGGTGGGGCGGTCCTTCAGCCACACCCAGGCCACCAGCGCGCCGAAGAGCGGGGTGGTGGCATTGAAGATCGACGACAGTCCGGCGGTGATCGACAGGGCCGCGTAGCTGAAGCACAGGAAGGGCAGGCCGCTGCTGAACAGTCCGGCGACGGCCAGGTGCGCGGCGTGCCGGCGCAGCAGGTGCAGCTGACCGTACAGCGCGAGCAGCGGCACCAGCAGCAGGCTGGCGCCGGCCACGCGCAGGGCCGCCAGCGCGACCGGGCCGAATTCCCCGGCGCCGATGCGCATGAACAGGAAGGACGAGCCCCAGATGGAGGCCAGCAGCAGGAGTTCGAGCAGGTCGCGGGGTTTCATGCGTTCAGAGGGCCAGCACGCCTTCCAGGCGCAGCAGTTCGATCTTGCGTTCCAGTCCCCCGGCGTAGCCGGTCAGGCTGCCGCTGCTGCCGATGACGCGGTGGCAGGGCACGATGATGGACACCGGGTTGCGGCCGACGGCGGCCCCCACGGCCCGGGTGGCCGTCAGGCTGCCGAGCTGCTCGGCGATGCGCCGGTAGGTCCAGGTGACACCATACGGCACGCGCAGCAGCGCGTCCCAGACGGTGCGCTGGAACGGTGTCCCGTGCAGGTCGAGCGGCACCTCGAACTCGCGCCGCTGGCCGCGCCAGTATTCGTCGAGCTGCCGTTCCACGTCGGCGAACAACGGGTCGCCGCCGTCCTGCGGGACGGCCAGGGTGCCAGGATGGTCTTTCTGGCCGGCAAACCAGAGGCCGGCCAGCCCGCGTTCCGTGCGGGCCAGCAGGATCTCGCCGAGCGGCGAGGCGATGCGGTGCTGTGCGATATGGCGGGATGGGTTCATCGGGACGGACTCCCAAGGGAAATGGGTTGGGCCAGCGCGTGCCACAGCCGCAGCACCGCGTAGGAGCGCCACGGCCGCCACGCCTGCGCGCGCGCCTCGGCCTCGCGGGCGCTGCAGTTCATGGCCTTGAGCACGGCCACGTCGCCGGGCGGGAAGGCGTCGGGCCATGCGAGCGCGCGCATCGCGATGTAGTGCGAGGTCCAGGGGCCGATGCCGGGCACGGCCTCGAGCGCGGCGATCAGCGCGGAGGCGGGCTCGCCGGCGTGCAACCGGGCCTGCAGCGCGTCCCACTGCCGGGCCAGCGCGATGATGGCGGCAGCGCGCTGGCGCACGATGCCGAGCGCACCCAGGTCCGCCGGCTGCAGTGCGGCGAGCTGGCGCGCTGCAGGGAACAGTCGGCTCACCTCGGCCGCCCACGGCGTGGCCACCGGCTCGCCCCAGGCCTGCGCCAGCCGGGTGGCCAGCGTGCGCGCGGCCGCGACCGTCACCTGCTGGCCCAGCACGGCGCGTACCGCCAGCTCGAAGGCGTCGAGCGCGCCCGGCAGCCGGATGCCGGATCCGGGCAGGTCGCGCAGCGCGAGGTCGATCGCATCCGGCACGGCGTCCAGGTCGAGCCAGCGCCGGACGGCGCGGATCAGCGTCGCACTGGCCGGCGCGAACTGCGGCGCGAGCTCGACGCGCACCAGCGGCCGCTGCGCGACGAACTGCACCTGCAGCCAGCCGTGCAGCTCGCGGTCGTCGCAGCGCAGGCGCAGCGAACGGCGGATCGTCGTGTCCCCGACCGATTCGACGCCCGGGATCGCGCGCTGCGACAGGAAGCGCAGCATGGCCCCGCGATCATAGGGCTCGCGGAACGCGAGATGCAGCGTGAGGGCGTCGGCGGACGAGGCGCGCGGCCCGCTGCGCCGTCGCAGCGTGCTGGGATTGAGGCGGTACCGCTCGACGAAGGCGGCGTTGAAGCGGCGCAGGCTCGTGAAGCCCGCCGCCAGCGCCACCTGGGTGACCGGCAGGTCGGTGTCGGTCAGCAGCTGCTTGGCCAGCAGCAGGCGGCGCGTCAGCAGGTATTGCAGCGGCGTCACGCCGTGTTCGGCGACGAAGATCCGGCGCAGGTGCCGGTCCGTGATGCCCAGCGTGCGCGCCAGCGTCTCGACGCTGGCCTTGCCGCCCGAGGCGGCATGCTGGTCGAGCCAGCGCGCGGCCTGCTGCGCCAGGGTGCGCGAGGCGTCCATGACGGTCCAGGGCTCGGTGCGGCCGGGGGCGATCTCGGGCCGGCACTTGAGGCAGGGGCGGAACCGTGCCGCTTCCGCCTGGGCCGCGCTCGCGAAGAACCGGCAGTTCTCGCGTCGCGGCGTGCGCACGCGGCAGATCGGCCGGCAATACACGCCCGTGGAGGTGACCCCGACGAACAGCATGCCGTCGAAACGCGCATCGCGAGCCTTCAGGGCCAGGTAGGCGGCGTCAGCGTCGAGCATGGGTGCATTATCGGCACCGGGGCACGCCGGACTCGCCGTTTCCGGACATGTGGCCAGGCGGTGCCGCCGCGCGGGGACGGTAACCGTTGCAGACACAAGGAGCGCGCAGGCGCTCCCTACAATGCCCCACGGTCAACCGCAACAGATTCAGGGGAACACTCAGTCGTGAAAGTCACTGCATCGATCTTCAAGGCTTACGACGTACGCGGCATCGTCGGGCAGACGCTGGACGAAACCGTCGCCGAACACCTCGGACGTGCCTTCGGCACCGAGGCCCGCGCGGCCGGCGAAACGACGGTGGCGGTGGGCCGGGACGGCCGGCTGTCCGGCCCGGCGCTGGCGGCTGCGCTGATCCGCGGCTTGCGCAGCACCGGCGTCGACGTCATCGAGCTCGGGGCCGTGACCACGCCGATGACCTACTACGTGGCGGCGACCCGCTGCCGCTGCGGCATCCAGGTGACCGGCACGCCACAACCCGAAGGACTACAACGGCTTCAAGATGGTGCTGGCCGGCCGCGCGATCCACGGTGAGGAGATCCAGGCGCTGCGCCAGCGCATCGAGCGCGAGGACTACGCCAGCGGCGCGGGCGGGCTGACCCGGCTCGACGTGCTGCAGGAATACAGCGACCGCATCACCGGCGACGTGAAGCTGGCGCGCCCGATGAAGGTCGTCGTCGACTCGGGCAACGGCATCCCCGGTGCCTCGGCGCCCGGCATCCTGCGCGCGCTGGGCTGCGAGGTGATCGAGCTGTACTCCGAGGTCGACGGCGACTTCCCCAACCACCACCCGGACCCGTCCAAGCCGGAGAACCTGGCCGAGCTCATCCGCACCGTCAAGGACAGCGGCGCCGAACTGGGCCTGGCCTTCGACGGCGACGGCGACCGCCTCGGCGTGGTCACGCGCGACGGCAACATCATCTACCCCGACCGCCAGCTGATGCTGTTCGCGCAGGACATCCTGGCGCGCCATCCGGGGGCGACGGTGATCTACGACGTCAAGTGCACCCAGCGCCTGGCCCCGGTGATCCGCGAGGCCGGCGGCGTGCCGCTGATGTGGAAGACCGGGCACTCGCTGGTCAAGGCCAAGCTCAAGGAGACCGGTGCGCCGGTCGCCGGGGAGATGAGCGGGCACATCTTCTTCCAGGAGCGCTGGTACGGCTTCGACGACGCGACCTACACCGCGGCACGCCTGCTCGAGATCCTATCGCGCCACGCCGACGCGAGCGCGGTGCTCGACGCGCTGCCGACCAGCTTCAGCACGCCCGAACTCAACGTCCCCTGCGCCGAGGGGGAGCACCACCGGGTGATCGAGGAACTGCGCCGGCGCGTGGAGCAGGGCGCGCGCTTCGAAGGGGCGAAGGAGATCGTCACGATCGACGGCATCCGTGCCGAGTACGACGACGGTTTCGGGCTGGTGCGTGCGTCCAACACGACGCCGGTGCTGGTGCTGCGCTTCGAAGGGCACACCCAGGCGGCGCTGGAGCGCATCGAGATGCAGTTCCTGGCCGCGCTGCGTGCGGTCAAGCCCGACGCACAGGTGGGCGCCAGCGCCCACTGAAGCGGCCCGGCAGGCCGCGGACCGCGGCGCGGTTTCGTGGACAATCGCGCCGTGCTTTCCCGTTTCCCGATGCCCGTGCGCGGCCCCGTCGTGGCCGCTTTCCTTGCGCCCTGGCGCGCCGGAGGTCCCGCTTGAGCGCGGTGCGCCACGGCGTGGCCCGTCACGCCTATTCCCTGCTGCTGTCGCTGCTGACGCCAGCCTACCTGCTCAAGCTGTGGTGGCGCGGGCGGGAGGAGCCGCCGTACCGCCATGCGATCGCCGAACGGCTGGGCCGTTACCCGCAGCCGCCCTCGCAGGGCTGGGTCTGGGTGCACGGGGTCTCGCTGGGCGAGACGCGCGCGGCCGCCAGCCTGGTGGCCGCGCTGCGCGAGCAGCTGCCCGGCATGCGGCTGCTGCTGACCCATGGCACGGCCACCGGCCGCGAGGCCGGGCAGGCCCTGCTGCAGCCCGGCGACGTGCAGACCTGGCTGCCGTACGACACGCCGGCGGCGGTGCGGCGCTTCTTCGCGCAGTTCCGGCCGGCGGTCGGCGTGCTGATGGAAACCGAGGTCTGGCCCAACCTGCTGCACGCCGCGCGCGCGGCCGGCGTGCCGATGGTGCTGGCCAATGCGCGGCTGAGCGAGAAGAGCCTGCGCCGCGGGCAGCGGCTCGCCGCGCTGATGCGCCCGGCCGTCGAGGCGATCGACCTCGTGCTGGCGCAGACGCCGGGCGATGCCGCACGGCTGCGCGCGGCCGGCGCCGCGCAGGTCGAGGTCTGCGGCAACCTGAAGTTCGACATGAGCCCCGCGCCCGAGCTGCTCGAGCGCGGCCGCCGGTGGCGCGCCGCGCTGGGCGAGCGGGCGGTGGTGCTGGCGGCCAGCACCCGCGAAGGGGAGGAGGCGCCGTTGCTCGCGGCCTGGCAGGTGCGGTCTGCGCCGCAGCCGCTGCTGCTGCTGGTGCCGCGGCATCCGCAACGCTTCGACGAGGTGGCGCAGCAGGTGCGTGCGGCCGGCCTGCGGCTTGCACGGCGCAGCGAGACCGCCCCGCCGCCCGCGGACGCGGACGTCTGGCTGGGCGACTCGATCGGGGAGATGCCGGCCTACTACGCGGCGGCCGACGTGGCCCTGCTGGGCGGCAGCTTCGCGCCGCTGGGCGGCCAGAACCTGATCGAGGCGGCCGCCTGCGGCTGCCCCGTGGTGATGGGCCCGCACACCTTCAACTTTGCCGAGGCGGCCGAGCTGTCGCTGGAGGCGGGGGCGGCGCGCCGGGTGGCGGACCTGGAGCAAGCGGTGCCGCTGGCCTGCGCGCTGGTGGCTGCACCTGCCGAGCGCGAGGCAATGTCGCGGCAGGCGGTCGCTTTCGCCACCGCCCACCGCGGCGCCGCGCGCACGATGGCGCAGCGCATCGCGGCGCTGGTCGCGCCGCGCCTCAGGGCGCCAGCAGCGCGTTGATCGGCGCGAGGTCGTCCGGGGCCAGGACGCCGGCGGCCTGGCGCAGGCGCAGGCTGCCGACCAGCACGTTGTAGCGCGCCTGGGCCAGCTCGCTTTGCGTGTTGAACAGCTGGGTCTGGGCGTTGAGCACGTCCAGGTTCACGCGCACGCCGACCTTGTAGCCGAGCTGGGTGGCTTCCAGCGCCAGCTTGCTCGACGCTTCGGCCGCTTCCAGCGCGCGCACCTGGGCCAGGCCCGACTGCACGCTGGAGTACGCCTGGCGCGTGGCCAGCGCCACCTGGCGGCGCGCCGCGTCCAGCTCGTTGCGGGACTTTTCTTCCAGGGCCAGGGTCTCGCGCACGCGGTTCTGCACCGCGAAGCCGGCGAACAGCGGCAGGCGCAGCTGCACGCCGACGCTGGTGCTGCCGTAGTGGCCCGAGGGCTGCTGGGGGTTGTTGCTGGTCACGCTGCTGCGACCTACCTCGCCGACCAGGTCCAGCGTGGGCAGGTGCCCGGCGCGGGCCTTTTCGGTCTCCAGCTCGGCGATCTGCAGGGCGAGCGCGGCCTGGCGCACGCCGGGTGCGTTCTCGCTGCGCTGCACCCAGTCCTGTTCGGTGCCGGCCGCCAGCGAGGGCAGCGAGACCGGCGCGGCCAGCGGGCGCGGGTCGACGTCGTTGCGGCCGACCAGCTGGTTCAGCGCCGCCTGGGCGATCTCCAGGTTGTTCTGCGCCGCGATCTCCTGCGCGGTGGCCAGGTCGAAGCGGGCCTGCGCCTCGCGGGTGTCGGTGATGGTCGCGGTGCCGACCTCGAAGTTGCGCTTGGCCGAGGCCAGCTGTTCGGAGATGGCCGCCTTGTTGGCCTGCGCCGAAGCCAGCGTGTCGCGCGCGGCGAGCACGTTGAAGTAGGCCTGCGCGACGCGCACGATCAGGTCCTGCTCGGCGGTCTCCAGCCGGGCGCGGGCGATCTCCAGCGCACGCTCGGCCTGCTCGATGCTGACGCCGTTGGCGCGGTTGAAGAGCGGCTGGGTGGCCTGCAGCGCGGCCTGGCGGGTGGTGGTCTCGCGGTCGTTGCCCACCGGCGGATCGGTCTCGCTGCGGCTGATGCCGGCGGACAGCCCGACGCTCGGGCGGCGCAGCGCATAGGCCTGCTCGGCGGCGTACTGGGCCGACTCGGCCTCGGCGCGCGCGGCCAGGTAGGTGGCGTCGTAGTTGCGCGCCGCGTTGTAGACCTCCAGCAGGCTCTGCGCCTGCACCGCACCGGCTGCCAGCAGGGCGACGAGGCCCCCTGCCACGGACCGCATCACGCGGCTCGACCATGGGCGGGCGGGACGGGAGGAGGGCGGTTGGACGCGCTCGAACATGGTGCTTCCTTGTTGTTGCATTTCGCGGAGGTCTCGGGACGGGCGGAACTCAGTATCGCGGCACGCCGGGGTCGACCTGCTGCGACCAGGCGTCGATGCCGCCGTGCAGGTTGACGACGTCGTCGTAGCCCTGCCGTGCAAGGTAGTGCGCCACATGCAGGCTGCGCATGCCGTGGTGACAGACGCAGACGACGGTGCGCTCGGGATCGATCTCGGACAGCCGCGCGGGGATCTCCTGCATCGGGATGTGCAGGGCGGTGGCGCGGCCGGGATCGATGGCCGCGACAGCCACCTCCCAGGGTTCGCGCACGTCCAGCAGCTGCGGCGCGTCGTCGCCGGCAGCCGTGGCGAGCAGGTCCCGGACCTCGTGAGCGGTGAGCTGGCGCAGCATCGTGGACCTCGTTCGTCTCAGGGCTGTCGGCGGCAGGCATCGCCGCGGCGGGCGGGGCCGCGCAGGCCGGGCGCCGCAGGCGGGAATGCCAGGAGGAGGGTGCCCCCGGCGGAGCCCACGTGGGGGACGGGTCGGGGGCGGTGCATCAGAACTTGAACTTGGGCGGCTCTTCGAAGCCGAGCAGCCGCGGCGCGACCGTGTCGAAGATCTCGACGGTGCGGAAGGCGTGCTCGTCCACGCGGGTGACGACCACCGCGCGCATGATCGGTTCCGTCCCGACGATGGCCGCCAGGCGGCCGCCGACCTTGAGCTGGTCCAGCAGCACCTGCGGCACGGTGGCCACCGAGCCGGAGGCGACGATGACGTCGAACGGGCCGTCGGCCTGTGGCCCGCGCGAGCCGTCGGCATGGCGCACCTCGACGTTGCCGATGCCGGCGCGCTTGAGGTTGTCGGTGGCCATCCTCGCCAGCTCGGCGTCGATCTCCAGCGTCAGCACGCGCTGCGCCTTGCGGCCCAGCAGGGCGGCCATGTAGCCCGAGCCGGCGCCGATCTCGAGCACCTTCTCGTGCGGCTGCACGTGCAGTTCCTGCAGGATGCGGGCCTCGACCTTGGGTTCCAGCATGCAGCGGCCCTGCGAGCCGCCGTCGGCCAGCGGCACGCACAGGTCCATGAAGGCCATCGAGCGGTAGGCCGCAGGGACGAACTCCTCGCGCTTGACCGCAGCCAGCAGCGACAGCACCGACTGATCCAGCACCTCCCAGGGGCGGATCTGCTGTTCGATCATGTTGAAGCGAGCTTTTTCGATGTTCATCATGTGGACCGTCCTGGAGGATGGGAGCAGGAAGGGAAAACGAGCATTTTATTTCGCCTCACCTGTCAGAACCTGTGCGGCAGGCGCCCCGCGGCCCCCGAGCTTGCGCTTGAGCCAGGTGCCCAGGTCGTCCAGGTAGCAGTAGACGACCGGCACCACGACCAGGGTCAGCAGCGACGAGGTGATCACCCCGCCGATCACCGCCTGGCCCATCGGCGCGCGCTGCTCCGAGCCTTCGGTCAGCGCGAAGGCCAGCGGCACCATGCCGAACACCATCGCCAGCGTCGTCATCATGATCGGACGCAGGCGCACCCGGGCGGCCATCAGCAGGGCCGCCTCGCGGTCGAGTTGCCGCCCGTCCAGCCCCTCGGCGCTGTGGCCTTCGCGGGCGCGGTTGGCGAAGTCGACCAGCAGGATCGCGTTCTTGGTCACCAGGCCCATCAGCATGATCACGCCGATGATCGAGAACAGGTTCAGCGAGGAGCGGAACAGCAGCAGGATCAGCACCACGCCGATCAGCGTCAGCGGCAGCGAGGACATCAGCGCGATGGGCTGCAGGAAGCTCTTGAACTGCGAGGCGAGGATCATGTAGATGAAGATCACCGCCAGCGCCAGCGCCGACAGCGCGTAGCCGAACGATTCCTGCATGTCCTTGGTGGAGCCGCCGAAGCGCGAGCGGTAGCCGGGCGGGAAGGCCTGTTCCGCCAGCACGCGGCGGATGTCGGCCGAGACCTCGCCGAGCGAGCGGCCCGAGACGTTCGCGGTGATCTCGACCTCGCGGCTGAGGTCGCGCCGGTTGATCTGCGTCGGCCCGGAGGAGGGCACCACGTCGGCCACCTGCGACAGCCGCACGATGCGCGTGCTGCCGTCGGCCGCCGGCACCGTCAGGCCCAGGCGCGCGATGTCGGCCAGGGCCTGGCGCGAGTCGGGGCGCAGCCGCACCTTGACGTCGTAGCTCTGGTCGTCGGCGGCGCGCCAGTTGCCGGTGGTCTCGCCCGCCACCAGCGCGCGCAGCGTCGCGGTGATGCTGCCCACGCCCAGGCCCAGGTCGGCGGCCGCCTCGCGGCGGACGTTGACGTCCACCGTCGGCTTGTCGTCCTTCATGGAGGTGTCGATGTCGACCAGCCCGGGGATCTCGCGCAGCCGGGCGAGCAGGTCGCGGGTCAGGCGCTGCAGCTCCTGCAGGTCGGTGCCCTGGATCGACAGCGAGATGGGTTTCTGCCCGCCCACCGGGTCGAGCAGGCCGACGTGGGTGACCGTGATGCCCGGCACGCGCGCCAGGCGCTCGCGCAGCTCCACCGACATGCGGTCCACGTCGCGCGTGCGCTGGTCGCGGTCGACCAGGCGCACGTAGGCGGTCGCGTAGTTCTTCCCCTGGGCGGCACCGGTGTTGATCGTCATCAGCGTGTAGCGCACCTCGGGGTACTCGCGCAGGATGGCGTCGACCTGGCGCGCCTTGGCCTCGGTGACCTCGATCGACGAGCCGGCCGGCGTGTAGAAGCTGACGGTGGTCTCCGAGAAGTCGGCCTTGGGCACGAACTCGGTGCCCAGCACCGGAACCAGCGCGAAGCTGGCCACCAGGGTGGCGAGCGCGATGCCGAGCGTGGCGGCCTTGTGCTTCAGCGACCAGCCGAGGATGTGCTGGTAGACCTCGCCCAGCCAGTGCGAGAAGCGGTCCACCGCGGCGGTCAGCCGCCCCAGCGTGCGGTCGTACAGCGATGCCGGCTTGCCGCCGCTGCCGCCGTGCACCGCCGGGTCGTGCCAGACGCTGGAGAGCATCGGGTCCAGCGTGAAGCTGACGAACATCGAGATCAGCACCGCCGCGACGATGGTGATGCCGAACTGGTGGAAGAAGCGGCCGATGATGCCGCCCATGAAGCCGATAGGCAGGAACACCGCGACGATGGACAGCGTGGTGGCCAGCACCGCCAGTCCGATCTCCTGCGTGCCGTCCAGCGCCGCCTGGCGCGCATCCTTGCCCATCTGGGCATGGCGCACGATGTTCTCGCGCACGACGATGGCGTCGTCGATCAGCAGGCCCACGCACAGGCTCAGCGCCATCAGCGTGATCATGTTGATCGAGAAGCCGAACCAGTACATGAACAGGAAGGTGCCGATCAGCGCGATCGGCAGGGTCAGGCCGGTGATGACCGTCGAGCGCCACGAGTTGAGGAACAGGAAGACGATCAGCACCGTCAGCACCGCGCCCTCGATCAGCGTCTGGCGCACGTTCTGCACCGCGACGCGGATCGGGCGCGCGTTGTCGCGCACCACCTCGACCGCCATGCCGGGCGGCAGTTCGAGCCGCAACGCCTCGACCACGGCGTTCAGGCCGTCGACCACGTCGATGGTGTTCTCGCCCTGGGCCTTGAGCACGTCCAGTGCCAGCGTGCGCTGGCCGTTGTAGAGCGCCAGGCTCTCGAGCTCCTGCGGGCCGTCGACCACGTCGGCGACCTGCCACAGCTTCACCGGCACGATGCTGCCGTTGGCCACCTTGCGCGCGACGACGATCTGCTTGAAGTCCTCGGGCCGTTGCAGGCGCCCGGTGACCTGCACCACGCGCTCGCTCTCGAGCGAGCGCAGCGCGCCGGCAGGCAGGTCCTGGTTCTCGGTGCGCACCGCGCTGATGACCTGGTCGACGCTGACGCCCAGCGCCTCCATCGCGTCGGGGCGCAGGTAGATGTTGATCTCGCGCTTGACGCCGCCCACCAGCGTCACCGAGCCGACGCCGCGCACGTTCTCGAGCCGCTTCTTGACCACCTGGTCGGCGTAGGTGGTCAGGTCCACCGGGCTGCGCGAGCCGTCGGGGGACGTCAGCGCCAGCGTGTAGATCGGGCGCGAGGCCGGGTCGAAGCGCAGCACGCGCGGCTCCTCGACCTCGTCGCGCAGCGTCGGGCGGATCGCGGCGATCTTCTCGCGCACGTCCTCGGCGGCCTTGCGGCCGTCGACATCGAGGTTGAACTGGATGATGACCACCGAGCTGCCGTCATAGGAGCGCGAATACAGCTCGTTGATGCCGGCGATCGAGTTGACCGCCTCCTCGATCTTCTTGCTGACCTCGGTCTCGACGATCTCCGGCGAGGCGCCGGGGTAGTCGACNTGCACCACGACGATCGGGAACTCGATGTCCGGGAACTGGTCGACCTTGAGCCGCTGGTACGAGAACACCCCGAGGACCACGAAGGCGAGCATCACCATCGTGGCGAGCACGGGGTTGGCGATCGAGACGCGGGTGAACCACATGGCCGGTGCCGCGCGTCAGTGGCTGGAGGCCGGCGCCACGGCCGTCAGCTTGACCGGGGTGCCGTCGCGCACCAGGCCGACGCTGCCGGCCAGGATGCGCTCGCCCGCCTGCAGGCCTTCGGTCACGATCACCAGCGGCGGGCCGCCGGCCTCGGTGGAGCCGCGCGCGCCCAGCGTGACCGGCCGCTGCAAGACGCGCCCGTCGGCCACCACGAGCACGTAGGGCAGGGGCTGGTCCAGCCGTACTGCCGATTCGGGGATCGCGACCGCCTCCTGGCGTTCCAGCTCCAGCGTGCCGGTCGCGAACAGCCCGTGGCGCAGGTCCGGGTGCGCCTCGACCGCGAAATAGACCATCACCGCGCGCGTGCCGGGCTGGGTGCCGGGGTTGATGCGCGCCACCCTGGCGCGCACCGGCTCGGCCAGGCCGTCGACCTTCAGCAGGGCCTGCTGCCCGATGCGCACCGCACCGACGTCCTCGGGCGCGAGCGCCGCGGCCAGCTCGATCTCGGACAGGTCCACCACCTCGAGCAGCTTGGTGTCCACGGCGACGCGCTCGCCCGGCTGCACCAGNCGCTGGGCGACCTGCCCGGCGATCGGTGCGCGCAGCACCGTGTCCTCCATGGCCTTGCGCGCCAGGTCGATGTTCGCCTGCGCGGCCAGCAGCGACGCGCGTGCCGCCGCGGCGTTGGAGACCGAGGTGTCCAGGGCGTTCTTCGAGATGAAGCCCTGCTCGACCAGTGCACGGTTGTTGGCCAGCGTGCGCTCGGCGATGTCCAGCTGCGCCTGCGCCGAAGCCGCCTGCTCGCGCGCCTGGCGCAGCCGCGCGGCGTATTCGGTGTCGTCCAGGCGGCCCAGCACCTGCCCGGCGCGGACGGTGTCGCCCTCGCGCACGCTCAGCTCGCGCACCTCGGCGGCGACCTTGGCCTTGACCACCGCCGTCTGCACCGCCTTGACCTCGCCGGAGATCGCCAGCGTGCGCACCAGCGATTGCCTTTGCACCTCGATCACGTCGGTCGCGGCGAGGTCCAGCGTCGGCTGGGCGCGCGGCACCGCCGCCTGGACCTGCTCGGCCTTGCGGGCCGACAGGCCGCGCCCGACCAGCAGCGCCAGCAGCAGGATCAGCAGCAGGGGCAACGCCCATTTCAACGCGCGTTTCAAGGTCTTGTCTCCGTGGTCATGGGGGCTGCGGCGAGGGGTGCGGGTCAGGCGGTGCGTGCCAAGAGGCCCTGCAGCATCAGGTCGAGGTGATTGTCGATGAAGCGCCGCGGATCGTGCACGATGGCGTCCGCCGAGGGGCAGGCGCCGATCGAGTGCTTGTGCAGGCACAGCATCAGCAGCGGAAAGATCAGCGAATGCGCCGTGTCCAGCGGGTTCGGGGTGGTGCGGAACTCGCCGCGGTCCACGCCGCGCTGCAGCAGGCGCACCAGCAGGCGCTCGCCCGGCTCGATGACTTCCTGCGCATAGAAGGCGGCCAGGTCGGGGAAGTTGCGCACCTCGGTGATGATCAGCTTGAAGATGCCGGACGCCTGCGTGGCGCCGACCTGCTCCCACCAGGTGGCCGCGGCCAGGCGCATCAGGTCGGCGGTGGAGCCCTCGAACTGGTCGACCAGGTCGTCGACCTGCGAGATCGTCAGCGTCAGGTTGTGGCGGATCACCGCCTTGAGCAGTTCTTCCTTGCTCGGGAAGTACAGGTAGACCGTGCCCTTGGAGACGCCTGCCCGCGCGGCGACGTCGTCCATCTTGGTGGCGGCAAAGCCCTTCTCGACGAACAGGTCCAGCGCTGCATCCAGCAGCTCCTGCGGACGGGCTTCCTTGCGCCGGCGGCGCGACGGCCCCGGTTCGGCGGGCGCGGGAGCAGGGGAGGTGGACAACATGGGGAAATAAATGACTGACTGGTCAGTAATGTATCTCCGGGGGGCGAACGGGTCAAGGAAGCGGCTGTCAAGCCCAGGGCGGGGCGACCCCCCTACCCGGGCGGGCGGTTGCGAAGCGCAACGGTCTGGCGCCGACCGCTCGGTATCATGCCCGCGTCTTGCACGAGAGGGGTCGGTTTGGACATCGTTCTGCTGTTGAAGGCTGCCGTGATGGGCATCGTCGAAGGACTCACCGAGTTCCTGCCCATTTCCTCCACCGGCCACCTGATCCTCGCGTCCTCGCTGCTCGACTTCACCGGCGACACCGTCAAGGTGTTCGACATCGCGATCCAGACCGGCGCCATGCTGGCGGTGGTCTGGGAGTACCGCGCGCGGCTGGCCGCCACCGTGCGGGGCATCGGCCATGACCCGCGGGCGCGGCGCTTCGCGGCCAACGTGGTGATCGCCTTCCTGCCGGCGGTGGCCGTCGGGCTGCTGTTCGGCGGCTGGATCAAGGAGCACCTGTTCTACCCGGTGCCGGTGGCGGTCGCCCTGATCGCCGGCGGCTTCGTCATCCTGTGGATCGAGCGCCGGCACCGGCGCCTGTACGGCGAGCGCGACCTGGAAGGCGCACGCCTGGCGCGCGTCGAGACCGTCGACGACATGACCGCGCTGGATGCCCTGAAGGTCGGGCTGCTGCAGTGCTTCGCGCTGATCCCCGGCACCAGCCGCTCGGGCGCGACCATCATGGGCGCCATCGTGCTGGGCTTCTCGCGCAAGGCCGCCACCGAGTTCAGCCTTCTTCCTCGGCATTCCCACNCTGACCGGCGCAGGCGTCTACTCGCTGTGGAAGCAGCGCGACCTGCTCAGCTGGGGCGACGTGCCGATGTTCACGGTCGGCACCGTGCTGTCGTTCGTCAGTGCCCTGCTGTGCATCCGCTGGCTGATCCGCTATGTCTCCAGCCACGACTTCGTGCCGTTCGCGTGGTACCGGCTGGTGTTCGGTGCGCTGATCCTGCTGACCGCCTGGACCGGCTGGATCGAGTGGCACGGGCAGGGCTGAGCCGGCCCGCGCCGGGTCAGACGCGCCGGAACACCAGGTCCCACACCCCGTGGCCGAGACGCAGGCCGCGCTTCTCGAACTTGGTCTGCGGCCGGTACGCCGGCCGCGGCGCGAAGCCGGCTGCGGTGTTCTGCAGCTCGGGGCAGGCTGACAGCACCTCCAGCATCTGCTGGGCGTAGGGCTCCCAGTCGGTCGCGCAGTGCAGGTAGCCGCCCGGTGCCAGGCGCGTGACCAGCTGCGCGACGAAGGGCGGCTGGATCAGCCGGCGCTTGTGGTGGCGCTTCTTGTGCCAGGGGTCGGGGAAGAAGATGTGCACGCCGGCCAGCGAGGCGGGCGGGATCATGTGCTGCAGCACCTCGACCGCGTCGTGCTGCACGATGCGCAGGTTGGTGAGCCCCTGCTCGCCGATGTGCTTGAGCAGGGCGCCCACACCCGGTTCGTGGACCTCGCAGCCGATGAAGTCATGCTGCGGCTGCAGCGCGGCAATGTGCGCGGTGGCATCGCCCATGCCGAAGCCGATCTCCAGGATCACCGGGGCCTGGCGACCGAAGACGGCGGCGAAATCGAGCGGCGCTTCGCGGTAGGGCAGGATGAAGCGCGGCCCCAGCGTCGCGAGCGCGCGGGCCTGGCCTTCGGTGGTGCGACCGGCCCGCATCACGTAGCTGCGGATCGTGCGCGGATGCTCGACTCGGGCCGGCGCGGCGGCGGCCTCGTTCGGGGTTTTTTCGTGCTCTTGTGCCATGGACGCGCATTGTGCCCGTCTCTATAATTGCCGCCGCATGCGGGTGTAGTTCAATGGTAGAACGCCAGCTTCCCAAGCTTGATACGAGGGGTTCGATTCCCTTCACCCGCTCCAGAGGTTTCCCGGGCCGTTGCAGCGTTGCTTCTCCTGGGCGACGCCGCAGCGTCCTGACGACCCTGCTTAGCGCGGGCCGCCGCTGAGGCTTGCCAGCAGTACCGCCTTCAGCGATCTTTTTTTGGCACAAAGGTCCGCCGCCCGAGTTTCTTCCTGCCTTTTCCTCCCCTCCTTTCTCCTCCCCGAGCGGCTGCAGTCGGCCTGGCGATGGGGCCTGGGCATGACCCTGGCGACCCCGCAGCGATCCTTGCCCGCGAACTCTGCCTGGTAGTACGTCGTCGATGAGTTGGTTGTTGCAAGGTCGCGCAAGCAAAGCAGACTGGAATTCCCGGAACCCCCCCGCCACCGCACCGACCGCCTGGTCCGTCGAGCGCCTCGTGCTCGTCGTGGTCGCGCTGCTGGTGATCTTCGGCAACCTGCCGTTCTGGCACGCCACGCTCGCCGGGCGCAGCTTCGCCGAGGCATCCACGTGGAAGTTCACCGTGGCTGCGGCGCTGGCGATCGCCTGGCTGCACGTGGTGCCGCTGCTGCTGCTGGGCACCCGCCGGACGGTGCGGCCGTTGCTCGTCCTGCTGGTGGTGGTCACCGCGGTGGCGCAGCACATGATGCGGCAGTACGGCGTGGTGCTCGATCCGCCGATGCTGCGCAACACGCTGCGCACCGACGTCGCCGAGGCGTCCGAGCTGATTTCGCCCTGGCTGCTGGCCAACGTCGCGGTCGCGCTGGTCGTGGCCGCGCTCATCTGGCGCGTGCCGCTGCGCGAGCGGCCCTGGCGCCAGGCGCTGGGGGCACGGGCGATGGCGCTGCTGGGCGTCAGTGCCGTCGGCGTGGCCGCGCTGCTGCTCGGCTTCCAGGACTTCTCGTCGACGATGCGCAACCAGAAGGAGCTGCGCTACCGGATCTCGCCGGGCAACGTGGTCTATTCGACGGCGCGCGTGCTGGTCGAGGACCTGCGCGAGGCGACCCGCACGCCCGAGCCGCTGGCGCCGGCGCGCCTGGCCGACCCCGCGCCGGACCAGAAGCCCCGGCTGCTCGTGCTGATCGTCGGGGAGACGGCGCGCGCGATGAACTTCTCGCTCAACGGCTACGAGCGCGAGACCAACCCCGAGCTTGCGAAGCGCCCGGTCATCAACTTCCCGCAGACCGAGGCCTGCGGCACCTCCACCGAGGTGTCGCTGCCGTGCATGTTCTCCTCGCTGGGGCGTGCCGGCTACAGCAAGGCGCGCGCACGTGCCAGCGAGTCGCTGGTCCAGCTGCTGGCGCGCGTGGGCATGCGCGTGGTCTGGCTCGACAACCAGAGCGGCTGCAAGCGGGTGTGCACGGGCGTCGAGTACCGCCGGTTCAGCGACGAGCGGATCGTCTCGCCGCTGTGCGAGGGCAGCCGCTGCCTCGACGGCCTGCTGGTCGAGGAGCTGGGCAAGCTGATCCAGGTCGCCGAAGGCGCGCCGCCGCGCGATACCGTCGTCGTGCTGCACCAGCTGGGCAACCACGGCCCGGCGTACGCGAAGCGCTATCCCCGCGAGTTCGCCCGCTTCCAGCCCGAGTGCACCAAGGTGGAGCTGCGCGACTGCAGCCGCGACGAGATCGTCAACGCCTACGACAACGCCATCCTCTACACCGACCACCTGATCGCCTCGGTCATCGACATGCTGGCCGCGCAGGAAGCGCGCTACGACGTCGGCATGATCTACGTGTCCGACCACGGCGAGTCGCTGGGCGAGAAGGGGCTGTACCTGCACGGCATGCCGTACGCCATCGCGCCACGGGAGCAGCTGGCCGTGCCGATGATCTGGTGGCTGGGCGGCAGCGGCGTGCGCGGCTGGCAGGGCCTGGACGAGGCCTGCCTGCGCCGGCGCGCCAGCCAGCCCGCGAGCCACGACCACCTGTTCCATTCGATGCTGGGGCTGCTGCGCGTCGAGACCACGCGCTACGTCGCGGACCGGGACCTGGTCAGCCCCTGCCGGCAGGAGCGCAGTGCACTATGAGCGTCGTCAATCCCCACAAGGGCCGCGTCGGCCTGCCTCGCCTCGTCCATGCGCTGGGCCATTCGATGGCCGGGCTGAAGGTGGCATTCCGGGACGAGAGCGCGTTCCGCCAGGAGGTGCTGGCCGCGCTGGTGCTCGCGCCGCTGGCGTGCTGGCTGGCGGGTGACTGGAAGGAGCTCGTGCTGCTGCTCGGCTCGCTGCTGCTGGTGCTGATCGTCGAGCTGCTCAACTCGGGGCTGGAGGCGGCCATCGACCGCATCTCCTACGAGCACCACGAGCTGTCCAAGCGCGCCAAGGACCTGGGCAGCGCCGCGGTGCTGGTGGCGCTGGTGCTGTGCGGCCTGGTCTGGGGCCTGGCGCTGTGGGCGCGCCTGTCCTGACCCCGCGCCCAATCCGCACTGCCGCGCAAGCTTATTGAGCCGCCCGGCTTGCCCCGCCGGTGGGGCTTGCCTACACTGGCGGCCATGTCGAACCACCCGCTGTCCTTCCTGCCCATGCAGGCGCTGCCCGTCCAGGTGCAGGCGCGCGGCTGGTGGTGCGCGCCTTCGCGCGCGCGTGTCGCCACCCAGGCTCCCGTGCTCGCCGCACATCCCTGAGCCCGGCGACCATCCCCACCCGCAGCGCTAACTCTCTCTCCAGGTCGCCGGGCATCCATAGCGCCCCTGGCCCATTGCGGCCATCGTTCCCGCTTGCTGGAGTGCGACATGGAAGTGCTGGCGCAAGAGCGTCTTCTCACCGGGCTGGACCACGCCCGATTGTCCTCGCTGCTGTTCAAGCCGCGCTTCGCGGCGAGCCTGCCGGCCGGCTTGGCCGAGACCGCGCGCGAGCTGCTCGACTTCGCCCGGGTGGTCGATGCCACCCAGGTCGACCCCGACATCGTGACGATGCGCTCGCGCGTCATCGTCGAGCGGCCCGGCATTGGCGAGATCAACCTCTGCCTCGTCTACCCCTCCGAAGCCGACCCCGACAGCGGCTGCATCTCGGTGCTCACGCCGCTGGGCCTGAGCCTGCTCGGTGCGCGCGTCGGCCAGGTCATCACCTGGACCGGGCCGGACCAGCGCGAGCACTCGGCCAAGGTGCTGCGCATGGTCTACCAGCCCGAATCGGCCGGCGACTACGCCGTGTGAGGAACGGCGCGGGCCCGGCAACGGGCCCGCGTTCCGGTCCGCATCCGACGGGAGGAACGAGATGGCACGCATCCTGGCGTGGGCCGCGCCGCCGCACGGGCGGCAGGCGGTGGTCCGGGGCCGGCAGCTGGCGCAGGCCCTGGGCTGCGAGCTGCAGGTGGTCGACGCCGCACGCACGCCGGCGACGACCGGCGACGCACTGGCCCTGGTGGTTGNCGGNGCGCCGGCGACGCTGGAACGCGCNGCGGCGTTCGCGGCGGCGGCGACCTGCCCGGTGCTGCACGNGCGCGTGCAGGACGGCCGGCCTGCGCCGCAGCGCGCGTTGATGGTGTTGCCGGCGCAGGGCGGGGCGCTCGACGTCGAGGCCGCGTTGCGCGTGGCGTCGCTGCGCGAGCTGTGCGTGCTGCAGCTGGTCGACGAGGCCGAGCTCAAGGCGATGCAGCTGGCGGGCCTGTCGCTGTCGGCCCTGCTCGACCACCTGCGCGCGCGGCGCGAGCGCCTCGAGGCGCGCGTGCGGCGCGCGGCGCGCCTGCCCGACGGGGCGGTGCGCGTGCACCAGCGTACCGCCGGCGACTTCTTCGAGGCCCTGCGCGGCCATGCGGCGCGGCTGCGGCCGCAGCTGCTGATCGTGCCCGGGAGGCTGCCGTTCAGCTGGCGCCGCCCGTTTCCTGCGGCCCGCCTGCGCCACCTGCTGCGCAGCGCCGGGGCCGACGTGTTGACGATACCCCTGCAGCGGCGCGAAGCGTGCGCCGCTGCCTGGCCAGTGAGGTCACGATGGACATCTCGCCCGATCTGATCCGCGCCAAGCGCCCCTGCGCGGCCGGCTACCGCTGGTACCTGCGCAGCGGCCGGCATGACGCGTCATACCTGGAACTCATGCAGGCCCTGGTCGAGGACGGCCGGCCGGGTGACGCGGTGTGGCTGCTCTCGCAGTTCGGCCCGACCGACGACGTGCTCGACGTCGACGAGCTGTACGACGACACGCTGGTGTTCCCCGGCACGGTGCGCGTCAGGGGCAACGTCGACGTCACCGGGACGATCTGCGTCGGCGGCCGCTTGCTCGCGGGCGGTGGCGTGCGCTGCGGCGGCGAGCTGCACGTGCGCGAGGCGCTCGAGTGCGGCGGTGCGGTGCAGGCCGCAGGCGAGATCCGCTGCGCCGCGTTGAAGGCCGGCATGTCGGTGCGCGCGGCGTCGCTGCACTGCGGTGGCTCGCTGCGCGTGGCCGCGTCGCTGGAGCTGGCCGGCGACCTGGTCGTCGCGGACCAGGCGCATGTCGGCGGCGGGCTGCAGGCGGGCGGCCACGTCGAGGCGGCCAAGGGCCTGTACCTGGGCGAGGACAGCGAGGTCGCGCGCAGCCTGCGCGTTGGCCACGGCGTGCTGTGCAAGGGCTCGCTGGTGTGCCGCGAGGCGCTGGTGGTCGGCTGGGGCATCAAGGCCACCGGCGACGTGATCGGCGGGCGCGCGATCCAGGTGGGCGAGAGCCTGCTGGCCGGCGGCGAAGTGCGCGCCGGCGAGGGCTACGGCATCTACGCGGGGCTGAGCGCCCGCGAGGCCGACTGGGAACACAGCGGGCGCGTCACCTGCCCGCGACGCCCGGCCGCGCTGCTCAGCGGCATCTGGTACCCGCTGTCCCATGAGGTTTGACGTCCATTACACCGACGCGATGGTCGAGCGCGACCTGCGCGACGCGCAGGCCCGCCTGCTCGAAGCCGGGCTGCTGGCCGGGGACGCGTGGCGGCCGACCATCGTCTGCGACGTCAGCTGGCTCGCGCGCGAGACGCCGGAGCACCGCTTCGTCTACCTGAAGGACGCGCGGCTGGACAGCGTCGTGGGCGTGTTCTCGTTCCAGTCCTCGCGGCCGCGGCGCAGCAGCGCGGCGGTGGAGGTGCCGCACGCGAAGCTGCGGCGCGCCTACCGCGGCTTCGGGCTGGCCAGCTGGGTGTATGGCTGCGCGCTGGACAGCGGCGTGTGCCTGGTCAGCAGTGCACGCCAGTCGCCGGCCGCGGGGCGCCTGTGGCAGGCGCTGACGCGCCGCTACGCGCATGGCTATGTGTGGGTCGAGCGCCGCTCGATGCGCTACCTCGGCACGGAACTGAGCGAGGCGCAGAAGGCGCAGCTGGCGGTGCGCATGATGCTGCACGGCCCGCGCTATCCGCTCGAGGCGCTGTTCGAGGCGCCGCGCCAGGGCCTGCGGCGCCAGGGCTGAGGGCAGGGGCGCAGCGCGGCGCCCCCGGGGCTCACTTCTGGATGTCGCCCAGGCACAGGTACTTGATCTCGACGTAGTCGTCCATGCCGTGGTGCGAACCCTCGCGGCCCAGGCCGGACTGCTTGACGCCGCCGAACGGCACCTCGGCCACCGCGACCAGTCCGGTGTTGATCCCGACCATGCCGTACTCGAGCGCCTCGCCGACGCGGAAGATGCGACCGATGTCGCGGCTGTAGAAGTAGCTCGCCAGCCCGAACTCGGTGTCGTTGGCCAGCGCGATCACTTCCTCCTCGGTCCTGAAGCGGATCACCGGGGCCACCGGGCCGAAGGTCTCCTCGCGCGAGCACAGCATGTCGGGCGTCACGTCGGCCAGCACGGTGGGCTCGAAGAAGCGGCCCTGCAGGCGCTTGCCGCCGGTGAGCACGCGCGCGCCCTTGCCGACGGCATCGGCCACGTGGCGCTCGACCTTGGCGATCGCGTTGTCGTCGATCAGCGGGCCCTGCTGCACGCCGTCCTCGAAGCCGTTGCCCACGCGCAAGGCCTTGGCCTTCTCGGCCAGCTTCGCGACGAACGCCTCGTAGATGCCGTCCTGGGCATAGATGCGGTTGGCGCAGACGCAGGTCTGCCCGGCGTTGCGGTACTTGCTCTGCATCGCGCCCTCGACCGCGCTGTCGAGGTCGGCGTCGTCGAACACGATGAAGGGCGCGTTGCCGCCCAGCTCCAGCGACAGCTTCTTGATGGTCGGCGCGCACTGCTGCATCAGGATGCGGCCGACCTCGGTCGAGCCGGTGAACGACAGGTGCCGCACGGTGTCGCTGGCGCACATGACCTTCCCGACCTCGACCGAGCCTTCGGCGTCGGCCGTGACCACGTTCAGCACCCCGGGCGGGATGCCGGCACGCACCGCCAGCTCGGCCGTGGCCAGCGCCGACAGCGGCGTCTGCTCGGCCGGCTTGATCACCACCGGGCAGCCGGCGGCCAGCGCCGGGGCGACCTTGCGGGTGATCATCGCGATCGGGAAGTTCCACGGCGTGATCGCCGCGCACACGCCGATCGGCTGCTTGATGACGACGTAGCGCTTGTTCGGGTCGGTGGTCGGGATGGTCTCGCCGTAGACGCGCTTGGCCTCCTCGGCGAACCACTCGATGAAGCTGGCCGCGTAGGCGACCTCGCCGCGGGCCTCGGCCAGCGGCTTGCCCTGCTCGGCGGTCATGATGCGCGCCAGGTCCTCGGCGTGCTCGCGCAGCAGGTGGAACCACTTCATCAGGATCGCCGCGCGCGCCTTGGCGGTCTGCGCGCGCCAGCCGGCCCAGGCCCGGTCGGCGTCGGCGATCGCCTGTTCGGCCTCGGCCGCCCCCAGGTTGGCCACCTCGGCCAGCTTCAGCCCGGTGGCCGGGTCGTGCACGGCAAAGCGCCGGGTGCCGGCCACCCAGGCGCCGTTGATCAGCGCGTCGGTCTTGAGCAGGCCAGGGTCTTTCAGGCTGGCCAGCGGGGAGGTCTTCATGTCCATGTTCGCGGGCTCCTCGGCGGGATGCAGGACGGAAAAAAGCGTGAAAACCATCATAAAGGGCGGCGCCGGGCGGCACCTGTCGCCTGCGTGCCACCGCCTTGCCGGCCGGGTCTTCCGCAGGCACCCCACCTATAATGGAAAGCTTCGCCAGAGCTGGAAAGCTTCCTTCGTCAAAGCCAGCATTCATGCCGCTTCTGCGACCAGGGCAGGGCGCGCGAGCCAGAAAGACATCCGGATGAAAGCCGCCGAGATCCGCCAGACGTTCCTGAAGTTCTTCGAGTCCAAGGGCCACCAGATCGTCGCATCCAGCCCGGTGGTGCCGGGGGACGACCCGACCCTGCTGTTCACCAACGCCGGGATGAACCAGTTCAAGGACGTGTTCCTCGGCTTCGACAAGCGGCCCTACAGCCGTGCGACCACGGCGCAGAAGTGCATCCGCGCCGGCGGCAAGCACAACGACCTGGAGAACGTCGGCTACACCGCGCGGCACCACACCTTCTTCGAGATGCTGGGCAACTTCAGCTTCGGCGACTACTTCAAGAAGGACGCGATCACCTACGCCTGGGAGCTGCTGACCCGCCACTTCAAGCTGCCGCCCGAGCGCCTGTGGGTGACCGTCTACGCCGAGGACGACGAGGCCTACGAGATCTGGAGCAAGGAGGTGGGCGTGCCGGTCGAGCGCATCGTGCGCATCGGCGACAACAAGGGGGCGCGCTACGCCTCGGACAACTTCTGGATGATGGGCGACACCGGCCCCTGCGGCCCGTGCACCGAGATCTTCTACGACCACGGCCCGGAAGTGGCCGGCGGCCCCCCGGGCAGCCCGGACGGAGGACGGCGACCGCTACATCGAGATCTGGAACCTCGTCTTCATGCAGTTCAATCGCACCGAAGACGGCCAGACTGCACCCGCTGCCCAAGCCCAGCGTCGACACCGGCATGGGCCTGGAGCGGGTCGCGGCGGTGCTGCAGGGCGTGCACTCGAACTACGAGATCGACCTGTTCGTGAACCTGCTGGCCGCGGCGCGCCAGGCGGTCGAGTCCTCCGGCGCGCAGGGCGTCGATCCGGCCTCGCCGTCGCTGAAGGTCATCGCCGACCACATCCGCGCCTGCTCGTTCACCGTGGCCGACGGCGTCATCCCCGGCAACGAGGGCCGCGGCTACGTGCTGCGCCGCATCTGCCGCCGCGCGATCCGCCACGGCTACAAGCTGGGCGCGCGCACGCCGTTCTTCCACAAGCTGGTGGCGGCGCTGGTGCGCGAGATGGGTGACGCCTACCCCGAGCTGCGCCAGCAGCAGGAGCGCATCACCGAGGTGCTGAAGCAGGAAGAGGAGCGCTTCTTCCAGACCATCGCCAACGGCATGGAGATCCTGGAGTCGGCGCTGGCCGCGCTGGCCCGGTCGGGCAAGACCGAGCTGGACGGCGAGACCGCGTTCAAGCTGCACGACACCTACGGCTTCCCGCTGGACCTGACCGCCGACGTCTGCCGCGAGCGCGGCGTGACGGTGGATGCGGCCGGCTTCGACGCCGCGATGGCGCGCCAGCGCGAGCAGGCGCGCGCGGCCGGCAAGTTCAAGATGGCGCAGGGCCTGGAGTACAGCGGCGTGCCGACCACCTTCCACGGCTACGACGCGCTGGTGCATGAAGGCTGCAAGGTGGTCGCGGTGTACGTCGACGGCACCGCGGCGACGTCCGCGCGCGCCGGCGACGATGCCGTGATCGTGCTCGACCACACCCCCTTCTACGCCGAGTCGGGCGGCCAGGTGGGCGACACTGGCGAGCTGCGCAACAACACCAGCCGCTTCTTGGTCGAGGACACCCAGAAGATCCAGGCCGACGTGTACGGCCACCACGGCCGCGTGGTCGAGGGCGAGATCAAGGTCGGCGACACCATCAACGCGCGCGTCGACGGCGAGAAGCGCGCCCGCACGATGCGCAACCACAGCGCGACCCACCTGATGCACAAGGCGCTGCGCGAGGTGCTCGGCTCGCACGTGCAGCAAAAGGGCTCGCTGGTGACGCCCGAGCGCACCCGCTTCGACTTCTCGCACAACGCGCCGCTGACCGACGAGCAGATCCGCCGCATCGAGGCGCTGGTCAACGCCGAGATCCTGGCCAATGCCGACACCCAGGCGCGCGTGATGCCGATCGAGGAAGCCCAGAAGCTGGGCGCGATGATGCTGTTCGGCGAGAAGTACGGCGACGTGGTGCGCGTGCTCGACATCGGCTCCAGCCGCGAGCTGTGCGGTGGCACGCACGTGCGCCGCACCGGCGACATCGGCCTGTTCAAGATCGTCGCCGAAAGCGGCGTCGCCGCGGGCATCCGCCGCGTCGAGGCGGTGACCGGCGACAACGCGCTGGCCTACCTGCAGTCGCTCGAATCCACCGTCACCCAGGCCGCCGGCGCGCTCAAGGCCGCGCCTTCGGAGCTGGCCGCGCGCCTCTCGCAGGTGCTCGAGCAGGTGCGCAGCCTGGAGAAGGAAGTCGCCGCGCTCAAGGGCAAGCTGGCGTCGGCCCAGGGCGACGAGCTGGTCAGCCAGGCCGTCGAGGTCAAGGGCGTCAAGGTGCTGGCCGCCACGCTGGAAGGCGCCGACGCCAAGACCCTGCGCGAGACCATGGACAAGCTCAAGGACAAGCTCAAGAGCGCGGCCATCGTGCTGGCCTCGGTCGACGGCGGCAAGGTGCAGCTGGCCGCCGGCGTCACGAGCGACCGCACCGGCCAGGTCAAGGCCGGCGAGCTGGTCAACTTCGTCGCCCAGCAGGTGGGCGGCAAGGGCGGCGGCAAGCCCGACATGGCGATGGCCGGCGGCACCGATGCATCGAAGCTCGGCGCGGCCCTGGCGTCGGTGCAGGGCTGGGTCGCCGAGCGGCTCTGACCGGAGGGCGACCCGTGGGCGCGATCCGGCGACTGTCGGCGGCGCTGGCGGCGGCCTGGATGGCCGCGGCGGCCGCGCAGGACTCCGAACCCGTGGCGCAGACCCAGCCGGTGTCGCCGCCCGGCGTGATCCAGGCACGCACGCTCGACCAGCCGCCGGGCGTGGTCTACGCCATCGCGCCGCCCGCTCCGGAGGCGGTGGCACGCGCCTTCGTGGAGGGCTGCATCGCCCACGAGGGCGACCTGACCGCGGTGGTCGACTGGGCGATCTCCGAAGGCTACCTGCCGCGCGATCCGCTGTCGTCCGAGGCACAGACCCTGCTCGACGGGCGCGCCGGCTCGGTGTTCCTGATGCCGGGCAATGCCGCGCCGGTCTACCTCGTGGCCATGTCCGGCGGGCGCTGCATCGTCTGGGCCGAGGGCGCCGTGGGCCCGGCCACCCACCAGGCGCTGTTGCGCGCCCTGGGCGAGCTGGCCGGCCGCACCGGGCGGCTGGAGAAGACGCTGGAGCGGCACATCGAGCGCGGTGGCACCTGGCGCCGCCAGCTGCAGTGGCGCTACCGCCGCGCCGGCGGCTACCAGGACTTCGGCATCGACGCCGTCACCACCCTGACCGAACAGCCCGGCGTGCAGGCCTTCCACCTCGCCCCGGTGGCGCGCACGTCGCGCTACGACCCGGACGGCATGCCGGCACGTTGACGGCAAGGAATAAGGCCCCGCGGGGCCATATTCCGTTCACGCGTAGCGCAGCTCGCCGGTCTTGCCCCAGAACACCCGGTAGGCGAACACCGTGTAGACGATGATGGCCGGCACCGAGATCGCCGTGCCGAATCAGGATCACTGCCAGCGAGGCGGGAGCGCTGGCGGCCTGCCAGATCGTGATGCGGTCCATCACGACGTACGGGTACAGGCTGTAGGCCAGGCCGAAGAAGCTCAGCACGAACACCCCGACGACCAGCGCGAACGGCGCCCAGCAGTCCTTGCCGAGGATGCGCGAGGAGTTCAGCAGCAGGCGCGCGGCCACCAGCGCGACGGCGGTGGTCAGCGGGATCGGCAGCAGCGCGATGATGCCGGGCATGCTGAACCAGCGCTCGCGCACCGTGGCGCTGACCAGCGGCGTGGCCAGCGAGATCAGCACGATGCCGGCCACCATCGGCGCCCAGGCCAGCTTGGCCCAGCGCACCGCCTTGGCCTGGAGTGCGCCGTCGGTCTTCATGACCAGCCAGGTGGCACCGAGCATCACGTAGGCCGCCGGCAGGGTCAGCGCGATCGCGGCGGCGAACCCCGTGGCCAGCGCCCCGTCGGCAAAGCCGGTGACGTAGCGCCCCAGCATCCAGCCCTGCGCCAGCGCGGCGATCGCCGAGCCGGCCATGAAGGCGCGGTCCCACAGCGGCTTGTCGGTGCCGCGCGCGCCTTGACGCGGAAGTCGAACGCGACGCCGCGCAGGATCAGCCCGATCAGCATTGCCGCGGTGGGCAGGTACAGCGCGGTCAGCACCACGCCCTGGGCCTTGGGGAAGGCGATCAGCAGCAGGCCGACACCGAGCACCAGCCAGGTTTCGTTGGCGTCCCAGAACGGGCCGATCGAGGCGACCATGGTGTCCTTCTCGGCGTCGTTGGCGCGGTGCATCAGCATCCCCACGCCGAGGTCGTAGCCGTCGAGCACCACGTAGGCCAGCAGGGCCAGGCCCATGACGGCCATGAAGATCACGGGCAGCAGCGTTTCGGCGTTCATGCGGGGCTCCTTTGGGCGGCTGCCACGGCCGTACGGGCACCGGCACGAGGGGCGTCGGGCAGCAAGGCTTCCTCGGGTTTTTCGGCCAGGTAGCGCAGCACCCCGACGTAGGCGACGATCAGCACGGCATAGACGACCAGGTACGCGGCGAGCGTCAGCCCGATCATCGGCGGAGGCACCGTGGAGGCGACCTCGGCGGTGCGCAGCACGCCGAACACGATGTAGGGCTGGCGGCCGATCTCGGTGACGTACCAGCCGGCGACCGTGGCCACCCAGCCGGAGAAGCTCATCGCCGCCAGCGACCACAGCAGGGGCCGCGGCAGCCGCTCGGCCACCCAGCCGCGGCGGCGGGCGATCCACCAGCCCGTCCAGCTGACCGCGAGCATCAGCACGCCGACGCCGACCATCACGCGAAAGCCATAGAACAGCGGCGCCACGGGGGGATGCTCGCCGGGGAACTCGTCCAGCCCCTTGAGCTCGCCGTCACTGCGGTGGGTCAGGATCCAGCTCGCGCCGCGCGGGATGGCGACCGCGTAGTGGTTGGCCCGCTCGGCCTCGTCGGGCACCGCGAACAGCAGCAGCGGGGCACCGCGTTCGGTCTGCCAGATGCCTTCCATCGCGGCGATCTTCTGCGGCTGGTGTTCGAGCGTGTTCAGCCCGTGCAGGTCGCCGGCCAGGATCTGCAGCGGGATCAGCACCGCGCCCAGCGTCAGGCCGGTGCGCAGCGCCAGCGGCGTGGAACGGTTGGCCGTGCCGCGCAGCACCTGCCAGGCACTCACGCCGGCCACCAGGAATGCCACCGTCAGCCCCGAGGCGAGCAGCATGTGCGCGAGCCGGTACGGGAACGAGGGGTTGAACACCGCCTCGACCCACGAGCGCACGTGCACCTCCCCGTTGACCAGCTCGTAGCCGGCAGGCGTCTGCATCCAGGAGTTCAGGCTCAGGATCCAGAACGCCGACAGCGTGGTGCCGAAGGCCACCAGGAAGGTCGCGATCAGGTGCATGCGCTCGGAGACCTTGCCGTGGCCGAACAGCATCACGCCGAGGAAGGTGGCCTCGAGGAAGAACGCGGTCAGCACCTCGTAGCCGAGCAGCGGGCCGGCGATGTTGCCGGCGCGCTCCATGAAGCCCGGCCAGTTGGTGCCGAACTGGAAGCTCATCGTGATGCCCGAGACCACGCCGAGCGCGAAGGTCAGCGCGAAGACCTTGGTCCAGAAGCGGTACGCGGTGAGCCAGCCGGTGGCCTGGGTCCGCAGCCAGCGCCAGCGGAAGAACAGCAGGGTCCAGCCCAGCGCGATGCTGATGGTCGGGAACAGGATGTGGAAGGTGATGTTGGCCGCGAACTGGATGCGGGCCAGCAACAGGGCGTCCATGGCGGCCTCCTCAATGCACCTTGCCGCCGGGCAGGGCCTTCACCTTGCCGGTGAACTCGAGCACCTTCTGCACCTTGGAGCCCATGCGCATCAGCTGCGACAGGGTCTGGGCGTCCAGGCGCTGCACGTCGTCGAACCAGGTGAGCATCAGCTCGATCAGGTCGTGCATGCCCTTCATGCGCTCCTGCGCGATGCGGTCTTCCTCGGTGGAGGGGGTCTCCAGCAGCGCGTTGCGCAGCATCGACAGCGTCGGCTCGATCTCGCGCCGGCGCCGTTCCTCGGCCAGCGTGCGGAAGATTTCCCACGCGTCGGTGGGGGCCTCGAAATACTCGCGCCGGTCGCCCGGCAGGTGCCGCAGCCGCACCAGACGCCAGGCCTGCAGCTCCTTCAGCCCCATGCTGACGTTGGAGCGCGAGAACTCCAGCTGCTCGGCGATCTGCTCGGCGTTGAGCGGTTCGGGGGAGACGAAGATCAGCGCATAGATCTGGCCGACGGTGCGGTTGATGCCCCAGCGGCTGCCCATCTCGCCGAAGTGCGACACGAAGCTGCGGACGAGCGGCGACAACGTGCTCACGGAAGACTCCTGGAATTGCGTTGCATCAAGTATGGTCTGAAATTTCAAGAAATTCTGAAATTACAGAATGACCAGGTGANTCACTCGGATTTCCCTGTGCCGCAGGCGGATGCCGCGGCGGTTCCCCCTGCCGGCCGGGCCGGCTGCCGATAATCGACCGTTGCCCCTGCCTCGCTGCCAGCGATGTCCCGGTCCCGTGTTCCTGTCGCCTCCCGCGTGCGCCGCGCGCTGCTGCCGGCCGCCGGAGGGCGCCGTGCCGCCCGGGCAGGGCCGCCGCAGGCGATGGTGCGTCCCTGGCCGGCCGGGCTGCCGCACGAAGCCCTCGACCGGGGCGCTCCAGTGCCCCGGGGGACTGCGTGCGCAGGACTTGTGGCAACCGCTCGTCGACGAGCCGGCGTCCGGTCTGCCGCGATAATCCGGCGAACTTTTCGTCTTGCCCCGAAGGGAAGTGCCATGACTCCATCGCGCCGTCGTCTTCCGGTCCCCGTCGCCCCGTGCCGCGGGCAGCGTCACCCCGCCTGCCGCGAGGCGCGATGAGCTGCGGGCTGGAGCTGCAGGGCCGGCGCATCGTGCTCGGCCTGAGCGGAGGAATCGCCTGCTACAAGAGCGCCGAGCTGGTGCGCCTGCTGACCAAGGCGGGCGCCAGCGTGCAGGTGGTGATGACCGAGGCGGCGCAGCAGTTCATCACCCCGGTGACGATGCAGGCGCTGTCGGGCCACCCGGTCTACACCGACCAGTGGGATGCGCGCGAGCCCAACAACATGGCGCACATCAACCTGACGCGCGGGGCCGACGCCATCGTGATCGCGCCGGCCAGCGCCGACTGCATCGCGAGGCTGGCGCACGGCCGCGCGGACGACCTGCTGAGCCTGACCTGCCTGGCGCGGCCCTGGGGTGCAGCCGAGGGGCGCTGCCCGCTGCTGGTCGCCCCGGCGATGAACCGCGAGATGTGGGCGCACCCGGCCACGCAACGCAACGTCGCGCAGGTGATCGCCGACGGCGCGATCGTGCTGGGCCCGGACCGGGGCGACCAGGCCTGCGGCGAGGTCGGCGACGGCCGCATGCTGGAGCCGGCCGACCTGTTCGAGGAGATCGTCGCGGCCTTCCAGCCCAAGGCGCTGGCGGGCAAGCGCGTGCTGGTCACGGCCGGGCCGACCTTCGAGGCGATCGACCCGGTGCGCGGCATCACCAACCTGTCCAGTGGCAAGATGGGCTTCGCGATCGCGCGCGCGGCACGCGAGGCCGGCGCCGAGGTCACGCTGGTGGCCGGCCCGGTGGCGCTGCCCACGCCGCGCGGCGTCACGCGCGTGGACGTGCGCAGCGCCCGGCAGATGCTGGAGGCGGTGCTGCCGCGCGCGCCGCAGCACGACGTGTTCGTCGCCACCGCCGCGGTGGCCGACTGGCGGCCGGCGACGCTGTCCGAACACAAGATCAAGAAGGAAGGCAAGAAGCTCGCGCCGACCTTCGAGCTGGTCGAGAACCCGGACATCCTCGCCACCGTCGCGGCGCTGCCCGACCGCCCGTACTGCGTCGGCTTCGCCGCCGAGAGCGAGAACCTGCTCGCCCACGCGCGCGCCAAGCTGGAGCGCAAGAAGGTGCCGCTGGTCGTCGGCAACCTGGGCCCGGCCACCTTCGGCCGCGACGACAACGCCCTGCTGATCGTCGACGCGCAGGGGCACCGCCCGCTGCCGGCCGACGGCTCCACCGCGGACAAGCTCACGCTGGCGCGCGAACTGGTGCGCGAGATCGCCGCGCGCATCGCTCCCCACTCTGCCTGAAGAAGACCCGTTCCATGCTCCGACGCATCGAGGCCCGCATCGTCAACCCGCTGCTGGGCACCCGCATCCCGCTGCCGACCTATGCCACCGACGGCGCCGCCGCGATGGACCTGCGCGCCTGCCTGGAGGAGCCGCTGGTGCTGGCGCCCGGCCAGCGCGCGCTGGTCAAGACGGGCCTGGCGATCAACATGATGGACCCGGGGCTGGTCGCGATCGTCGCGTCGCGCTCGGGCCTGTCGCTCAAGCACGGCATCCGCGTCGCGCAGGGCATCGGCGTGATCGACGCCGACTACCACGGCGAGATCGGCGTGATCCTGGCCAATGACGGCGAGCAGCCCTTCACCATCGAGCCGGGCGAGCGCATCGCCCAGCTGATGTTCCAGCCGGTGGTGCAGGTGGGCCTGCAGTTCGTCGACAACTTCTCCACCACCACCGCGCGCGGCGAAGGCGGCTTCGGCAGCACCGGGCGGCTCTGAGCGCGCGCGGCGCGCCTCAGCCGTGCGCCGGGCGGGGCAGCGCTGAGGGCACGCGCCTGAGCGCCAGCAGCAGGCCGGCCATGATGCAGGCCGCGCCGGCCCAGCCTGCGGGGGTGAGGCGGTCGCCGAACAGCGCGAAGGCAAACAGCGTGGCGAACAGCGGGTCGCTGGTCTCGATGATCTGCACGCTGCTGGCTGGGCCGGTGTGCACCGCGCGGGTCGTGAAGTAGAAGCCGCCGATGGTCGGCAGCAGCACCATCCCGGCGATCGCGGCCCCGGCCTGCAGGCCGGGCCAGGAGAAGCCCTCGAGCAGCACCGGCACCAGCAGGTACAGGCTGCCCAGCCCGAACAACCATGCCAGGTGCGCCAGCCCGCTGCCCATGCGCCACAGCTTGGAGACGAAGATGAACAGCGCGTAGCCGAGGCCGGCCAGCAGCGCCAGCGCGATGCCCAGCGGGCTGCCCGAGACATCCGCCTCGTGCGAAAAGATCATCCAGACGCCGCCGACGATCAGCCCGAAGGCCAGCGCGCGGAACAGCCCGATGCGTTCTCCCAGGCACAGGGCCGACAGCAGGATCGTGACCCCGCCGGCCGCATAGGTGAGGAACGACACCAGCGGGATGCTGGCCTCCTTGAAGGCCCAGGTTTCCAGGTAGTACAGGCTGAACATGCCGAGGAAGGCCAGCACCGCCAGCCGCGGCGCCTGGTGGCGCAGCGCCACGACCTGCCGCCGCCGGCCGGGATCGACGGCGCACAGCGCGAGCACGACCAGGAAGGCGAAGAAGCACTTCAGGAACGCGAGCTCGTGGTACGAGGCCCCGCCCCGGAACGCAAGGCGGTTCCACGAACCGAGCGTGCCGTTCAGGATGGCGGCGCTCAGGGCATAGAGCTCGGGGCGAGCACGCGGCGTACTCGGCATGTCGGCAACTCCGGGAAAAGGAACCGCCGCGCGGGGCGCAGCGGGCTGCGGCGGGGCGGGGGGCTGATGTCGCTGCGACCGGTGCGGGACCGGCCGCGGGTGCCGGTCAGTGCACCGAGGTGCCGGGCGGCGCGCTGTTCAGCACGGTGAAGACCGGCTGGCCGACCGAGCGGTTGGCGATCTCCTCGGGGGTGGCTTCGCGCACGTCGCGCACCTTGAGCAGCAGGCGCAGCGCGATGCCGGCCAGCGGATGGTTGCCGTCGAGCACCACGTGGCTGTCGTAGACCTCGGTGACCGTGTAGATCACGTCGTTGGGCATGCCCTGGGTGGTGGCGCCCTCGGGCACGCCGTCGAACTGCATGCCCGGCTCGATGTGTTCCGGGAAGATGCGGCGCTCCTCGAAGAACACGAGTTCGGGGCGGTAGTCGCCGAAGGCGTGTTCGGGTTCGAGGTGCAGGCGGGCTTCGAAGCCGACGGTCTGGCCTTCCAGCACTTCCTCGACCTTGGCCAGCAGGTCGTCTCCGCCGTAGAAGAACTCGACCGGCTCGGTGAGCTCGTCGATCAGGCGGCCCAGGGTGTCTTCGAGTCGCCAGGTGAGGCTGACGACGCAAGGATTCGCGATCAACATCAGGCAATCATCGCACAATGCCTTCATGGACATCGACAAGAAGCTTTCCCTGCTCGGGGGTCTGACTCCCGCGCAGTTCATGCGTCGCCACTGGCACAAGAAACCCCTGCTGATCCGCCAGGCCGTCCCGGGCCTCGAGCCGCTGGTGTCGCGCGCCGAGCTCTTCGAGCTGGCCGGGCGCGACGACGTCGAATCCCGCCTGATCGTGCACGGCGAGCGCGGCTGGACGCTGCGCCACGGGCCGTTGCCGCGCCGCGCGCTGCCACCGCTGTCGCGTCCGGGCTGGACGGTGCTGGTGCAGGGCGTGGACCTGCAGGTGGACGCGGTGCACGCGCTGATGCAGCAGTTCCGCTTCGTGCCGGACGCGAGGCTGGACGACCTGATGATCTCCTACGCCACCGACGGCGGCGGCGTCGGCCCGCACTTCGATACCTACGATGTGTTCCTGCTGCAGGTGCACGGCCGGCGGCGCTGGCGCATCGGCCGGCTGGACGACCCGCAGCTGGTGCCCGGCGTGCCACTGAAGATCCTCGCCAACTTCGAGCCCGAGGAGGAATGGGTGCTCGAGCCGGGCGACATGCTGTACCTGCCGCCGCGCTGGGCGCACGACGGCATCGCCGAGGGCGAGTGCATGACCTACTCGGTGGGCTTCCGCTCGCCGCGCCGCAGCGAGCTGGCGCGCGAGGTGCTCGTGCGCATGCTGGAAGCGCAGGAGGAGGACGAGGTGCTGTACCGGGATCCCGGCCAGCCGGCCACCGGGACGCCCGGGCTGATCCCGCCGCCGCTGCGCGACCATGCCGAGCGGGCCATTGCACGGCTGCTGGGCGACCGCACGGCGCTGGACTGCGCGCTGGGCGAGTACCTGACCGAGCCCAAGCCGCATGTCTGGTTCGACGGTGCCGCAGCGCGGGAGGCGGCGGACCTCTCCGGCGGCGTGCGCCTGGACCGGCGCACCCGCATGATGTATGACGCGCGTCACGTGTTCATCAACGGCGAGTCGTATCGTGCCGGCGGGCGCGACGCGGTGCTGATGCGCCGGCTGGCGGACCGCCGCGAGCTCGGCGCGGCCGAGGTGGCCCGCCTGAGCGACGGCGCGCGCCAGCTGCTCGAGCAGTGGGCCGATGACGGCTGGCTGCACGCCCTGGACCCCTCCTGAAGGAGCTGACCATGGACCCCACTTCCGGCACCGACGTCTACCGTCGGTTCGAGTCGCGTTCACAGTTCCAGGACGAGCTGCGTGCCGCCTTCGAGCTGGCGGCCACGCAGGGGGCCCGCGAGATCTGGTTGTGCGACGTCGACTACGCCGACTGGCCGCTGGGCGAGCGGGCGGTGGTGGACAGCCTCGCGCGCTGGGCGCACAGCCACCGGCGGCTGCGGGTGCTGGCGCTCCACTTCGACGAGATCGTGCGGCGGCATGCGCGCTGGGTGAACTGGCGCCGTGACTGGGCGCACATCGTCGAGTGCCGGTCGATCGAGAACCTGCGCCCCGAGCAGGTGCCGCGTGCGTGGCTCGCACCGGGGTTGCACGGGGTGCGGTTGCTGGATGACCGGCTGTACCGCGGGGTGGCGGAGAACCGGGCCGCGTCGATGCTCAGGGCCGCCGAGGCGCTGGACGAGCTGTGGCACCAAGGCACCGATGCGTTTCCTGTCTACACACTTGGGCTGTGAATTCTGGTTTTCCCGGGGATATAATTTTCGATTAGCGTGGAAATGGTCACGTGAAACTGAACATTTTGGCGCTCGGCTGGGACTCAGTTCATCAGGGTTCTGCCGAACACCGGTGATTGGTCGAAAAAACTTACTGAGGAATAAGGAATGAACAAGTCGCTTCTGTTGACGTCCGTGATCGCTGCCGCCATGGCCCTGGCCGCCTGCGGCAAGAAGGAAGAACCGGCTCCTGCTCCGGCCGTCGAGGCCCCGGCTCCGGCTCCCGCGGAACAACCTGCCGAGCAGCCGGCCGAGCAACCGGCCGAGCAGCCCGCTGGCGAGCAGCCGGCCGAAGCCGCACAGCCCGCCGAGGAAGCCGCTTCCGACGCTGCTCCGGCCGCCGAAGAGCCCGCCTCCAACTGATCGGTTCGAGGCCACTCGTGAAAAGCCGCCTGCGGGCGGCTTTTTTGTTGCCTTTTTGTTACGAACGTTAAGCGGATTATCAGGCGCGCAGCCAGGAAAAACCGTCGAGCGGCCCGGCGACCACGATCTCGTCCGCCGCGCAATCCAGCGCCGTCGCCAGCGCCCGGGCTGCCTGCGCCGGGGTGTTGTTCTGCTCGCTCAGGTGCGCGGCCACGACGTGGCGCAGGCCGTCATGGCCGCAGGCGGCCAGGATCTGCGCGGCCGTGTCGTTGGACAGGTGCCCCAGGCGCCCGGCGATGCGCGCCTTCAGCGAGGCCGGGTAGCGCGAGGCCTGCAGCATCTGCAGGTCGTGGTTGCATTCCAGCAGCAGCGCAGTGCAGGCCTGCAGCTGCGCCAGCAGGTGCGCGGTGGCACAGCCGGCATCGGTGAGCAGCCCGAGCTTGGCGTCGCCGTCGGTGCAGGTCAGCTGCAGCGGCTCGCGCGCGTCATGCGGCACGGTGTAGGGCGTGATGGCCAGCTCGCCCAGATCGACGGGCAGGCCGTCGTGCACGAAATGCACCGGAAGGCCGGCCTCCTCGGGCGCGCCGATCGCCTGCCAGGTGCCGCGGCTGGTGTAGAGCGGCACGCGGTGGCGGCGCGCCAGGGTCAGCGCGCAGCCGACGTGGTCGCCGTGCTCGTGGGTGATGAACACGCCGGACAGCTCGGTGGCGGCCACGCCGGCGCGGGCCAGCCGGGCTTCGAGCTCGCGCAGCGAGAAGCCGCAGTCCACCAGCAGCCGGGTGGCCGGGCCGGTGCCGCTGCTGGCCTCGATCAGCGTGGCGTTGCCGGTGCTGCCGCTGCCCAGGCTGCAGAAGCGGATCATCGGCCGGCAGCGGGGGAGGTCAGCGCTTGAGGTCTTCGGCCAGCAGCTGGACGATGCGCTGCGCCACGGCTCCGGTCTCGGGCGCGCCCTGGGCGTTCTGCACCGACACGAGGGTGCGCTGCTCGCCGTCGCCGCGCACGGCGATGCGGTAGCGCGCCGGGGCGATGTCCTCGGCCTTGCCGCCGATGCCGAACCAGCGCGTCAGCAGGCCTGGTTCACGGCGGCCGTCCTCGGGCGAGGGCTGGACGTAGCGGACGAAGTACAGGCCTTGGGCGCGGTCGCGGTCCTCGACCGTGAAGCCGGCGCGGTCCAGCGACAGGCCGACGCGCCGCCAGGCGCGGTCGAAGCCGTCGTCCACCTGCACCGCAGGCTGGCCATCGGCCGAGACGACGCGGGCTCGCTCGGGTGCGGCCGGGGCCGCCGCCACGGCGGCTTCGGCGTCCTTGGTTTCCTTGGCCGCGCCCAGCTTGACCATCAGGCGGGCCAGGATCTGCGCTTCCAGTTCCGGATCGGCCGGCGCGGGTTGCCAGCGGGTCTGGTCCTGCAGCTGGTTGGTGTAGACCTCTTCCATCCGCCGGTGGCTGATGAAGATCTCGGTGCCGCCCGCGGTGCGCTCGACGCGCGTGCGGAAGCGGTCCATCTCGCCGGTGGAGTAGAGCGAGTCCAGCACCCGGCCGACCGTGCGGCGGATGATGTCCATCGGCAGCTTGGCGCGGTTCTCGGCCCAGTCGGTCTCCATGACGCCGGTGTCCTGCGAGTCGGTCGTCAGGTTGAAGCCGAGTTCCTCCCAGAACTCCTTCAGCTGCGGCCAGAGCTGCTCGGGCGTCTGCGAGGTGACCAGCCAGCGCTGGTTGCCGGCGCGTTCGATGCGCACGTCGCCGACCGCGTCCGGCGCCACCGGGGTGGCCGCGGCGGCCGCCGGCGCGGCGGCGACCTGCTGCTGGTAAACGGTCGCGCTGACCGAGCCGCTGCCGGGCACCTGGTAGCGCGGGTCACGGGCCAGCTGGGTGAGGTCGGGCGGCACTTCCAGACGCGCCGTCTTGGCGCCGCCGGAGCGGTAATCGACCTTGTCGCCCTCGAGCATGGAACCGAGGGACGAGCAGCCGGCCAGCGCGGCGGCAAGGGCCAGCGCAGTCAGCCGGGTCGCGGGTGCTGCCAGCCGGTACAGGGGCGCATTCACAGAAGACATCTCCGTTTCGAGCTGAGGGGATGCCGGCGCGGCCGTGCCTGCCAGGCCGCCGCGCGCGGCGCTCAGATCAGATTCGCTTCGCGCAGGGCTTGTTCCAGCGCGGCGTGGTGGGGGGCGGACAGCGGCACCAGCGGCAGGCGCAGTGCGCCGCCGATCCTGCCCATGCGGGCCAGCGCCCATTTCACGGGAATCGGGTTCGGTTCGACGAACAGCAGCTTGTGCAGCGGCAGCAGCTGCAGGTGCAGCTCGGCGGCGCGCTTGGCGTCGCCGGCCAGGGCGGCGCGGCACAGCTCGCTCATCGCGCGCGGGGCCACGTTGGCGGTGACGCTGACGTTGCCATGGCCGCCGAGCAGCATGAGGGCGACCGCGGTCGCGTCGTCACCGGAATAGATCGAGAAGCCCTTGGGGGCCTGCTTGATCAGCCAGGCCGCACGCTCGATGTTGCCGGTGGCTTCCTTGATGCCGACGATGCCCGGCACCTGCGCCAGGCGCAGCACGGTGTCGTGCTGCAGGTCGGCCGAGGTGCGGCCCGGCACGTTGTACAGCACCATCGGGATGTCGACCTTCTCGGCGATGGTGCGGAAGTGCTGGTACTGGCCTTCCTGGGTGGGCTTGTTGTAGTAGGGCACCACCTGCAGCGTGCAGTCCGCGCCGACCTGCTTGGCGTAGCGCGACAGCTCGATGGCCTCGGCGGTGGAGTTGGCGCCGGCGCCGGCCATGATCGGCACGCGGCCCTTGGCGTGTTCCACCGCGGCGCGGATGATCTCCGCCTGCTCCTCGACGGTGACCGTCGGCGACTCGCCGGTCGTGCCGACCACGCCGATGCAGTTGGTGCCTTCGGCGATGTGCCAGTCGATCAGTGCGCGCAGGGTGTCGTAGTCGACACTGCCGTCTTCGTGCATCGGCGTCACGAGCGCGACGATGCTGCCAACAATCGGAGTCATGGGTCCTGGTTCCTTGGAATCTGGGGATTTTACTCGTGCCCGGAGGCTCATCCGGGCAGCCGGTAACGGGGCGCGGCGACGTCCGCCCGCTCGTGGACCGCGACCAGGCGCTGCACGTAGCGCGGCGGCGCGTCGAGGAATCCGTCCTCGTAGGCCACCGGGCGCAGCCGGCCCTGGACCGCCTGCAGCAGCTCGCCCGGACGCAGCAGGAAATCCGGCCGCGACGGCCGGCCGACCGTTTCGTTGCCGACCGCGAAGGTCTCGTAGATCAGCACGCCGCCCGGGGCGACCCGCTCGACCAGCAGGGGCAGCAGCCGCCGCCACAGGTAGTTGGTGACGACCACCGCGTCGAAACGGCGCTCGCCGAGCGGCCAGGGGCCCTGCTCGATGTCGGCCACGACGACCTCGGCGCAGTCCGCGAGCGGCGCGACGGCGGCGGCGTCGCGGTCCAGCGCGGTGACGCGGCAACCGCGCGCGGCGAACCAGCGCACGTGCCGGCCCGCGCCGCACGCCACGTCCAGCACGGTGGCGCCGGCCGGGACCAGGTGGCCGTAGCGCTGCACCCAGGGCGAGGGCGCCTGGCTGGCGTGGGGGATCGGGGCGCTCATCGCCGGCCTCCGCGCAGGGCGCTTGCCCCGGGGCAGGCGGCAGGGCGGCACGGGCGTGCCGCGACGGAACGGGCGGGCAGGCTCAGAAGCAACTCCAGATCTGGTTGGCGATCTCGACCATCAGGTCGGGCTGCTGGTACCACATGAAGACGGCAGCCAGCGCCGCCAGCGCCAGCGCCCACAGCAGGGCGCGCAGCCACAACGGGGTGGAGCGGGGCGTGTCCATGGCCTGCCATCATGCCGCGGCCTGCGCCGGACGCGAAATGGCGCTTTCCCGCACGGGGAGATTCACCAGCGCGGCGAACACGCCCAGCGCCACGGCCAGCCACCAGACCACGTCGTAGCTGCCGGTGCTGTCGTACAGCTTGCCGCCCAGCCACACGCCCAGGAACGAGCCGATCTGGTGCGACAGGAACACGAAGCCGCCCAGCATCGAGAGGTAGCGCACCCCGAAGATCTGCGCGACCACCGCGTTGGTCGGCGGCACGGTGGACAGCCACAGCAGGCCGATGACGGACGAGAAGACGTAGACGCTGGCCGGCGACAGCGGGACGAACAGGAAGATCACGATCGCCACCGAGCGCAGGAAATAGATGCTCGCGAGGATGTGGCGCTTCTGCAGCCGCTGTCCGAGCACGCCGGCGATGTAGGTGCCGAACACGTTGAACAGGCCGATCAGGGCCAGCGCGTAGGTGGCGACCTCCGGTGCCAGGCCCTGGTCCTTCAGGTAGCTGGGCATGTGCACGCCGATGAACACCACCTGGAAGCCGCAGACGAAGTAGCCGGCCGTCAGCAGCTGGAAGCTCGGGTAGGTGAAGGCCTCGCGCAGCGCCTGGCCGATGCTCTGTTGCACTCCCCCGGCCGCGGCCGCGACCTTGGGCTCCTTCAGCCCCCAGGACAGCGGGATGATCGCCAGCGCCAGGCAGCCCAGGATGAACAGCGCGTTCTGCCAGCCGAAGCCGCCGATCAGCCAGTTCTCCACCGGCACCATCAGGAACTGCCCGAACGAGCCGGCGGCTGCCGCCACCCCCATGGCCCAGGAGCGCTTCTCCGGCGCGACGTTGCGCCCGATGACGCCGTAGATGATCGCGTAGGTGGTGCCGGCCTGCGCCATGCCGATCAGCACCCCGGCGCTGCCGGTGAATGCCAGTCCGGAAGTCGCCAGCGCCATCAGCACCAGGCCGCCGGCGTACAGCAGCGTGCCGACGATCAGCACCCGGAATGCCCCGAAACGGTCGGCCAGCATGCCGGCGAACGGACCGGCCACGCCCCACATCAGGTTCTGCACCGCCATCGCGAAGGCGAAGGTTTCGCGGTTCCAGCCGCGGTCCATCGTGATCGGCTGCAGCCACAGGCCGAAACCGTGACGGATGCCCATCGACAGGGTGACGATCAGGGCGCTGCACACCAGCACCTGGACCATCGAGAGCTTGGGAGGGGGGGAGGACTGCATGATGCGGTGACTGTAGCGAAACCTGCACTGTTTTGCCGGAACGGGGGCGACGGAGCGGCCGACGAGGCGCCTAGAATCCGCCGCCATGGCGACCAAACCGAGTTCGAAACGCGACGCCGGCTACGGCGAGGCGTCGATCCGCGTGCTGAAGGGCCTGGAACCGGTCAAGCAGCGCCCGGGCATGTACACCCGTACCGACAACCCGCTGCACATCGTGCAGGAGGTGATCGACAACGCCGCCGACGAGGCGCTGGCCGGCTACGGGCGGCGCATCGCGGTGACGGTGCACACCGACGGCTCCGTCAGCGTCGAGGACGACGGCCGCGGCATCCCGGTGGGCCTGCACCCCGAGGAAAAGGTGCCGGTGGTCGAGATCGTGTTCACCCGGCTGCACGCCGGCGGCAAGTTCGACAAGGGCGCAGGCGGCGCCTACAGCTTCTCCGGCGGCCTGCACGGCGTGGGCGTGAGCGTGACCAACGCACTGTCCAAGCGCCTGGAAGTGTCGGTCTGGCGCGATGGCCAGGTCGCCAGCATGGTGTTCAGCGGCGGCGACGTGGTCGAGCCGCTGAAGAAGCGCAAGGCCGACCCGGGCGACCGCAGGTCCGGCACCACGGTGCGGGTGTGGCCGGATGCGAAGTATTTCGAGAGCGCCGACCTGCCCAGGCACGAGCTGGTGCACCTGCTGCGCAGCAAGGCGGTGCTGATGCCCGGCGTCGAGGTGACGCTGACCTGGGAGAGGAGCGGCGAGACCCAGACCTGGCTCTACAAGGGCGGCCTGCGCGACTACCTGATGCAGACCCTGTCGGCCGACCCGGTGATCCCGCTGTTCGAGGGCGAGCACTACGCCGAGGAGGGCGAGACCGAGAACTTCGCCGAAGGCGAGGGCGCGGCCTGGTGCGTGGCCTTCACCGAGGACGGTTCGCCGGTGCGCGAGAGCTACGTCAACCTGATCCCGACGGTGGCCGGCGGCACGCACGAGGCGGGCCTGAAGGACGGCATGTTCGGTGCGGTCAAGGGGTTCATCGAGCTGCACTCGCTGCTGCCCAAGGGCGTCAAGCTGATGCCCGAGGACGTGTTCTCGCGCGCCAGCTTCGTGCTCTCGGCCAAGGTGCTGGACCCGCAGTTCCAGGGCCAGACCAAGGAGCGCCTGAACAGCCGCGACGCGCTGCGCCTGGTGTCGACCTACGTGAGGCCGGCGATGGAGCTGTGGCTGAACCAGCATGTCGAGGTCGGCAAGCGGCTCGCCGAGCTGGTCATCAAGCAGGCCCAGGCGCGCCAGCGCGCCGGCCAGAAGGTCGAGAAGAAGAAGGGCTCGGGCGTGGCGGTGCTGCCCGGCAAGCTGACCGACTGCGAGAGCCGCGACATCTCGGTCAACGAGGTGTTCCTGGTCGAAGGCGACTCGGCCGGCGGCAGTGCCAAGATGGGCCGCGACAAGGAGACCCAGGCCGTCCTGCCGCTGCGCGGCAAGGTGCTCAACGCCTGGGAGGTCGAGCGCGACCGGCTGTTCGCCAACAACGAGATCCATGACATCGCGGTGGCGATCGGCGTCGACCCGCACGGGCCGAACGACGAGCCGGACCTCTCCGGGCTGCGCTACGGCAAGATCTGCATCCTCTCGGACGCCGACGTCGACGGCTCGCACATCCAGGTGCTGCTGCTGACGCTCTTCTTCCGGCACTTCCCCAAGCTGATCGAGCGCGGCCACGTCTACATCGCCAAGCCGCCGCTGTTCCGCATCGACGCGCCGGCGCGCGGCAAGAAGCCGGCGGCCAAGATCTATGCGCTCGACGAGGGCGAGCTCACCGCCACGCTGGACAAGCTGCGCAAGGAGGGCTGCCGCGAAGGCTCCTGGACCATCAGCCGCTTCAAGGGCCTGGGCGAGATGAGCGCCGAGCAGCTGTGGGAGACCACGCTGAACCCGGACACGCGCCGGCTGCTGCAGGTCGGCTACGGCAAGCTGGACTTCGCGCGCACCGAGCAGCAGCTGGCCAAGCTGATGGGCAAGGGCGAGGCGGCCGCGCGCCGCGAACTGATGGAACTCCACGGCGATGCCGTGGAGGTCGACATCTGACGGCGCCGGCATGATCGGCAGCGCCCGCATCCGGCTGCGGCCGACGCTGGTCGACGACCTGGACTACGTGCTCACGGTCGAGAACGATCCCGTCAACCGGCCCGCCATCACCCCGTGGGAGCGCACCCAGCACGAGGCCGCGGTGCGCTTCCCGGATTTCCGGCACTTCATCGTCGAGGCGGGCGACAGCGCCGAGCCGGCCGGCTTCGTGATCCTGGTGGGCTGCCGCAGCCCGCACCGCTCCATCGAGCTCAAGCGCATGGTGATCCAGCGCAAGGGCGAGGGCCTGGGACGCGCCTGCCTGCGGCTGCTCAAGAAGATCGCCTTCGAGGACCTCGGCGCGCACCGCTTCTGGCTGGACGTGAAGGTGCACAACGTGCGCGCCAAGGCCCTGTACGACAAGGAAGGCTTCGTCGAGGAAGGGCGGCTGCGCGAATGCGTGCGCACCGAGGGCGGCTACGAATCGCTGGTGGTGATGTCGCTGCTCGACCGCGAATACGCCGAGCGCCGCCGTGCGAGCCTGGAGGACGCCTGAAGGCGAGCAACACCGGACTGAAACATGACGCAAGAGACGATCGACCTGTTCGAAGGCACCATCGGCGGCGAGGGCGACGACATCACGCTCGCCCACTACGCCGAGCGCGCCTACCTGGAGTACGCGCTGTCGGTGGTCAAGGGCCGCGCGCTGCCCGACGTGACCGACGGCCAGAAGCCGGTGCAGCGGCGCATCCTGTTCACGATGGAGCGCATGGGGCTGGCCTACACCGGGCCCAACGGCGCCAAGCCGGTCAAGAGCGCCCGCGTGGTCGGCGACGTGCTCGGCAAATACCACCCGCACGGGGACCAGGCGGCCTACGACGCGCTGGTGCGCATGGCGCAGGATTTCTCGCAGCGCTATCCGCTGATCGACGGGCAGGGCAACTTCGGCTCGCGCGACGGCGACGGGGCGGCCGCGATGCGCTACACCGAGGCGCGCCTGGCCCCGATCGCGCGGCTGCTGCTCGACGAGATCGACGAGGGCACGGTGGACTTCGTGCCGAACTACGACGGCTCGTTCCAGGAGCCGCGCCAGCTGCCCGCGCGCCTGCCCTTCGTGCTGCTCAATGGCGCGAGCGGCATCGCGGTGGGCCTGGCGACCGAGGTGCCGAGCCACAACCTGCGCGAGGTCGCGGCCGCCACGGTGGCGCTGATCCGCAACGAGAAGCTCTCCGACGACGAGCTGCATGCGTTGCTGCCGGGACCCGACTTCCCGGGCGGTGGCCAGATCATCAGCAGCGCGGCCGACATCCGCGAGGCCTACGCCAGCGGGCGCGGCAGCGTGAAGGTGCGCGCGCGCTGGAAGATCGAGGACCTGGCGCGCGGCCAGTGGCAGCTGGTGGTCACCGAGCTGCCGCCCGGCACCAGCGCGCAGAAGGTGCTCGAGGAAATCGAGGAACTGACCAACCCCAAGGTCAAGGCCGGCAAGAAGACGCTGACCGCCGAGCAGCAGCAGCTCAAGGCCACCGTGCTCAGCGTGCTCGACACCGTGCGCGACGAGTCGAGCAAGGAGTCGCCCGTGCGCCTGGTGTTCGAGCCCAAGACCAGCCGCGTCGACCAGCAGGAGCTGGTCAACACGCTGCTGGCCCACACCAGCCTGGAAAGCTCGGTGCCGATCAACCTGACCGTGGTCGGCGGCGACGGCAGGCCGACGCAGAAGTCGCTGCGCCAGATCCTCACCGAATGGATCCAGTTCCGCCTGGCCACGGTGCAGCGCCGCACGCGATATCGCCTCGACAAGGTGCTGGACCGCATCCACGTGCTCGAGGGCCGGCAGCTGGTGCTGCTCAACATCGACGAGGTGATCCGCATCATCCGCAACGCGGACGAGCCCAAGCCGGCGCTGATCGAGCGCTTCCGGCTCACCGACCGGCAGGCCGAGGACATCCTGGAAATCCGCCTGCGGCAACTGGCGCGGCTGGAGGCGATCAAGATCGAGCAGGAACTGAAGGAGCTGCGCGCCGAGCAGGAGAAGCTCGAGGACATCCTCAACAGCCCGGCCAGCCTGCGCCGCACCGTCATCAAGGAGATCGAGGCGGACGCCAGGCAGTTCGGTGACGAGCGTCGCACCCTCATCCAGGAGGAAAAGCGCGCGGTGGCCGAGGTCAAGGTGATCGACGAGCCGGTCACCGTGGTGGTCAGCCAGAAGGGCTGGGTGCGGGCGCGCCAGGGCCATGGCCACGACGCGGCCAGCTTCGCGTTCAAGGCGGGCGATGGGTTGTACGGCACCTTCGAGTGCCGCACCGTCGACACGCTGCTGGTGTTCGGCAGCAACGGGCGCGTCTACAGCGTGCCCGTCTCGGCGCTGCCGGGGGCGCGCGGCGACGGCCAGCCGGTCACGACGATGATCGAGCTGGAGTCCGGCACGCAGCTGGTGCACTACCACGCCGGCCCGGCAGACACGACCCTGCTGCTGGCCAACACCGCGGGCTACGGCCTGCTGGCGCGCATCGGCGACATGGTCTCGCGCCAGAAGGGCGGCAAGGGCTTCCTGACGCTGGACGAGGGCGCCCGGCTGCTCGCGCCGGCGCGCGTCGGCGCCGGGTCCAAGGTGGCCTGCCTGTCGTACAGCGGCCGGCTGCTGGTGTTCGGGCTGGAGGAGCTCAAGCTGCAGTCCAACGGCGGACGCGGCCTGACGCTGATGGACGTGGACGCCAAGGACCCGCTGGTGTCGGTGGCGGTGTTCGCCGAGGCGCTGGTCGTGGAGGGCGTCGGCCGCGGCGGCAAGCCCAAGTCCGAGACGCTGCGCGGTGCGGCGCTGGCCGCCCACGCCGGCAAACGCGCCCGCAAGGGCAAGGCCACCGAGCTGGGCATGAAGCAGGCGCAGCGCGTACTGCCGGCCTGAGGGGACCCGAAGCCGGTCAGCGCCGGCGCGCCTTGCGCAGGCGCCTGACGTTGGCGTTGACGGCGCGGCTGTAGGGCAGCATGGCCCGGTTGGCCAGGCGCACCGCCTCGAGCGTCGCCTGCGGCCGGGCGGCCCCGAGCCACAGCGCGGGCCAGGCGGCAGTGCACAGCACCACGCCGGTCTGCCAAGCCGCCAGCGCCTTCTCCCACACCATGCGCTGCGATTCGAGCACGGTGGCCAGCGGCCAGGGGCCGGGCTGCCCCATCATCGACAGCCGCCGGTGCATCACTTCGGGCGTGCCGAACGCGATGTCCGCGACGTGCGTCCAGAACGTGAACCAGGGGGGCATCTCGGGCCTTTCGCGCAGGTGGGGCACCCCAGCCTAGCGCTGCGTGCGGCCCGGGCCGTAACAACCCTGGCCGCCCAGGGGCGACGCGGCCGGCGGTCAGCGCCGCAGCGCGGCGGCCAGGCAGGCCAGGCCCAGCACGGCGAACAGCGCGCCGCTCCACGCCTCGTAGGGCAGGCCGAGCAGCGACACCGCGGCATCCGCGCAGGAGGCCTGGATCGCGAACAGCTTCGGCGCCAGGCTTTCCAGGTGCAGCGCGGCCACGACGCGGTCGGCAAAGGTGAGCGCGCACGATTCCGAGCGCGCCGCGACGAAGTGCTGCCACAGCGCGGCGGCCAGGCCGGCGCCGGTCAGCAGCACCGCCAGCCCGGCCAGCGCCGCCTTGAGGCCGCGCCACGGCAGCAGCCAGGCCAGGCCGGCGACGACGCCGAGCATGACGAACAGGAAGCGCTGCAGGATGCACCACGGGCAGGGCAGCATCCCGAACTGGTACTGCGAGAGCAGGGCCGCGGCGACCGCGGCGAAGCTCGCGAGGCAGGTGAAGCCGAGCAGGGCGTTGCGGGTCAGGCGCAAGGTCACTCCACGCTGGATCGTTGCGGCCGGGTCACTCGACCTCGGCGATCAGCTCGATCTCGACGCAGGCGCCGAGCGGGATCTGCGCGACGCCGAAGGCGCTGCGGGCGTGCGCGCCCTTGTCGCCGAACACCTGCACGAACAGCTCCGAGGCGCCGTTCGTCACCAGGTGCTGCTCGGTGTAGTCCGGCGTGCTGTTGACCAGGCTCATCACCTTGACGATGCGGCGCACCTTGTTCAGGTCGCCGACGGCGGCCTGCAGCGTGCCCAGCAGGTCGATCGCGATCGCGCGCGCGGCGGCCTGGCCGTCGGCCGTGCCCAGGTCCTTGCCCAGCTGACCGACCCAGGGCCTGCCGTCCTTGCGCGCGATGTGTCCCGACAGGAACACCAGGTTGCCGGTGCGCACGAACGGGACATAGGCGGCCGCGGGCGTGGCGACCGGCGGCAGCTCGATGTTCAGGGCCTTGAGTTGGTCGTAGACGGACATCGTGTATCGCTCCTCTGAGGGGTATGGACGGTTGACCGGCAATCCTACACTTGGCGTCCGATCAGGGAGAGACCAGGGTGAGGGAGGAGGCCGGATCGGGCCCGGCGGCCTGGGTCGTGTCGCTGGGCATCGTGCTCGGCGCAGCCCTGCAGCTGCAGGAGCGCGCGCTGTGGGCGGGGGTGGGCTATGCGCTGGCGGCGCTGGCGGCCGTCGCGCTGCTGGCCGTGCTCGCCTGGTGGCGGCCGCGGCGGCATGTGCCGGCGGCCCTGCTGGCCGCGCTGGCGCTCGGCTGGGGCGGGGCCGGCTGGCAGGCGCAGCAGCGGCTGGCCGAGCGGCTTGCTCCCGCGCTGGAAGGCGTCGACCTCGACGTGGTCGGCGTGGTCGCGGCCATGCCGCGCGTGCAGCCTTCGGGCATCCGCTTCCGCTTCGCAATCGAGTCGGCGCATGACACGCACGGCCCGGTCCCGGTGCCGCGCGAGGTGCTGCTCGGCTGGTACACCGGCTGGCGCGAAGGCGGCCCGGCGCAGGGGCGACCGCCGGTCGAGCTGAAGGCCGGGCAACGCTGGCAGCTGCGCGTGCGCCTGCGGCAGCCACACGGCAACCTCAACCCGCACGGCTTCGACTACGAGCTGTGGCTGTTCGAGCAGGGCATCGGCGCGACCGGCTACGTGCGCGACACCGGTGCGGCCCCACCGCGCTTGCTCGATGCCGCGGTGGGCCATCCGGTCGAGCGGTGGCGCCAGGCGGTGCGCGACGCGATCCACGCGCAGGTCGACGACGAGCGCGCCGCGGGCGTGCTGGCGGCGCTGGTCACCGGCGACCAGGCAGCGATCGACCGCGATGACTGGGAGGTGTTCCGCATCACCGGCGTCGCGCACCTGATGGCGATCAGCGGCCTGCACGTCACGATGTTCGCCTGGCTGGCCGCGGCCGTGCTGCGGCGGCTGTGGCGGTGCAGCGCCCGCCTGATGCTCGCGCTGCCGGCGCCGGTGGCCGCGCGCTGGGGCGGACTGGCGCTGGCAGCGGCCTATGCCGTGTTTGCCGGCTGGGGTGTACCGGCGCAGCGCACGGTGCTGATGCTGGGCGCGGTCACGCTGCTGGCGCAGGCGGGCCGCCAGTGGCCCTGGCCGGCGGTGCTGTGCGCGACCGCCGCGGTGGTCACGCTGTGCGATCCCTGGGCGCTGCTGCAGCCGGGCTTCTGGCTGTCCTTCGTGGCGGTGGCGCTGCTGATGGCCACCGATGCCGACCAGGTGGTCGCCGCGACCTGGCGCGTCGATGCCGGCGCCAGCCTGTGGCGGCGCCTGCGCGGGCAGGCGTGGGCCAGCGTGCGCGGCATGCTGCGCACCCAGCTGGTGGCCACCGTGGGACTGGCCCCGCTGACCATGGCCTTCTTCCACCAGGTCTCGCTGGTGGGGCTGCTCGCCAACCTGGTCGCGATCCCGCTGGTGACGCTGGCGATCACGCCGCTGGGCCTGCTCGGCGTGTTGGCGCCGCCGGCTGTGGACCCTGGGCGCCGCCTGCGTCGAGGGATTGGGCGCGCTGCTGCAGGCCATGGCCGGCTGGCCGGCCGCGCTGTGGCTGACCGCAGCCGGTCCCGGCTGGGCGGTGGCGGCGGCCGTGGCCGGCGGGGTGCTGGTGGTGCTGCCCCTGCCGTGGCGCGTGCGCCTGCTGGCCCTGCCGCTGCTGCTGCCGCTGGCCTGGCCCGCGCCGCCGCGGCCGCCGGCGGGGAGCTTCGAGCTGCTGGCGGTGGACGTCGGGCAGGGCACCGCGGTGCTGGTGCGCACCGCCCGCCACACCCTGCTGTACGACGCCGGCCCGCAGTACTCGCCCGACAGCGATGCCGGCCAGCGGGTGCTGCTGCCCTTGCTGCGCGCGCTCGGGGAGCGGCGCATCGACCGGCTGGTGCTGTCGCACCGCGACGTCGACCATGTCGGCGGCGCCCGCGCGGTGCTGCAGGCCTACCCCGAGGCCCAGGTGACCAGCTCGCTGGAGGCGGGGCATCCGCTGCTGCAGGGCCGTGCGGATGCGGTGCACTGTGCGGCGTCGCCGTCGTGGACATGGGACGGCGTGCACTTCGAGATGCTGCATCCCGGCCCTGACGAGCACTCGCCGCCGCTCAAGCCCAACCAGGTCTCCTGCGTGCTGAAGGTCAGCGGCGGCGGCCACGCGGCGCTGCTGACCGGCGACATCGAGCGGCGCGAGGAAGCGCGCCTGGTGGTCGAACAGGCCGGGCGGCTGCGTGCCGACCTGCTGCTCGTGCCGCACCACGGCAGCAAGACCTCCAGCTCGGCGGGTTTCCTCGACGCGGTCGCGCCGCGCGTGGCGGTGATCCAGGCCGGCTACCGCAACCGCTTCGGGCATCCGGCCGCGCCGGTGCTGGCGCGCTATGCCGAGCGCGGCATCGAGGTCGTCGCAAGCCCGGCCTGCGGTGCCTACCGCTGGTTTGAGGGGGATGGGGTCTGCGAGCGTGACCTGCGGCGCCGATACTGGCACCATGGGGGCGTGAACCCCGCCTTGCAAGGAGGCAGCCAGCCGGTGGAGGCCCCATGACCCCGACCTACGACGAGATGCACGCCAGCAGCGCGGTGGTGCGGGAGCACTACCGGGTGTACGACCGGTGGCTGGCCAGGCAACCGCGGGACGTGATGCGCTCGCGGCGAGAGGAAGCCGAGGTGATCTTCCGGCGGGTGGGCATCACGTTTGCGGTGTACGGGGCGCAGGACGAGGACGGGGCGGGCACCGAGCGGCTGATCCCGTTCGACCT
>Ga0065720_1018970_pt1 | contig 49730 bp, 51 predicted proteins | sample Thericmetagenome_FD_59107 | JGI IMG/M metagenome (GOLD analysis project Ga0065720, IMG submission 59107) | Thermophilic microbial communities from the Joint Bioenergy Institute, California, USA of rice/straw/compost enrichment - eDNA_2 v2... | ecosystem: Engineered > Solid waste > Grass >... | reverse complement strand
AAGATGCTGATGGCCAAAGCTCTAGTTTCTTTATCTGTAGTTTCAAAGATTTGACCCACTTAGAGCTTAAGGGAAAGCTTACACCAACAAAGAAGAAATATTACAACTTTCTTGTAATTATAGATCATATTAAAGTTCCTGCACCAGGTACTGTTTTGAACAATCTAACTATTACTCAAATGATCGGATCTACAGTTATCTCTAAGGGAACTATTCAGGTGGATTATAACTTGACAGCAGTTACTGAGCTTGAAGATGTAGATTTCGTGAAAAATTATGCTACACCTGGTGAGGCCATTGAAATGTTGTTCTCTTTCCCTGCTCCTTTCACCATCAATTATGATTCAATCATTCTACTCCATTTCCCCTTCTATTATCCAGAGACTATTGCTACAGGTAACCTAGCTTGTCTTGTTGGATCTATCAATAGAGCTTGTAATATCATTGCTGAAAGAACACTCGCAATTCAAGGAAGTTTGCTCGAAATGAATGAAGGTGATACCGTGGATATCACTATTTTCGGAGTTATTCAGCCTATTACTAATGTCCAAAACGAGATCACCTTGGTTGTTAATGCGGGAAATTATGTTGTCCCTCTTGATAGATCATTCAATGTTCCAGACTTAGTCCCATCTGAGTTACCTGGTATCTTCCATATTATCAATGCTACTGTCGAAGCTACTGATGTTCGTTCATTAACAAACTATGAATTGTACTTCAACCTAACTATTCCTGGAGATTCAGATCAGTATGCTTTGAATATCTTGCTGCCACACAGCTATCAATATGATCTCTTCCAAGGAGATACATCTTTCCAGTGTACATTTACCCAGATTACCGACACTCAAAATTTGCTCTTCTTACCCTTCTGTGAGAGACTTGGCTCAAGAATCAAAGTTATCTTCAAAGAAATTGTTCCTAATAACATTCTTTACCAACTCAGAATTCTGAATGTACTCAATCCCGAATACGAAAGATGTGATGCCAATAAAATCAGTTTTTCAGTCTCTACGGCAGATTTTAAGACAGTGTTTCTGACCACACCCCCCAACAGCATGAACATGCCAAGATACAACTTTAGTTTAGAAGGCCAACGCAGACAAATGAGAATCAGTACTTTTGACCTCTATACCAGATTTGAAACTCCTCTTGATAGAAGCGTTGTGTTGACCTTAACAAAAGGTACTCTCTCCCTACCAATTAGAATCGCTTCTAGAGAAGGAGAATATTTCTTAGGTGATACTGTATTCTTTGTGAGCCAGCTTTACTTTACAGCAGTATCAGGAGAAACATACCAAAGAGATATTATTATCCAACAAGGTTTTACAAATACTAGGATGATATTGGGATGTGATACTAATACTATATCCTCAACATTTGAAGTTAAAATTTGGAAGGGTGAACTGGAAGGCAAATTCTACAATGAACCTCCTAGATTGCTAGTCAAAGTTGTTGACACTCCTGTAATTATCCCTGTTCCTAGTAGGATCATCATTCCTCCCGGCGGAAACTCTTTACCAATTTCCTTTGACCTAAGAGAATATATGCCATATGAATCATTATGGATCAGTATATCAATTCCAGATGAGGCAGCCATGTACTTGGCAATCAAAGGTCCTTCTATCATTAGATTCAATCGTGAAGTGAACAAGGGATCTCTCGTAGTCAGTGCCTCATCGACAGTTGATGTCGGAAGACTCTTAAATGTCACTTTGTCATTAGGCGGTAGAAATGCTGAATCATACAGACTTGAAAACCCAGTAGTTGAAGTTGGATTTACTCAGCCACCCTCCGAAGATCCCATAGTCAAATTTATCCAACCTGAGCAAGTTAACTCAACCATTCAAAGAATCAATGCACTGAGTAATCAACCAGGAACTTTATATTATGCAGTCCTATTGAACCAAACAAGAAATCTAAGTTGCGAGGAAATTGTTCAAGGGGCACTTGGAACCCATGTCTATGATAAGTATGATCCCACACAAATTCAATATCACAAACTCCTTATTACAACTGGAAACGTACTAGTCCCCTTCACGGTCTTCAATCTACGAGCTACTGCAGCCTATCTAATTACAGGTTGTTTAGAAGGACAGATGAATGTTTGGAGTCCTGTTACCAAACAGACCTTCACTATGAAAGATAATAATTCGACTGTATTGTCATTTAAAATAACATATGCAGAGCCTATTGGAGCAACTCAAGAAGAAAAATTCCTTTGCTTCTTGTCAAGACACCTAGAGATGCCCAAAGAAGGGTAAGTAAAATTACTTTTTGGTTAATATTTTTAGAATTATTGGAAATGATGGTGTATTCTGTAATTACAAAGACCCAGCCTATGCTGGTGTTACAAATACCTTGATAAATACCACTATGTCAAAGTTCGCCAACCAAACATACTATCTATACTCTGACAGAGCTATAGAAACTTCTGATCCAAGAATAAGTCTATCCACGACTCAGTTGGCAAAATTTAGTGATCCTAATTCTCCACTCAGAAAAGCTTATGAAAACTTTGCCAGTCAGAATCCAGATTTCCCAGGTATCCAAAGCATAGAAGTAGTTGGCCCTATATTTTCTAACCCTCCTCGTATCGCAGGTACTATTGAGGTTGGAACAGGATCGAGCTGGATAGGAGTGGTAGGAATATCTGTTGATGAAACTGGTTATGTTGTTGCTGCCATTGCTAGAGGACGAGTTCCAACTTTCTTTGAGGCTTTCCATGGAGTTGCTAATTCTGATGTTAACGGCAGCAATCATTTTGTATCAAAGGTTCAAGCTAAAAATTACATCAGCTTTAATTTCACTGGATTACAACCTGATACAAATTACGTTGTAGCTCTTTATACCAAAAATTTGGATGATACATTCCTGACTCCAATTCCTGAACCTGTGACGTTGTATATAAGGACTGAAGAGGAGCAAATCATAACAGTTTTAAAAGGGAGCAGGATATCTCTATCTTTGATTTGTATAATTTTAGTTTATTTCTTAACAATTATTACATAAGAGTCCATAAAGTAATTATTACGAAAATATTTGCCAGGTTATGATTCTTTAATTCTTATAATTTAACTCAAAAGAGGGACGGCCTCTAATCTCAGCTTTTGACAAGGGAAATAAGTTTAGAAATTGAAAACTTAATTTTTATTTAAAGAATAAGAAATGTCAAAGACAGTCCTTCCTGCAATTCATGGACTAAGCAGAGGAATCAATACTTATCAATTCGTGACATATGTCATCATACTCATCAAAGTTCTGGCATTTGTTTATATCCTCATTCCCCAAGTGAAAACTATACTAAAAGTTGAATATTTAATTCTTGTCTAACCAAGATAGATTATTCTCTCAATCCTTTATTTCCTTCCTACTTTAGGAATGATCTTTTTTGGATTAAAAATGACCTTGAGTGATCCAACTGACCCTGTTGTCCTGGAAGAACGAAGGAGTAGAATAGAAAAGTAATACCTTATTCAGCGTCAATGAACATTAAGGACACCGTTCAATTCAGATCTGTATAACTTTTACTGTGAATCCTGTGAAACGAATGTCTCTGACAACAGCAAGCATTGCAAGTTATGCAATCGGTAAGAAAACATCAATCATACTAATCCATTTAGTTGTGTCAAAGATTTTGATCATCACTGCAAATGGATCAATAACTGTGTTGCTAAGAAAACACACAAGTTCTTTCCCTCAAATTTATTTCATTCTTTAGATTGTTTTTAGTCTTGCTGGTTTTTATAGCATTATCAACATTCAGTTTTCTTATTATCTCAACCTTGTACATTGTGGATTTCTACACAAAGAAAATTGGGATGATGAAACCCACTGCCCTTGACTTTCATGACAAGGGGCAAGCTATTCGAACTTATATTCTGATTGCTATAGCATGTGTCAATGCTCTTATCTTTTTCGCTAACTTGAAACTGCTGCATTTTCATATTTATCTCATAAAAAATAATACCACTACCTATGAATATCTTGTCAGGAAGAGGGAGAAGAAAAGGAGATCAAGTGTCGTGAAAAGAAAGAGCTCGGCAATGAAAATTCGAGTAGTACCTCAGGAAAATCCTAATGATCAGGTCATTGTGAGTGATGGCAGAAATTTGCTGAAGGAATCGAATCAAGAAGGTGACCAGAGTCCAGGAAAGAAGAAGTTTAATCTTTCAACGAAGTCTAGCCTGCATTTGAAAAAGATTACAAGTAGGAAAACCTTAAGTGTATCGCCTTCAAAAGTTCGAATGGAATTAGAGAAGAGTGTTGAGGCCAGTCCAAAGAATGATATTGGAGTATTAATTAAAATATCAACTGTAACTTTTATAGACCCCTGATGTCATTAATAACTTCATGAACGAGCTAGATTCAAATGTCCTGACAGGATCATTAACTATGGAAGATGCATCCAAATTTGCTCGAAGCCAAAGTTCTGAGCAGATTCTCTATAAAAAGAACAATTCCTTATCAGTAACAGAAATAGCAACCCGAAGGATCGAGATAAGTCGTCATCAGACTAATCATGAACCTGAAATTAAAGAAGAAAATAACATTGATGAAAGTGAAGAATGTAAAACAAATGGAGACAATAAGGAGGAGACAGTATTGACTATGTAATATCTATAAGAAAAACAATCTAAACATATTAGAGAGTCAAAAGAATACGTCTTAACTGATGAAAACCATTATACTTTTCAAGGCTTTGAGACTGCTAGGAAGTCTCTTGATGAAAACAAAAGACAAAATAATATGCTACAGCTTCCTATACAGGGAGGAGAGTTCATGAATATTCAAGATGATTGGGAGATGAAAGTATCATCAAGCTCTTTAAATAAGCTTAAAGAATCTGAGACTAAGCTTGTTTATGAGTAATTTATTATGGGTTCTTTTTTTCAAATCAACTTGCATTTCTTTTTGTAGCTATATTCTCTATTCTGTAAGAAATTTGAATGTTGTGTAAACTTTGTGACTTTTTCCAGCTAGTATTTTCCCACCAAATTTTAGTGACTCTGCATTCTTTTCCTTTTTAAAAATTTATTGACAAAAGGAGGAAAATTCGCGAATGATCAGATACCCTAACTTTGAGAGACACATCTATCCGCCTCAAATTTTGAGTAGAGGAGAAAATGTCTACTCCGCAAATCTTATTACCGAAGTCCGCTCAAATGGGCCCAACAAGTGGAAAGCTATTGTAACATCTGAAGCGGATGAAGATAAAGAATATAATGTAACTATTGAAATCAGAAATGGGATTGTATCCCGCCATCGCTGTTCATGTCCTTATCGCTTGAGCAATATTTGTAAGCATCGTGTAGCTGTTTTATTTCACATAAGGAACGGAGATTTAACAGGTGATAGTGAATCTTCAGATGAGGTCGATGAGTATGAAGATGGAGAAGAAGAAGATGAATATAGTGACGATGATGATGATGAGAGTGATAGTAGCAGTGAAAGATCTGAAAAAGAGGACAAGAAAAAACAAGCGACAAGTGCGTTACAGACTCAAGTTAGTGTGAATTTTAACACTCAGGAAGAGGAAGTTATCGGGCCTAATCTTGTGAAAAGAGAATTAGAATGTCAAATTTGTTTATCAGACTTGGACAAGCCTGTTTTCCTCCCTTGTCAAGCTCATAGTTTATGTTATTCTTGCATTACTCACCTAATCTCAATAAAGAAGAAAGAGAGAAATGGATATAAGCATATCTCATGTCCTACCTGTGGAGTCGATAGTGGTACTTTGAAGGTGAAAACAGTCAAAGATGTAAAAATTAACAAGGAGTTGGAGAGAGTCAAAAAAGCCTATGAGGCTGAGAGAGTAATGTGGGTTGACGAGAAGCTCAAATTAGAGACTGAGTTAAATATGAAAAAAGAAGAAATAAAAAATCTTAAGGAAGCTGAACAAAAAGCGTTAGCTAATGCCCTGAAACAAGACCAACCAGAGAAAAAGGAGCCACTTGCGGAAAACCAATCCATTGATTCTACTGAAGAACTAACAAGAAAAATTAAGGTTCTCAGTGTGAATAAAATGAAAGATTTAGCTAAGGCAATATTGGAGGAGTTAAAATCTAAGGGAGAAAATGTTGAATCCCTTCTTTCTCCTCCAAAAATGGAGAAGGAGAATCTTCAGACTGCCGTCTCTGATCCTCCCAAGGCTGAAAGAAGGAAACGGCCTGCTTATGAAGAAAAGCAGGTAATGAAGGTTGAGAAAAAAAATGAACCTTCAAAAACAAATGCATTTTTACAGAGATATATAATTGATAAACAGGCTTCATTGGACTCTAATGAGTCTTTAGAAAGTCTGAAAATTCTCAAAAAGACCAAGAAATAATTGAGTTTCATATTTGTTTCAATCACTAGTTTGTAAATATTTTTCTCTTTGAGTATAGAGTGTATTTCTAGATTTAACGCAACTCATCACATACAATTGATTGAATTAAGATACAAAAACTTGCATTGAAGATTCAACCAAAAAAATTAAAAAAAAAAAAAGAAGAAATACTAAACTTCTGGCAATCCATATCCTTTCTTGAAAATTGCTACTCTAAGGTCCTGGATTCTTGTTCTTAGCATATCAAAGTTTTCATCCATGTTCTTAAACTGCTTAGCTATCACTTTTTAAAATGTGATTTTTGGATTACCAGTTTCCGTGCAGATTCGTTAAAGGGCACCGCAAATTTCTTATAATTGATTTGCTCATCCATCTCCTTTTTCAGTTCAATCTCCCATTTAGGGACTTGACTTTTAATAGGCCCAGACATCCTTGGATCAAAGAAATAAGATTTCATCTCATGGGTTGAAGGGATTAATTTTCTTTTAGGTATTGGTGCAAGTCTGTCAGTCTTTCTTTGATTGAAGATAATCGGAATTACACGTTTTTTCTTAATCATATTTAGACCTTTTTCAACATCGTAGATTCCAACTGGCGGAATGGAACTTCTATTGATTTGAACTAAAGATGCGCTTTTCTTAGGTTCTCTCTTTTTGAATAAGAACTTTGGGGATGAAAGTGTCTCGTTCAGTTTCATTGCAGAATTGAAATTTTTCTAAAAGGTAAGGGCCACTAAGAATTATTATACTACTAGAGTAGAGTTGCTAGGAGAGCCAGGCTCATAAAAATTGGATATACTATTGCACCTTGATTCCTCATAAATCTGAGGCAACAAAGTTGAGCGTGATATTGGACTTGCAAGGCTGTTTTTGGGCATATAATAATTCTGTTGAGTCTTATTGAAAGAATTCAGTTCTTCGATGCTTGTGTCAAATCTTTCTTTGGATTTCTCTTTGGGTTCTGGAGGGGAAAGATGTCGTCTCTTTACCTGCTTGTCTAACACTGAGACTGCTGTGCCATCAAGCGGGATTGTTCTAAATGGTTTAAGCATTTAAAATTTATTGTAACTAGGTAAATATTCTTGTTTTTGATGAACTAAAAACGAATCTAGGAATCTAATGTGCAAAATTTATTAGTCTAGAGTCATGCTCAACTTGACTGTGAAAATTAGGAAATTGTCTTTGTTCAAACACATATATATTCACAAAACAAGTCTATATTACTATTTAATCCAATGAATAGGTAGGGCCATAGAGATCGAAAATTCTTAACAGAAGTTTAGGTTCTTGGACTCTGATTTCTCCGACCCTATTAAGCAATTTTTTCAATTCCTTAAGCTTATTCATTTCTTTTCTGCTGAGGCCTTCCTTGGCTTGGATTTCATCAAGTTTTCTCTTGTAGATCTCAACAATGGCACTACTGTTAAGGATTTCAACATTCTCGTTGGGTTCAAGGATCTCCTTTTCTTCAATATCTTGTAACTAATCCATTACGATACTATACTATTTATAATTTACACTTTGATATTCAATCTTAGGTTGAGCAAAGTTGCTGATAGAGTCCAAAGTTCCCTTTGGAATGAATGATTCAATGGGGTTCTCTTCAAGGAACTTGGCAGTTTCCATAACTTCTTTATCCTGTCTAAGACCATACAAGAATTTCTCTTTGTGGGCAGCTTGGCTGAATTGAGATTCGAATTCCTTTTCAAATTCAGCCATATCCTTATCTTTGAAATTAATCTATGATGTCTAAGAGCTTACCGGAGATAGAGTTCATCAATTCATGAGCTCTGGAGATTCCTTCATCCTCTGCCTGTCTGCTCTTGTCAATTTCATTAAGATTCTTTGCAAGACCTCTTGGATCCTTAAGTCCTGGTAAGCTTATCTTCTCTCCGTCATAACCTTCTTCTTCATCAGATGTGAATCTTTCATTAGCGGAAGTCAAGGCATCACTGTATTTCTGAGCCTTCTCAGCTTCTTTCTTTTGTCCAGCTTCTTCGATCTCATCAACGCTAAGGATCTTAATTTTATCCTTTTCTCTTTCTTGGCCAAGTAACTGCATGAAGGTGTTATTATCCATCTTGACAACATCAATGTATCTACATCATTAACCATATATCTCAAATTCCTACTGTTCCCATAATTTAAGAAGGTTGTATAACAAGATAAGTTGTCTATTGAGTTCCTTAATTTTGTTGGAAGTAATCTGAGATTCTTCTCTTTCCTTCTCAAGAAGAGTCTTATATGAAGCACGGAGCTTTTCAATTTTGGCATTTTTCTCACTCTCACTCAATTCCTAAATTGTTACCTTTATTTCAAAAAGTATATACTGTCTTCTGCAAAATAAGACTCTTTAAGTGTTGGAATTCTTCTAGCAACTTGGTCTCAGGGTTGTTGTGTATATGTTTGATAAGAGAGACGACTTCAGCATACAAAGGCATCAATCTCATATTCTTAATTCTGGTGACTTCACTGTCATTCATAGATTCTTCGAGTCCATCAAAGTCTCCAGTTTGATAGTAGAGAGCTTGCTCTTGCAATTTAAGGTAATAGTTTGTTTGGTCATAGACGAAGTCAGGAATAAGAACCTCTGCTTTCATTTTCTTTTCAATATTCTCAAGAGTGTACCAAGTTTTGCTATTGCATTTATCCTCTATGATTTCTATTCTTACCTATCCAAATTAAGCATTTTCAAAATTTGGAGTCTGTTAGCTTTCTTATTGTGTTCCTCAAGTAAATATTTTTTGATGTTGTTAAGTTTTTTGGTCTCGTTTTGGATTCTTTCTTGCTAAAGCGGTTATTTAACATTCGTCAAGTTATACAATATGTCTTGCTGTGGCTCCTGAAATTCTGACAACACTATTTCTGAGTTTAATCATATCTCTGTGATGTTTTTCTTCTTGCTGTCTGTTCCATCTTTCTTTGCGGATTATTAAACTCTTATGCTCTTTTACCGATATATTCATTTTCGACCTGTGTTTGTCTCTCCCAATATTCCTGGATATTCTTCAATCTGTATTCTTTTAGGAGTTTCTTGTACTCTTGTTTAGCATCTACGAAATCTTTGGCTTCAGTTCTTGGGTATCTGAGTCTAACGTAGTATTCAGGTTTAGCAGTCAGAGAGTGCCATTTAGGAAGCGAATTGAAAATGCTGCCGGATATATTCTTACGAAACATTTATTGATAGGAATCCTTTCTTTGAAATTGGCCCTAAATAAATTTCACTAAACTAAGCTTCAGATTTCATTCCTTTCATAAAAATGCATCCTGACACAAGACTCAATAACTAGAGGAGTTTTAAGTCGTATGACCTTCATTTCGTATACACTAGCGACTGGATGGCTTGATATAGATTTTATTCAGGTATAAACTATTCTAGGTATAAACTATAAGAACTATGCAAATCAAGTCTTTCCTATGAAAGCTTAATTCTAGTTGCCGTATTGATCAATGTCTTCAGAACTTTTTCTCTTTTCAAAATCAGTCTTATCGAAGACCTTTTGATCATCTTCTACGTAGTCCTCAACTCTCTCCTTGTATGTGGAAGCAGCCTTAGCAACCTTGGTTTCATAGAGATGAATAACAGTATCTAACATAGAAATGGTGTTTTCTTGACTGGTCTTAGATGTTTCGAATTTGCTCTTTTCAGCATCATAGTTGTCTTGTGCAGCTTGATAAGAATCTCTGTATGTTGGAATTTGGTTAAAGCATTCTGTATGAGCATTTTGGTTGTTCAAAATGATCTCGTCTAAGTCGTCAACATATTCACTCCATTGGTCAATGTATTTATTCAAAACGCGATTTTCAAGATTGAGTTGTTCAATGAATTCAGCAAGGTCAAAGTTGGCTTGTCCTTCAGCTTCTTCCAAACTTCTGATGGATTCTTCAGTTTGAGCAATCAACTCATCAATGAGAGCAATGAGTTCAGAGATGAATAGGTCAACATCACGGCTGATTTGTTCATATTTTTCTCTGGTTAATTCACCTTTGTCATTATCAATGTGGCCAGATCCAATTTCTTCTTCATTTCTTAAGTCAACATTGTAAGTGGCTTCAAGATCTTCTTTGGTTTCTCCTTGGTATTGGTGAGCTTTCTTATGGCCCTTCAATTGGATAGCAGACATGAGATGGAGCTTGGCAATAAGTCCCAAAGTATGATTACCATTATGATCAGAGTGACTATTGCGGAGTTGAAGGAGTTGAGGATTGTTTGTGAGGTAATCCTTGAAGGAGGGGTTAGATAATTTGTCTTTAAGGTAATGGAGAAACTTCAAAGCTTGATTGTTTTCTCTAATTTTGCCAATATAGACCTTGTTGGCTTGGCATCTAAAGTCTTCCTGTTCTTGAATAATACGAAGATTGTGCTCAATTCTGCCTCTAGCCTCCTCAATAAGAGCAAAATATCTATCTCTTTCCTCAATGTTTGAATTCAAGATATCTTCAATTTCTTCGCACGAAGCTATTTTCTGTTGAAGGGCATCTGATGAGGAAGTAATAGCAGCCTGAAGGACAGGCTCAGTTTCAGCCCAATTTTTAATAAGCTCCTCCAAATCGTGTTGTTCAGTAAACTTGATGTCTTTTAACAGTTTCACTACTCTGTCAACAGTGTAATCATCTTGGATAGAGTTCTTCAATTCATGTTTGGTTTTATGCTTAGTAGTCCTTGCAGTGAATGCGGAACCGAAGATTCCGATGAAGAGGAGAATGAACAAGGCTTTATTCAACATTTGTTATAGATAATCTTTACTAAACAGTCCTATTGAATTATCGTAAACGAGTAGTTAATTCATTATCCGTTATGTGCATAACTCACATAGACGGCTAGTCCTGCAATGTAATAAAAAATAACTCCGATACCCTCCACATACTCTATTGCATCAATCATATTATATACCAAAAGGAGTCATATATTTCAAATTACTCCGTATCAGGAGATATTTTTTCCCTTAGAAAATAAATAAAGCAGGACTCATTTATCTATGCACAAATGAATCTAAGAGGTGATTTACAGTTTGAATAAAGAGAACAATAAAATATGTGTTTATAGCTGAGACTGTCCATCTCTAAGTCCCGAGCTGTTATTTTTTTCCCAACTAAGAATCTGAATTTCCAGGTTCATTATTCCCTGACTCAGGTTCATTGGTGCTATTCTGGTTATTAGACTGATATTCTCCAGCTGATTCTGTAAAGTCACTCACTGGCTGTCCAGGATTTTCTTCATTTTCATTTTGACCATCTTCCTTTAAATTATCTATACTCTCTGTTTTCATTTCACTTGATGTGGCTACACTACTAAATAAAAGACCCTTATCATCTAACCTTTTTGGATTGGTGACAAAGCACCTTCATTTTCCTTGTCATTATTCTTTTTTTCATCTTCCTCCTTAATGGTAGGGTTGAATCCACCAGGCAAGGATGACTTTGGAGAAGGATCCAACTTTGCTTTCTTATCATGTTCATTATCCCTCTCTGCGATTTCGTCCAAAATATTCTCAAAAGTCATGTCTAAAATTAAGAAAATTCTCATTCATTCTACCTGCACTATTATTCAATTTCATTAATCCAGTTTGATGAGTGCGATTCATGAAGCTCTGGAGCTCTATAGCGCTTACTTTGAGTTCTTTTTGATCTACCTTTTTGTCTTAATCTTTCTCTTAGTCTTTCCTTTTGAATATCGATATTTGACTTGACTATTTCGTCGTTGGTTTTAGCTGTTGAGGCATATTCATTTAAAACCTGGAACATATTCTGTTTCTCAATGCGCTTATTATTCTCAACTCGAACAAAATAGTTAACAAATTTGGCCTTTTCAGACTTAAGCTGAGAAATACTCTGTCTCATTTGCTAGCAAGTTAGCAGGGTTTACTCATTATTACTTGTCTGCTTTTGAGGTACTTTTTCCTCTTTAGTTCCTGAGTGTCAACAACTTTATCATCTTCTTCATCCATGCTTTCGTCAGATTGCTCATCAATTCCTCTCTTTTTAACTCCTGAATCGAACATCTTGTTAGCTGCCTCGTTCTCACCATTCTCATTCTCATTTTGCTTGTCACCACTTGAACCATCTATGTAACTTGTCCTGCGAACACTTTGTCTGTTTTGCTCAATCAAGAGCTTTAGAGACTTCTTGGTTGCCAAGGTATCTTGGATCTTGTAAAGGAAGTATGAGGCAATGTTATCTTTGAGACTATCATAGTACTCGACAGCTCTCTAGATTATTTTATATACAATTATAAACCTATACTGCATAATATTGGGTGAGCTCATCCAAAGTTTCTGCAGTGTAATTCTTATTGTGGAAATCAGTCTCAAGCTTAATTAACTCGACAAAGAATTCTCTTGATAGTGGCTTAATTCTTTGATTTTGTTTTAGCTTTGTGGAATTTGCTGGAAAAGCAAAGTTCTTTTTCTCAACTCTGTTAGAATTTTGTGGTGTGCCAGCCACATAAGGAAAGTTTGAATAATTGGCAGAACTATTACCCTTGGGTGTTGAGCTGACAGGGTTCATTTTGGCGTAATACAGGAAATAATTATTAAAATCGCACTGAGGAATAAATTATATCTATATGAAACTTTTGCAATCTGATCCCCATTCTATATATAGTCTCCTTACTGTTACTATTACAGTCCTTCGTATGAAGACCTGCTCTAGCTTACAAGATCTGTGCTGGCATCTTTTCAAATATTTTATCTGATAGGTTGATCATATTAATCCAGTGAAGTCTTGATGGAATAGTAGTCGATCTTTGAGATAAGCAAGTCTGCTGGAGTAGGGAGTGTTTGGGAAAGAGATTTATTTTAAAAATAAAAATTTGGGATGCAAAGTTTATCAACCTTCTCAAAAAGATTTTTAAAACCAGGAAGCTCAATAAGCAAAGGAAAGCCTTACTCCAAATTCCAATTATATAAATCATCCTTTTCCTATAAATTATATCCTAAAAACCTTTTTCAGTCTGTCCCAAATTTTACATTTTCCTCGCAAACTACAAATATTCAGTCAGGCATTGCAGATCTCCAAGAATTGGCATCCCTCGCAAGAGAGAATAAATTAGAAAAAGGAGCCTTGCTTGAGTATATCGCATATCATAATAACACAAAAAGCAAATTGATATTTAAAGATCATAAGTTTTCAAATGAGGAACAGGAAGCCATATCAGAAGTTTGTACCTATATTTCCACTAAACTAGCATCTGTCAATAAGGTCTCTCAACTAACTGATATTGCCCTGTTTATTCTTGAAACTGTGCCTACTGGACATCAATCAATGGATAATTTAGTTGACTTCCTCTCTCAATACCAAATTCTTGAAATCAAGAAAACTCCTCTTCTGAAAATACTAAAGGATGAAAAGGTGAGAAGAAGCCAGAATGCTCAGAAATTTTACTTGTCTGTAGTTAACGAAATAAAAAAGTATCGGGATGATATAAAAAGCAATACTTATGCTAGTATCTTCACAATTGCAGCAACAGCTCTCTCGTTACAAGGTAAGCCCAATGAACAAATCCTACAATACCTAAATGAAGATGAAGATTTCTTTGTAAAGCATATTCACGAATTTGATGCAGAAAATGTTTCAAGGCTTTTAGAATTGTATTTTATCTCAACATCACCAAACAGAGAAAAGGTTATGGAGAAGATAATTCAAAAGCTAGAGAGCGAATATATGTTATTGAATGCAGAACAGCTAACCAGTCTGGTTGCCATACTAGCTAAAAATAATTACAGAAATAAAGATTTCTGGACCCAACTCGCAGACGATTGCACTATTAAAATACATGAATTTACAATTGATCAACTCGTTACAGTCGTTGGAGCCTTTGTCGAGGCTGACCAAGGAAATCAAAACTTGTTTGAAGAAATTGAAATAAAACTTCAACATTCAGCTAACCAGATAAATCCAAAATATCTCCCTAGTCTCCTGAACAATCTGGTTTATATAGGCATAGGAGTTAATAAGACCTTCGAGAACTTATCTAACCTGGTCTGCGAAAACTTTAATAACTTTACAATGGAAGAACTTAGTCTCATTGTTCAAGCCTTCGGTCGTTCTAACCCACTCAATCTCCCCATGAGAGACAAGCTTGAAGAAATTGTCTTAAAGCGATTCGATGAAGTCTCCGCTCCCAGCCTCGATGCTTTGATCACAGGATTTACATTCTTGGAGAAAATGAAGAGTGATCTCTTTGAAAGATTCAAGATTTTAGTCGGTCAAGCATTATCGGATAAAAATGAAAAGACTGGAGTCAAGGATAGTATAGCTCTGGCATCCCTATTTTCTATCTTTCGTGGGAATATCATCTTTGAGGAGCTTTATCCTAGTTTAACTAATTACTTTATTGAAAGATTAGAAAATTCAACAAAAGAAGATATGGACTTTTTAATGAACTTGGGAGGAATTCTTGGAGCCTACGGAAAAATCGTAAAAACAAACCTTCTGATAAGGAGTGTCGCTGAAAAATTCGTTGATTTCTGTCTCAACCTTAGAGAGACTTCATATGAAGACTTAGATCGTTATCAAAGAAACAGTTTGGACATGATAATTATAGGAGTAAGAGATCATTTGTAAGCTGATTGTAGATATGGTTGTTATATAAAAATTTCATTTATCATTTTCTGGTAGACTTGCTGTTTAAGATCCATGATTGTTTAGGGCACTTTGGGGCTGTAAGAGTAACTAAGAAGAAAAAGACAATAGTTTTCCATAGTTAGTCTCTGATTTAAAAGTCTGACTGGGACTGAAATATAATTTATTTCGATTAGGTATTCAATTTTCTGAACTGAAAATGGCAATTTTAGAGAAGATCTCGAAATTTTGCTCTTGTCTGTCAAGCTCGACCGAAACTGCCTCCAAAGAAAAAAAGAATATGGCCGCAATATACCTTGCTGGATTTGTCCAAGGCCTAGTTTCAGCATATGAGTTGATTTTTAGCTATATCTACAAAGATTCTTTTTCCTTCAGTCCAGCCAAAGCAAATTTCATAGCAGCTCTCTATAACGTTGGATGTGCAATCAAGCCTGCTTGGAGTGCATTATCCGACAATGTCTGTTTCTTTGGCTATAAAAGAAAGACCTACATAACTGCATCAGGCCTCATAGGTGGAACAGCTCTCTTATTACTGTCAATGTGGAATAATCATGAAATTATAGGAGTCTCTTCTATAATAGCACTCGGATGTGCAACGACCTGTTCGTATTGTGTGGCTGAAGCTCTAATAATAAGAACGGCTTTCAAGAGCACTCCATCAACAGAATATGAAACACAACAGATTATTTCGCATAATACATCTAGGTTCTTTGCCCTGAACTATATTGGCAAACTGCTAATCGCAATTTGTATAAGTATTTTCTTGGTGGGATATGGGGCAAACGTGTTTTTAGTCTTTGGAAGCGTTCTATTTTTCTGTATGGCATTTGTTGGAAAAACAATGTCAGATATTAAAGTAAGAAAAAGGAACATTGGAGGGACATTTAACAATCTCCAAAACAGTGATTTAGACTTAACCTTGGAAGGAGAATCTGAAATGATACAAAAAGAAGAAGAAAATCAAAAATTTTCCAAGCAAAATATTAAAAAAGCAATGAAGTATATAAGAAGCCCATTGATGTATAAGTCCTCACTATTACTATTCTTAAGAGCTTTGACCCCAAATTTCCGTCAGGTCAGATTCTTTTATTTCACAAATTGGCTGGGCTTTGATCCTTCCTTTATCGCTTTCCTAAGATTAATCAGCTATGTTGGAATGGTCCTGGGACTTATTGCATATAACAAAGGATTCAAGAATATGAGTTTTAAGAGATTTTATACTTTCATGTCTTTGGTTTGTGCAGCCTTGACTCTAATCCAACTCGTACTCGTTTTCAGAGCAAACCAAAGCATAGGTATATCAGATGGATTCTTCGCAATAATTGATACACTAATTGTTGAAATCTCATTTGAGCTCAGTGCTTTTACCCCATTTTTGATAGCTTCAAAGATCGCTCCAAAGGAAGTTGAAGGCACAATCTTTGCAATCGTTATCTCTGTTGCTAATATTACCCAGTCTCTGTCTATGATTGTTGGCAGTCTCCTTGCTGAAGTTTTACAAATTGATTCATATGCCTTTGACAACTATTGGATTCTTATCGTTTTTACTAGTGCCTCATTCCTGCTAACAATCCCCCTAGCCAGAAATATTAATTTTGATGACATTGTGGAGAGGATAGCTACTAAAGATAAGAAAGAAACTGAAATATCAACAGCCCCTCCGAGTTATGAGGAGAGGCTTGATGATGCGGACGAAAAGCCAACAGTCAAATTCACTAATCCTCAAACTGTCTATGGAGAACTTTATAAACAGGACCATTTTAATACATTCTCTTAAATAATTAGTTATATTGTTGAACGTGTAATATAGTGTGTGAGTGATGCTTATTGACAAAATTAAGCTTTTGTAAAATCTATAAACCTTGTGGAATTTCTTACTCTCGAAAATAAAACTAAATAGAAATATTAAGTTTGTTAGTACGAAGTTTCTCAGAAAATAAAACTCTGAAAACACAATTTTATATATTCTTTGGAACACTTCCCAGCCTATTCAGGGATGTAGGGTTTGAGTTTCCTGATAATAACAAGTTTGATTCAAAGACGTCAAATGCACTGCTTTTCCTTGCCAAAGCTGATTCAGCTGCGCTTATAAATAGACTATCTAGTCCAGCGTATTGAGCCTTTTGATTATATTCTCTCTGCTGGGATTCTCGAGCTGAATCAGATAGTCTGTCAAATTTGGAGATCATTCCAGAATATGATTGTACTCTCTCCTCCGATGGCTTGTCCAGTCCCCATTCTTTCTCATACATTCTTTTCAATTTATCAAGTTCTTCCACAAAGTTCTCTTTCTTAGGACTTGATACACCAGACAGGCTTGAATGACGGGGTTGAAGTGTCGTATCATAAGAGGGTCTTGTAATATCAATTTTTTGGTCGAATTCTGTTTTGAGATCAAAAGCTCGGTTTAGTCTAGGTTCAGGTGATCTTACACTTGGTATTAATAAATTATCCGAACTTTTTTCTGTGTCAGGAAGTGTTACAGTTTTATCTTTTTGCATGCTTGATGAATTGTCAAATCTTAACTGTTTGTTCCTGATATAGCTAAAGGTAGGGCTCGAAACCTGGGACTTCTTTAAATTGTCATTCATGATTTTAAGAATCTTTTTGAAGTCTTTTTGCTCTGCTTTTCTGTCATTACTATTCTCCGGATACTGCCCCGAAAAGTTAGTCAGCTGAGCTGAAGAGCTCTTTCCTGACAAGAACGAAACCTGGCTGTTATCACTTGTAAGAAGCCTCTGGCCAGCATATTCAAAGAAGTTTATATTTTGCTTGAGTTTTGCACAACTTTGGCTAGTATCACTATACATAACTGGAGTAGATTGCTTGAAATGTGACGTCTTCACTACATCAATGATTTTCTTATCTCCATTTGTGTTGAAGATCCTCGGTGAATCGGACGCATTTACTTTTGAAGTATGATTTGAGTTCAAGAGAAGCGGAGAATATCCTTCACTTCTATCCGAATCGATTGAACCAAGATTCCTAGAAATCGACTCTTTCTGTTTGCTTTTTTTGCTATTCTTATTCAAAGCCCCCTCCAACTTTTGGGAGAGAGCTTTAGTTTTTTTACTATAGTTAACCTCCTTTGGGACTTGAACTTTGGTGTCACTTAGCAAAAATGTCATTAATTCGTTTCTTTCTTTCTGATCTTCTAATGCTCTTTCTCTTTCTGTGCTCTCCTGAATATACTTATCTTCATCATCCTTTGGACCCAGTTTCCACATCTTTTGGGCTAATATAAGCCTCTTGCTAATTTCCATCTGCTTTAACGATGGACCTTGTAATTCCTTTTGATATATGTCTTTGATAGCCTCATATTGTAGATCTCTTGGATCATATTCATTTCTCATTAGAAGTACTTTTCTTTTATTTCTTGGGGTTGTGTTCTCACCCTCGTTGTTATCTTTGGAAGAATCACGAATAGCTTCTGCTTTATTTTCATTTAAGGACTTCAAAAACCTGTTGATTGAGATATTGCTCTCTTCAGAATACACCATTGATTGACTATATCTTCTGAACACATTATCAATAATCTTCATAGCATAGAGAATTTTCTTTCTATATTGTTTGATGTTGTCATCGTGGAAATCCCACAAGATAGGTAGAGGATGATTTATATTCAGTGATCCTAACAAATGACCCTTTAGTGTCCATATCTTCAAATAGCAATCAAGAGAACTAGTCATTAGTTTCTTGTCTGGAGAGATCATAACATTTAGGGATGTGATAGAGTCTTTATGAGCCTTAAATTCAACAACAAGATCTTCTGTTAGAAACACCAAAGGAGCGTTTCGCTCATCACTGACATCAAAGTTTGTCAGTTTGAGATTATTCAGTGCACTCATGAAATCCTCATCGGCATTTCTATCCGAATTGTAATTTGATCTCTTGTTAACATGTTCGACAAGAGTGACGAAGTCAAAGTTGAAAAGCTTGGCAAGATTATACCCCCTTACGTATCCTTGATTTGTTGCAACGTACATGGCACAGTTATTTATTCTATGATTAGCTTCATCAAAATCCATTTCGACAGCAATCCTATTCACAAAATGGCTATCCTTCTTTGAAATTTCGAAATTCTTTTCTTCTTCGATCCTTCCTACAGTTTGGAAAGTTATATTAGACACATCTTTTTTAGTCACATGAATAAAGTGAATCGAGCCTGAACTATCAGCTATAATAATGAATCCATAGCCATTGATGAAGTGGATGCAAGTAGGCTCCGTTCCTTTAGGCACTAGAACACTGCCAATTAGTCTTGCGAACTCATAGTCATAGAGATAAACAACATTGCTGCCCGTGGTTGCTGTTGCAATGAGGTTATGATAGACGGATACCTCAAGCAAAGTTATTTCTTTTTGATTATGGATGTTTTTGATTTTTCTCTTAACTTCAAATCCCGTTTTTGTCTCTCTCTGAATATAAAGGGTTGAATCACTACTCGCTGTGATGATAAGTTTATTAGCAAAGTCAGTTTTTATATTAGTGATTTCATTTGTATGAGGAACTAGGTTCTTCAGTAATTCACCTGTTGCGTATAAATACAGTCCCAGATTTCCTCTATGATCTCCAACTATAAACTTCTTATTTTGCTGGACTAATTTAAGTGTTGTGATATCAGATTCTTCATCTTCATCAGTGAGAAGTCCAACATATACTTTTTTAACCCTTCCTGTAAAAGCATCCAAAAAGCGAACATCCTTGACTGTACATAAAACGATTTCATTTCTATTAAAATTGTATTCCACTTTGATTGGCCATAGCAAATCATCAGCTCTTTTCTCATGTAAGTCGTCAAAATCTAGGATATTGACACGAGAGCCAATAAAGCATAGCTTATTATGACCATAAAGATTGATCACCTTGTTTATGACAACTCTATTTCCAAGTTCAATAGTTTGCAAGCATGTTAAATTTCTAAGATCCCAGACTTTAATATTACCCGAATCATCTGCACTTATTGCCATAGGGCTTTTTTCAACTACTTCAATGGCTGTGACCATAGAGGGATGTCCTACCAATCTTCCAATTAGGGAATGATCTAAGAATCTTGGATTTATAGACCATATTTTCACTGTATTCTCATATCCAGCTGTAATCAGAACCTGGTAAGTATTTGAAAAGACCATACTGTGGATTCCTCCTTGAGTCAAGTTAAGGTGAGTTAGGCACATTCTCTTGCTAATATTCCAAATTGTTATAATTTTGTCCAAGGAGGATACTGCAACTAGTCTGAGAACTTCAATAGGAACGATGTCTATTATAGAAGAACGAATTTTTGGAGATGTCAAAGAATATGTCTTAGTCTCGTTTTCTAAATCCCAGCCATTTAGAGCATTGGTTTTATCTGTTGTTATCCATTGATTCAAGAACTCTATATACCAGATGTTTGACTGATAATCTGGGCAAGAATTAGCTATTGAAAATGTCTTTTCGAATGAGAAGCCATCTCCTGCATCCCAGAAACTCATGGTAAAATCTTTGAGAACAGCTCCTATCTACAAAATCAGTCAGAAAAGATTATAAACCATTACTCTCTTCTGCCTAGCTGACCATGCAAAATCTAAGATAATTATTTCCTTGTTTTCTCCAGTGACTTTGGGAGAGATTTTCTTGTCCAGTTCACATTGTAAATTATATACTGCGATATGATCTCCCAAAGAATCCAAAGTGAAAAGCCTCTTTACATCCAAACCGAAGTATGCCCTATAGCAGGTTTAGACAAATTTTCAAGTAAAACTTTTTGATGCTATTGTTATTATGATGGTGACTATCGGTAATAATTTTATGTTTCTGTAATCTTTTGATCCCTTGTGTAACATGCCCATAAACTATTGGAGGTGCCTATCAAGATCAATTCCATGCATTGCTTTATTTACTATATCTATTTCTCGCACTCTATTTATCTCCGGATTGAATTTATTTTTCTCAGGAATCAGCTTGGTGGGGATGACGTCCGTTGCAACATTTTCATTCAAAAAATTCTATAACACTCAATTTTTGTTATTTGGATCATTACCTCGACGATGTAGTTCAAGATGTCAGCACTCTTTATTGAATTGGGAAGATTAAAAGTTTCACAAATATCCTTAAACAGATCAATTAGACCAATTGTCAAATAGAGAGTTTCTTCTTCATGATGCGGAATCAGATTGAGGAAAATTCTCACAAAATCAATTATGTCTACTCCTTTCATGTCATATTCCCTCAAATTTCTCTGAATAAGTTGTATTTCATCTCTCTCTTCAATAACACTGAGTATATATTCCTTGTTATATTTTTCAACATAAAGTTTGTTGCCTGCTCCCTTGAAATTTAATATGCGCTCCACTAACTTCTCTATATCCATCGGGTGTGCTCTTGATACGTTGTCTCTATTGTATATTAATTCCTTTACTTCGATTAATAATTTATTTTGAACAAGTTAAATGAACCCTGCTTCCTATCCCGCACCTATCAAGACCTGGCTTAAGGCCACCCCTGCCTTTATTGTTTTCTCCCTTGTCACTACTGTCTGGGCCACAAGTGTATATGCCACCATTAGACACCCCCATGACAGAGTTGAGAGATTCTTTTTCAGATCAAACAAATATGAGAGACTTGTAAGAAAGAGAGACGAAAAATTGAGAATCTATTTCAAGCCTGCCATTGACTGGCAACCAAATGCCTCCCAAAAAGTTATTCAAGTCAAGCCTTTGTTTAGATATTAATGCATATCATGCATAATCTTCTGCACCTTAAAAACTCTGTTTAAGTTTACCTAAAATTAATTACCTAAACAACCATATCTCAATTTTTTCTTATCAAAGAAGCACCTTACAATGCTTCTGATATATCAAATTCCTAGGAATAATATCTAAATTTTATTTGAGAAGAAGGAAATATTGTATTTCTCCAATGGACGAAAACCCACCTAGAATATCCGAAATGTTCACTCCAAGAGATCAATGGCAACCAGATGATCAAGCCCATCAATGCTTCTCTTGTCAAGGGTCCTTTGATATGTGGAACAGAAGGCATCATTGTCGAATGTGCGGAAATGTATTTCACTCCAAGTAAAGAAGGTCTCCTCTTGTATAATTATTATAGATGTTCTAACAATTTTGTGTGCCCTCCATTATTTTATTACGAGGATGAGAAGAACATTCGTCTCTGTAAACCCTGCTTTGATAAATCACAAGGATACTTGAGAAGGGGATCCATTACCACAAAGGGACTCGTCTTGACTAACCAGCTAACTTTGCAAAAGTTGATGCAACTAGAAAAATTCATATATTCAGTTTTAACAAAAAGAATGCATGACCTGTGTGAAGAGGTTCTCTCTTTTACATTACATCAAAATGGGCTAAGCGAAGATTGGTATAGTCTGCTAAGAAAAATCACAATTGATGCTGCTGAGTTAGTACAGCCAAACACTATTAATGTGAGTGGCACTGATATCAATAATTTCATCAAGATTAAGAAAATCATGTATCCTGATAAGTCCCTCACAAAATTGGTGAGAGGTATTGTCATTAGAAGAAACATTACACATAAAAAGATGAGGAAAGAGATCGAGAAGCCCAATATTTTAATGATTCGAGGCAATCTTGATCAACACAAACAAAATGAACTTACTACTTTAGATTCATCTTCTTTTAACAAAGAACAAGAATATTTAGAAACCCTTGCAAAGAAAATTATTAATGTACATCCTCATGTGGTTATGACAGATGGAGTAGTCAATAGAATTGTCCAAGAGGCATTATATAACGCAGGAATTACTCTAGCTATGAAGGTCAAGGATTCTCAATTCCAAAAGGTCTGCAGATATGTCAATGCTAAACCTATAGAAAACATTGAAAGTGTTTTGGACATTGATTCTCTAATAATGGGAAATTGCGAGAAGTTTGAAATTAAAAATTATGACAATAAAGTGGCCTATGAGGAAGCAAAAAAATATAAACCGGATGAGAATTGGGACAATTTTGATCCTTCCCTCATGATATTTGACGGATGTAATGCAGAAAGGGGAGTCACAGTATTATTGAGTGGACCAGACTTTCAAGAGTTGACGAGAGTCAAGAAGAGTCTAAGAGAGACATTCCGTATTCTGAGAAGTTTAGTTTTAGAGAGGACTATAGTACACCAAGAAATATTCCTGCATCATACCAAAGAAAGACTTTGGAGTCTGTTGGCGAATAAGAATGATCAATTAGTAGAAATCAGTGGCGTTGAACTAAAACAAAAGCTTAGTCTTGAAAATTATATTCGTGAATTAGAAGAGACCAATGAAATCATTCCCAGTACTTGTCTACTCAACGAGAGTACTTTTGGTAGTTCAGGATATATTATCGACTTTTTAGCAGAGAGAACTTCTATAGAAAAGCTGATTATGAAAAATAGTTTCAATTTTACCAGATATGTTATTGTTCCAATGGACTTTTCCATGTTCCCAGATCTATCAAACATTGCAGCTCCTCTCAAACAGAAAATGGAAGCGAACCTAAAGGCTTCAAAAAGGGTACACAGAGATGAGCTCTGCCAGATTGAATCCATGCCTCAAATGATGAGAATATATTACCATGATAAAGACGATATCAGTCTTGGAAGCTATCTTTATAAGGAGTTGGCCAGAGTTGCCGAAAGATGTCAAAAGTGTAATCGCTTTTGCTATTTCCATACAACTTTGTTGTATGCCAAGAGATGCTATATCAAAATTACTTTGGAGTTAAAGGATGGACCAACATCCGAATTTATTAAAAGAGAGAGCAAAAAGCTAAATTCAAAGTTGAAGAACACCGATCCTTCAGTGAAAAAAGACAGAGAAGGTTTCTTCGAATTTCTGGCTGGATTTACTCCTACCTTAAAACGAGATCATCTTCTGACATCTGCTAGCGCGTACCAAAGGGATATAACAATGTACCTAGAATGCACTACCTGCAAGACAAAAGTCTCTGAATCAATCAAGTTGAGAAAACCTTTTATCGATTATCCTCTCACTCGTTATTTGGAGAACTTGATAATAACCGCGAATAAAAATATAGATGCCTTGATTGAGATGGAAGGCTATAAACCGGATAATCCAGAATGGAAAATAAAAGAACTTGTAGAAAGACTTCCTAGAAGACCTAATATCAAACCTTGCTGCTTGTTATCTCCAAAGAATAGAGTATTTGTGGTTGATGACTTGATTGTTCGTTTCAGAGTGGGATATGCTAATCCGTTTTCATTCAATTTCCTTACTTTTCATGACGAGAAGAGTACGATGTTTGTAAAGAAAGCCTACAAGCAACTAATCGATAAGAAAAAGCAGAGACTATATGAATTGCAAATCTCCTATCTGTCCATGATTTTAAAGAATATCAAATACATTATTAAGTTCCTCATTGATGCTGGTGGTTTTGAGATCACAGTAGAAGAGCGAGAAAAATTGTTGACCATCCTAACCCCAAGTAATCCTCAAACTAAGGATCCTTACAATCAGCTCTTACTCAATTTGATTGCTTTTTGTGATGAAATTGAGAATTTACAAAAGACTTGTGACCAAAACTTGCAAAAGAATTATGAAAACCACCTTGAGATTGACTTGATGAGGAAGCAATTTTTCGAACAAATTGTCGAATTTGCTTCAATGTTAGAAGACAGAAGGGAACAATACATTGAGCTAATTGAGCAAGAAAAGAAGAAGGTGAACACCTCTAATGAAGTTCAAGCTAATGCTGAAAACAGTGACAGTCCACTAGCTCGAAAAGAAACCAATTCGCAGAAGAATAAACCAAAGCTAGATATTCCTACTACTCAAGAGCCAGAAGAAGACGAGTCTGACACTGAAATAAAATTTGTCTTGAAATTTATTGCTGGAAGAAGTACCTATTTAGAAGACCTTGAATACGAGACTTACCAGAAATACGTAAGAATTAATTTTCTAATGTCTCATTTTTTAGAGAAATATGCCTGTCTATGAAGATCAGCCTCTCTCTGCAATTGCCTATTCTCTCAATTCTCCGGTATATATCAACAAAGTCTATAAAGCTGAGAGTAATAAACTGTTTAACAATATTTGAAATTTAGAATTCTTAGAGATGGAGAAGGATTATTTAGAGAATCCAGATGAGACCAGAAAGAATCCAACTTTTGTCAACTTCTTAAAAGAAAAGCAGATCAATCTCGAGAGTAAGCCTATGAAGAGCGTGACCATTACTATACCCCCTAATGAAATAAATATCAAGTATTTCAATAATATCTTGCTCAGTTTGCCTGACAAAGACGGGGAATCAATCATCCCCAATAAATCTAAAAAGGCAAACAATATGAACGTCATCGAAGATATCACCGGTCTAATCGATATTGGAGGTAAAGCCCAACCAACTCAGGTCTTCACAGAGAAGTTCTCCACAGCAAAGGCAAGTGTGACCATCTATTATCCTGTCCAATTCGAGGCTTTTAGATTCAAGAATGACATCCATCTTGGAGGATTCTTAGAAAGTATATCTTGCAGTCTGAATTGGGAAGATAATTCAGGTGGAAAGACGGGAGCTAGCTTTATGAAGACCTTTGATCAAAAGTTTGTTTTCAAGAGACTTGAAAAGAAAGAGTTCACGATGCTGCTAGGATTCTGTACTGATTATTTCGCATACATGTGGGATGTATGCGAAAACAAGAAACCATCTTTGTTAGCAAAGATATTTGGAATCTTTGAAATTCAATATGAAAAGCGATCTCCAATGTATTTCATTGCAATGGAAAATTTGTTCTTTGGAATTCACCCACTTCCCAAAGTTTATGATCTGAAAGGTTCCGAACTGAATAGATTTATCTCAAAGGCTTCAGAAGGAAACCAGACTCTACTTGATACTAACTACAGAGTGGATAGAAATGGAGAGCCTCTTCCTATTAAAGCTGATAACTATGATTTCATTGACAAAGCCATTAAGAACGATTCGGACTTCTTGTCAACCCTCAAAGTCGTGGACTATTCGCTCTTGTTACTGATTGATGAAGAAAGATCCTTTGTAAGGATGGGTGTGATTGATTATTTGAGACTTTATGATTTCGAAAAGCATTTAGAGCATATGGGTAAAAAGATTATAAAAGGAACTACCCCAACAATCACAACTCCTGAGGACTATAAGGAAAGATTCCAAAAGGCTATGAAGAAATATTTTATGGTCGTGCCAAATGATTTCTTGAAAGACGTTCATTAAATGTTTTACGAATGTAACTATAATCACTAATACTACACAATTAAGAAGCAATTGTAAAGCTGAATATTAAAATTATGCATTTTTACTCTCGCAAAAGAAAGACGCAGTAACAAAAGTATATAAATAGAAAGCCTTTCTGGTGAGATTATAAGTGAATCTTTTGACATCTTCTTTTATGATACCGATCTTCTCGCCAGCGTATTTCTGAATTTTCTTAGTGTATTCCAAAGGGAACTGAGAATCAAAGAGAAAGTGGTTTTGTACATTACCAAGGATCGTGTCTTCGATAAATTTGTTAAGTTCTTTAAATTGACTGTATGGTTCCTTTACAGATAGAAATGTACACATAATATGCTGGTCCTCAAACAATTTGGCCAGGTAATGTTTTATCTTTAAAATGGTGGATGACATACTTCTTTTTGAAATTTTATCGAATTTGTTTCCAATTATTAGCAAAGGAATTTTTTCTGCGCTCTTAGACTGACATTTTATATTACTAAGTTCATTAAGATGTTTTGTTATGCTGCGGACAGTTTTCATAACTGAGGCATCAAAGATATAGATAATTCCCTTAAATAGATCCCTTCTATTGTGAAATTCTCTTAGATATATGTCAAGGTAGGGTCTATAAGTTTCATCTCCACCTAAATCCCAAAATTCAGCATATTTCTTGAAAGAACATTCCTCCGTTTGAATCAACACTTGCTTAGAATGTATTTCACATCCTTTTGTTTTCTTCATAGACCTTTTCGGCCTTTCTCCTGAACAATAATAATCTAAAAGTGTAGTCTTGCCAGATTCTGAGTCACCTAACACTAGATATCTATATAAATTCTGCTCCTTTGTCGGACTTTCTGCAGAAGAGTCGTCAGGGGAATTAGTCTCTAGCATTCTAAATAATTGAGATTATAATTTGAACATTTCAATTGGATTATTAAATATTTGCATTCGTTTCGAAGTAGTCCAGTTCTTCAATAAAATAAAGAGGACCCCAAAATTCCTACTCCCATACCCGTTCCTGTGCTACACAATGAATCCCTCAGCTTTCACGAAGAGTTTAATACCTAAAACGAATAAAAAATTATCTCATGAGTTGTTAGCCGAATACCGATCATTGTTGGCAAAAACTTCAGTTTGGGTTTCATCGTAAATTGCAAGTTACATGGTAAGAAGATAAAGGAAAATCTAATATGAACATAACACGTTATCTATATACAATGGCATTCTTTGATGAGCTCATCAATATGCCTGAATTGAGCATTCAGTGTCTCCAAATTCAAATGGGAAAATAAAAATGGCAACATTATAAATTCTCATCAGAAGTTTGCTGTGGGGTCAAAACCCAATATTCTTCAAGTTGGTTAGATGAATTATATTCATAGACTGATTGAATTATATTGAATTGTTCTTTGAATTGTAGGACCTAATCAATTAAATCAATTAGAGCCATAGATACATAATTCCAAACGATAGGATCGTATTTATTGTAAACATAATCCCTGATTTCTGCAAAGGGAACCCTCTTATAATACTTAAATGTCAATAAAAATTTCATTGAATATACCTTAATATCATCTTTTATCTTTCCATAAGCTCTTCTGGCAGCCACTTTGTACTCAGCCTAATTTTCTTAAGCTATAAGATTCAAAGACTTACATTCTTAGAAGTGTCAGACAGATAGTAAACACTATCAATTAGCTCATAATATCCGTTAAGACTATCATATTCTGTCAAGACAATAGGTGTCCTCAAATTTTGGAATTCTTGTGTTGACACTATGTAATAATAGCTTAGAGCAACTCCGATCATTATGCACATCAATATTCTGATAAGTGTAAGATGATCTGGCATTAAAGCCAAAATTTTTGAACCAATTGTTTCTTGTTTTTGATAGAGAGTCCATTTTTGAGCTATGCCAGCTGCGTATTGTGAAGGGGAATCAGGCAAGCTTGACAATCCTGAAAGATCCTCATCAATTGCAAACATATTGGTATTTAGCTTCATAGAACTAGGACGGGAAGATTTGTAGTCCTCCTCGGCAACAGGATTAATTTGATGATTTGAAGACAAATAGCAATTTTCAGGATTGACAAGATCGGCTTCAGCAGCTTGATAGTCTTGTCTAGATAGACTATGAAGCCTTGAATAACTATTCTGCTCATGTTCGTATGAACTGATCAAATTAGAGAATCTGGTTGATCCCACACTAGGACGATAAGTTTCTCTTTCAAAATTATTCTCATCGGAATCTCTTGTAGATGCTAAGGAAAATACCGTTTCTCCTCTGCTTCTAATTTGGTAAAAAAGTGTAATATTATTTATACGATCTTGGAGTAATTGTGTCAGATGGATATTTTGTTGCAGCAGTAGGCTTTGCAAACTCTTCATTTGATCCAGCTTTGTCTTCGAAAGTATTGTACTAAGGATTTATTTCATATTAGTAGAGATTTTTACATTTAGAGTGGGCTTCGCTCTAAAAAGAGAGCACTGTTGTGAAGTGCCTGAATATGATTGATATGAATCCATCTAGATCATGAGACAAAATCCCTCTCAAGAATATACCGTGCTATTCTGGTTCAACGAGATTAAGAAATTTATTTGTTAGGAATTAAAATTTGATCAGCAATGTCATTTATGAATGACTCATTTTACCAGAAAATGGGTTCATATGTTATGGAGGCTCAGAAGGGGAGCCCGACGTGGTCTTAATGACATAGCAAATTACACGAATTGAGGGACCTTAGAAAGATATGTCTTAATTTTGCATTCGGTGTCCAATCACAGTATCAAGGAAGAACATGTAAAACACCTTAATTTTGTATTAACTGGTTTATTAATATATATCACAAAAAACAATAGTGTGAAATGGCAGACATAAATGAAGCTACTGATCAGAAACAATTCTTGGCAGAGCCTCAACAATCACAAGAGGGTGGTACTCTGAACGATGAAAATGGATATATGAGTAAAAGTTCTAATCTTGGTGTCTCAGGAAAAAAAACAAGTAACTGCTTGCATTTGTCATTTACTGATTGCTAGCTTCGAGTATGTGGGCAGAGCAAATCAAGAAGACTGGTACAGCATCATCTAATCGCTTTGACGAGTTTAGAAATGAAAACGAAGAGGTAATTATTAAAATAATTGATTTCTAAGCAGTTGTAGACTGGACCTATGCAAAAATATACATTCAACTGGGTGAATAAAAAAGATGGTGAAAAGTTGTATCAAGTTATAATTGAATTACCACATCTCATAACAGTCTTGGAAGCCATTCGTGATGTTATCCCATATTTCAATCAAAAATTATCAGAAGAAGGCTGCCCTTTCACTTTATCTCCTGATGCAATGCTATACGATCTCTATAAATCGAGGAAAACAGGACATCCAAAACTCGATTATCCTGGTATTTGTTGATGTATAATTCATTATTCTTTAGCACTGGATTCACAACAGATCTTGAACCAGACAGGAATACAACAGATTTCTTTAGTAGAGAAGGAACCTAGAGCTATTATCATGAAAGGATCTCCTAAAAAGAAATCAGATGATAGAATTTCATCAAATAACTCAGGATCAAATCACATGGTTCAGACCACAATGCCCCAAAATAACTTCAACTATTCACAACCAAAGCCCCAACCAGTTGAAAGTGAGACAGTATGTTTCTGCTTTGAAAAGAAGAAGAAAAATCCTCCTTCTAGAAATATTAGCCTTCAAAATAGTATGGCCGACTTGAATGAGCCCATGCTCTCAAAATAAATAAATTAGACGAATTTTGAAATATATTACTCTATAAATCCATGTATCCCTTTTATACATCGTGTACTCATTAAGAGTTGTAATACGCAGATATGTCTTCTGTATTTCTTATTGATAAACACTATTTAAGAAAAGCTTTCTCAAAGGGTTATGAATTGCACTTTTATTAAGGGAAAAGAATGTAAAGGTTACTCTAAAAATTGCATACAATAAATCATAATCTTAACTTTAGAATCATAATTACTTGACAATTGCTGCACCAATAGCACTTGTTCCAATGAAATAACCTACGGCAAGCAAGATGAAACCACAAATGAGGCAACAGAGGATGCAACACATTTTGTTATAGAGTTTTGGTCCCAATAGTCCTTTGAGTGTTTTAAGAGGACTCAAAATATCCTATAAAGTTATTAAGATACTTTTTAATGATTACAAATTTAAATCTTCCTATTGGCTCTGGTAATGCTGGGTAATTATTTGGTTGATCTCTTCCAAGACCATTAGGAGCTTTTTGAGCGTATTCAAGTGGAAGTAATTCGACACTAATTAAAATACGGCCCTATTTATTAGGAATAATATAAGCTAAGTTACTTGGCTGACTGGATTTCCTTTTTCATCCTTGATTTCTGAATTGTAAACATCAACCCAAAATTGCTCAACAATTAATTGTGATCCGTCTTTTTTCTTTGTGCTGCGTTTCCTCATTTTGACTGGTTGTCTACGTTTGTATACTCTATCAAGGTTATACTGATTCTGTTGGAGTTACTTGTCAAGCATTTTGTGCTGATTTAGGTTCAATTCACATTCACCAAGCAGAGTATTGCTAGTTAAGACATCACGATCCCATAATTGAATCTAAGGGTTATATAGGATTATGAATTCTACTTTTAGGATATCTCCTTTATAGTCCTTTGCACCTATTGGCAGCGTCATTGGGAATTTCCATCTCCAGTTGAAATTAGCCTTAGCTAACAGTATTAATGATTCCTGTGTCTCTCCATACCTCTTGCTCTCCAATGAGTATCTGTTTCTAGCCATTGATTTTGATTTGCTAGTCCTCCTCTAATAAAAAGATCTGAAGCTTCAGCGGACTGAACATATTATTCAAGATGAAAAGTGTATATACTTTCTCTCTGAAAACAAAGTCTGTTGCTTCCCAAATAATAACTCTTAGTTCACACTCCAGTTTTTCAAGTGGCGAGATTTCATATCTGGGAATTCTATGTTCTGGTTCTATCAATTCAATCCAGCATCCAACTCTTCCACAAGGGGCGTTATCACTTTCTCTCTTAAGAGTTCTGTATTCAATAGGTTTCTTCTCGAGATCCAACCATTGCTTATTAAAGTGTCTTTCTTCAAGGTCAATCTCAGTATAACCAATCATAGTATCCTTAAGAATCTCATTCTTATTCCAGATTTCGATTCTCAAATAAGGACATCCTGGAATTTCAATTGGGAATTCATAGTTGACGAAATATTCAGGGTTGAATTCATCTTTTCTCAGACTTCGAACATCATCTTTAACAACAGTATTTCCCATTTTGATAACTAAGTAGCTATCAGGCTTTTCGCTGGGTTTATCTTCTCTTGAAAGATCAGCAGCATCTAAGACATAGACCCTAAGAATTCTAGGTTGAGGTGCCATCAACTTCTTATAGAGTTTAATTTTTTCTTCAAGATTTGAGTTTCCTTCCAAGAAGATTACCTTTTTGATAAATAAGTTTTCAATATAATTGTACCTTTATATAACCAATCGTTTTGTTGGCATCGACAACTTCTTCTCCACCTCCAAACAAGCTATTGCTAGTTCCTCTCCTAGATCCCCTATACAATAAATATCAATCAATCCTTTAGGTTACGTTTGAAGTTTAAAGCTTTTTATGATTCCTTTATTCTCAAGGAAGTCTTCTAATTCGTTGTCAACAATTTCTCTTCCTTGAAGCCATTCAGGGACCACTTCTAGATCTTCGTCTACTATAGTATCCTAAATTTAAAAATTAGCCAATGAAATCTTACGAATTCTTCGTAAATGTATTTCTCTTCGAATGTTGACAGTAGCTTATCAAAGATTGACTTGTTGGGACGATGAACTAACTCTTTCTTTTCTTTTGCTTTATCATTTGGTTCTTCTTTAACACCTTTAGAAAGATCAGCATGAAATTCTAAATCAACATCATCGACATCAATTCCAGAATCTCCTTCAATTGCGGTGGTTTCGAACTCTTCATTATTTATAATCCTGAATGTGGAGATAGTCTTGAGCGGCTCATTTCCAATTTTATACTTTTCAATTATAACTCCAGGATTGAGATTTGAGATAGACTTGGTATTGGGGTCATCTTTCTTAACTTTTCCATCTTCGTTATTGGATAGTTTATCTAAAAGAGGACCCTCAGTATCTTTTCGGTCAGTATTGGGTTGGTTAATTTGTATATAATATGTATTGGGATCATGCTTCTCCTCTTCATGGTCTTGCATACTCTTTTCTACTGATTTCGCTTGTCCAATATTGTGTTTAACATAAAATTCTTGAAGCACATCACCCAAATTAATCGAAGTGTATCCTGCTAGTTTCGAATAAGTTTCTCCAATTATCCAGGAGTTCAAATGGATATCAAGACATGGAGCAAAAGATCTGCAAATGGGGACATCTAATTTGATTTCTACATATTCATTGACAACAATTCCATTATTATGGATCTTGACCTTTTCAGTAGTTGTTCCATTTTCCCTAAAAAATTATGATGGGATACATCTCTCTATACTTGTCTCCGGATACATCTAGAGAAACAGAGAGGTATGAGGGCTTAACAAACCCAAACTGGTCCATATCAAGTTGTCTGACACCAATCAAGAAAACATGAAGACGATGTGGGATTGTGTCTGGATATATATCCTCCCTTGGAACCTTAAACTTTTAATCTAATGAGCATGTTCATTACTTGATTAGCATACTCACTCGGAATGATGGCATAACTAATCAAAAGATGTCCTTCAACTTCACCTGTTGCATCGTAAACGATATTATGCCATCTGGGTTTCTGGTAAATAATCTTCAAATCTTTGTTGGTATTAGTATCTACAGTTTTAGAGCATTATGGATATTCCTACTGTGGAAATACACCCATTTTGGAGCGATACTGATGTACACTCTTCCCAATAAATCATCTTGGCCTTCCTCTTTTCCATGATCGTCAGCATCATACACCAGAACACTAATTCCATTGGGCATATCCAACTTATTTTATTAGTATATAATTCTTTCTCAATTACATTCTGTTCTAGATCAGGAAGCTCAACATCAAGATACACAGTTTCGAAAAAGCCAGGGTTCAGAGTGTTTTCTCTTTCAGATGTACGAGCTCTTGCACCAGCACAGCTTACAATTAAATATGGGTCAGCTGCTCCATCTTTGTCTGCTGGAGGCAAATTCTTTCCACGGAAAATAAAGACTCTTAATTGGTATCTAAAAGTTCAGAACGATTCTCAACGAATTACTTTTTCATTGGTATGCTACTGAATTTCAGCTCTTCTCTTTTGGGTGGACTTATGCCTAGAAGGCTGATTTTTCCAAATACAATTCCTGGGATTTCATCGTTACCAACTAAATCGAGAGATTTGTCTTCCTATGAGGATGAAAAGCAGTTGTTTGAAATACCTTCAGCTTGATTGTCTTTAGCTTTGGATTAACTTTATTTAGGACTTTCGTAGCTCTAAAATTGATAAGAAGCTTTATAAGTTGATTACGGGATACGGCAGAAACTATGTCTTCTGCTTTCCTTGTTTGGCTCATCAGCAAAGTAAACAATAACATCTGGAATTTCTTCAGGGTTGACTGGCAAGACAACTCTTTTGTCTGGAAGCTGTTCATTAATTATTGCACGTCCATTTACAATCTTAGAGATTACTCACGATCTAAAACTTTCTACTTTTGTTGGGGTTGTTTGAAGGAGATATGGGCCTATTGCAATACAAATCACACAATTATTTCTTTGAGGCAGTTCAATGGCTAAAAATCATCAATTACTAAGTATTAATAGTTACCCTCGAATATATCAACCCTGAGAATATATGTCTTTTGAGGTGAGATGGGTGCAGGATTTGATGGGAAGGAGAATTCCAGATCTGTTACTTTGGTTTTAGGGTATTTCTCATTATATGATCCAATTTGGTATAGGATTCTTCCTCTATAGTGGCTTCCCAAGCTGTAGCCGTAGAGCTTCATATGCTCAACAACTTCACCTTTTGCAGACATAGGTGGTCCGTAGAGATTTGCCCATCTAGGAGGCAAAATTTTATCTTTAAATTCCTTGAAATCAACTTTGAAGGTTGAGACAAGATCATTTTTGGCTGAAAATAAGAGAAAAGATTCAAGGTTTTACATAAAAAATCATAATCCCAGAGTTCAATATTTACAGCTTTTGATTGATTTGGAAGTAAGCATCCCAATTTCACATTCTGATTCCACTCAGGATTAAGAGACTGGACCACCTTAGTCCCTTTAGTTACTCCTGCATATTTGGCGACAACATAAGCATCTATTCTACAAAATTTATTTATATTACACCGTAATTACCCTGGACCTAATTCATCCATTATTGGGAGATGTTCAGCACGGTAGATGTTGATCTATTAATCAAGAACACTCATGAGGAGTCTTACATCAATAGTATGGCCTGTTGATTTCACTTTTAATGGCTTTAACACAAGTCCTTCTGCTCCTCCAGTCTATTCAGATAAGTTTTCAGTTACAGGTCTATACTGGATTTTTCTTGTAGTTGATATCATGGATAGTGGGCTCGTCATCTGGTCCGAGAACCTGTACGGACACCTTAAGTAGACCAGAAGGACCTGCTGCCTGGTCGTCTTCTGGATCCACAAGAACGAGAGTAGCTTGGTATAACTCATGATTAAGACTGAAATATACACTTGTGATATCAAGTTCAAATGATCCAATGACTGTAGATTTTTGCAAAGGGCCATTATAATCAAGTACAGTGAAGATGATAGAAGAATCTTCAAGTTCCACTTTGCTCATTTTCTTTTCAAAGAAGAATTGGTCATTAAACACGGGATTTAGAGTTTTCTTTTTGTATGGTGTTTGCTTGATACTATCAAGGAATTCAACACGGACAAATGGATTTGCAGAGCCTTCCTTGTTTCCAAATAAGGACATCATTTTCGACTGCCTACTTTTGTTAAAATAAGCCTTTGGTGGATTTACTTTGGTACTAAGTCACTTGCCTCAAGAACTTTGACCTGAATGCGATAGTCTCCTTCTTTTAGTTTATAAGTCTTAATAATGTCTTCTTCTTTTTTCTGAATCACCGCTGCTGCTACAGGATCTTTGAGCTTGGCATCAGCTTTCTCTTGACCGCTAAGGAGTTCAGTGACTTTGTTATTATTTAGTTGGGTTTCTCCTATAGCCTTGGCTAGAGGATTAACTTTTGTTGGGGAGGAATTAGGATCTGACATAACTGCAATATAATTTATCTACAATAAGATATTTTGCGCTGGATAATATAACATTGAAAATTGAGCAATTTAGAAACGATCAACAAAATAAAAAAAGTAAGTATGAGTTAATGCCTTGACTAAGAAATATACCCTTCCAAGGTTCCTATCTTCGACTTCTTTGGAGCTTAGTTATTTAAATTTATTTATTTCATTATGAATAGTACACTATTGCTTCTGATTTTACTACAGCTTTATATCTCGCATGGAATCAATTTCTATGACGTTCCCATTGATCCTTCAAAATTACCAGACCTGTACTGTGATCAGACAAACCTACAAAGGCAATTCTGTCTCGTACAGTCAAATAGAGATAGTGGTTTTAAATATATTAACCCGGAAGGAACTTTAGAATTCAGTGGAGTTATTGCAGATGTTAGAAATGGCACATTCTGCCAAATCTATATAGTTGCTCAGAGCGTCTGGTTTGAATACTCTAATATAACAGGATGCGATATATTTATCAACACGAGTATGGTCCTTAAGCTCCAAAATAGTGCTCTCTCTGTGGAGGGATCAATTAATGGAGGACCAGGCTATACAAAAAATAGTACTGGTAATTTCTATTCAGGTCCAGGAGGGTACTGCCAGCCTGCTCTATTTAACTCATCCTTTTTTTATGGTGACTTTAGGTCTGCCTATGATGACAACACTGCTTCTTTAGGATCAGGAGGAATGACTTCGAGATCTGCAGGTACGAGTAATAGAAATTTATTCTGAAAGCTAGGCGGAGGAAGAATTGTTATTTTGACTGACTATTTGTATACCATTAACTCAGATATCCTAGCTGATGGCTATCCAAACAGTCAGAGTAGATGTGGAACAGAAAACCCAGGCACAGGAGGATATATCTTTATAAATTTTTCATCAATAACACCATCAAAAGACAATACCCTAATTTCAGCAAATGGAGGTCTTGCATGTGGACCAGGAAGTATATTTTTCTCTGCATAGTATTTAACTGAATAGTGTATGGAGGGTCAGGAGGGAGAATTATCATTAATTCGACCCAGGGCCCGATCTATAGACAAATTACTGCCAGAGGAGGGGTTGGAATAGAAAACTCAAGTTGTAGCTGGGGAGCACCAGGGACAATTTATTTCCAAAATGGTACCCTTTCTATACAACAAGGACAACCAACGAACATCCCTACACCAGCTCTTCTAGATACAACCAAAATACCAACAGGCTTGATATTAGATATCTCATCTGGTGCAACTGTCATTCCTGTTTCAGTGAGCAACCCTGTACCTATCGAGGTAGCTTCTCTAGTCATGAGTGAGAATGCAAGTTTGTTGTCTTCTGGCTCGCCAACCCAAATTTATGACCTGAATATTACTAGAAGTAGAATCAAAATGGAATCAAACAGGTATCATTTTAGTTTATAATCTAACTATTCTAGCCTTATTGCATCAAGTGGAAACTTGTATTTTCATGTTAAAAACTTCACTATGCAAAATTCTGCCCTTCTATCTAACAACTCTCTAATCCAGATCCTATCAACTGGATATGTGAACTTCACATCAAGCTCTATAGGCTTCGAACCAGCACCTAGCATTCCCTACACTGCTATCATACTGAATTCTACCCTGAGTCAACAACTCATGAGCTCTAATTTTAACGCCTCCTACATCTTTATTGCAGGATCTTATCTCCAGATTGATGGAGAGTATATTGCAACGAATCAAACATGTTTTTCAACCGAATTTATTATGAGGAATACGATGGTCAATCCTTTAAACTTTAGTTTGGACTTCACAGCAATGCAAAATTATTATGAGCAGAATGACAATATCACAGATTTCTACCTATCCCATGTTGCAGAGAACCACACCTTCTTCATATTCGCTCATAAACACTTGAATTTCGTTAATGGTTCAGTTAATGGGGCTCGTATTGGTGTTTTTGCGGAGAATATGACTGTTGGCTCTACTTTCGCTATTAATTCTGATGGTCTGGGCTGCCCTTCAGATTTAGGACCCGGACATGGAGCCATGGTGGAATTAGGAGGGGAAGGAGCAGGCCATTTTTGTGCTTCCACAGGAGGATCACATGGAGGTTATGGTGGCATTGGTATCAGTATTTCATCGACGACAGACCTAACAAATATTTGTGTTAATCAGGCAGCATATTTACAGCCAATTTATGGCAATAAATGGAATCCTCTGAATGAGGTATTATTTTTGAAATTTATATAACATCTTAAGGGTTCTGGCGGAGGAAGCTATAATGATGCCAAAGGAGGGGCAGGTGGAGGAGTCGTATTTGTAGGGGTTCAAAATAAAATTGTCCTAAATGGAAATATCACTGCTAGAGGTCTTGCTGCCCCTGTTGATATCCAAGAGAATACCAACTCTTCAGGAGGTGGATCAGGAGGATCGATTCAGATTTATATGCAATTTATTAGTGGACATGGAATAATATCGGCTGATGGAGGAGCCAGTTCTGGAACTGGTGGTGAAGGTAACAAAACTATTATAATCTTAAGCTGACTACTAAATAGGAAGTGGAGGAAGAATCTTCATAGGAATACCTAAGTGGTACTCTCATGAATATAACAGCCACTTTGCAGACTTCGATTATCCTACTATTTCAGCAGCTCCAGGATTCAGACATAATGTTTCAAGAAATGTGGACCCATCTTATTACTTAGCTCAAAATGGAAGTAATCCTATCTTCAACCATCATATAATAAATTCTTAGGTTTGTCTACCACACCTTGTCGTCCGGGAACTTATGGATTATTCTGTTTGCCTTGCCCCGCTGGCCAATATAAAATAGATTTCAGCAATTCAGAATGTGAACCTTGTATGGAGCCACCTATAGGTGAACTTTCAAAACAAATAGGGCTCAGTACTTATCAATGTCCTATTGTATGCACATTTTCAAGCGAAATTTCAGGCGTGAAGCAATGTTTCTCCAATATTTTCAGTTTTTCATGGTATCATGGCTTGGAGTACTTCTTCTACATCATGGGAATCATTATGCTAATGGTTTCCTGTTTGATCCTTTCTAGGTGGGGAGTTCATAGCTGGAAGCTGAAAAAACAAAGAAAGTAATAAAATTTATTGGGAAAGCTGATTTTATAGGAGACTAAAAACAATGGATTTGGAAATAGTCAACAGGAAGGGAGGAAAGGATACAAAACTCAATGAAAAATACTTTGCTAGATGTCATGTTCAAAGAATTTATCTTCTGGGAGATAATGTTCCTCAAAGCAAATGGTTTACCAACATGGATCTAATCAAATTAAAAGAAATTAGTTTAATCAGAGATAAGATAGATTCTCTACTAAAAGTAGAGGTTTCAATACTTTTTTAATTTCTTTCTTAGGAAATCAACAGAAATTCAACTTGGAGAAAATCTTGGATCTTCCTGCTGAAGCTGACTGCTATCCTTTACTTCCCAATATATTTGCTACTCCTTCAAGTTTTCAGGAAGAAGATCTATAAAAGGGTTGTCCAAGATATCGAAGCTACAAATAGGGTAATCCAATGCTTCTATAAAGTAACGTTGTTAGGAATTAAAACAACTGTGCCTTTTGAAAAATATTCCTCTCTATTATGTCAATGGAACATTTAATAAAGACAGAAGTTGTGCTTACCTAGACATCTACCAGGAGGAAGTTGATAGATCCCATCAAAACAGCAAAGAGCCTTTAACACTTATGCTATGTAATTTTTCAAATAATATTTTTTACAATAAGGCGGAAGTGGAACTTTCTTTTCACCCTATATAATTGAAAAAACGGACCTTATGTTTAAACATTTACTGACAAGCTGGGCTAATTACAATCTTGGCCCTAAATTCGACAGAACTGATTTTGTAGAGACGATGCATGAATTTACAGATGAATTCAACAAGAGAGCCATGTTCATAAATTATCATGCTTCTTCAAAGACTTTCCAGGCAAAAATCCAAGAGCTCATCCATTTTGTTAATGAAGCAGCCCCAGTTCTAGAAACTCAATTCCATCTCTTTGTGGAATTCTTCGTTTGTGAAGTATACAACTTCGTTCTTTGTCTTAAGTAATAGATTCCAAGATTCACAGTCGAAGAGACAGATACAACACAACCCTTCTTACAATCCCCCATTCAAGTTACTATCCTCGAAAATCCTGAATCACCTGCTCTCCTCGAGTTCTTAGCTGGAATACAAAATGTTCAGAAATATGAAAATAAGCATATCAGATTCTTCCTCCTCTTCTATAGTCACAAGAGCCTCACATCAGCCCAAGATACTCATAAAAGCAACCGCAGAAACTCTCCAGTTTTGCCCATTGAAAAGAAAGTGACTGAAAACGAAGAGGTAGTCAGCCAAGATATTTCCAAACTCAAAGAACGACTATTCAATAAGCTGGATGAACTCACAATTAATGTTGAGTATTCCATCCCACAGGAACTCATGAAAGATACCAAGAGAAAGAATAAATATGACAGATATGAAAAGAGTAGCACTGGAACTAAAAGATTTTTCTCCAAGTATTATGATCTTCTCAGATTCTTTATGAATCTGAAAAAGACATCAAGAGACAGGGCTGAAATTTATGCCATCATAGGTGTCTTACTAGCACTCGATCTGGTACACATTATCCTCTTTATCTAATGTTTAGTTCTTCCTATGGTTCAAAATTGTTGTTGTTTTCAATCTCCCAAAATATGGCTCATTTGTCTGGGCTTTTATTTTAATATTCCCCTTCGCAACCCTTATAGCACCATTCACTGGAATTGCTTCGGTAAGAAAGATAATCTATCTGTCTAAGTGTATAGCTTATAACAATGAGCCCTCGGATAACAGTGTTCTTCGCGGGATTCAATATGCTAGCGGTGGTCAATAAGGCTGTAAGCCTTATTGTGACATCACTGATGAGTCAGGATGAACAGGCTTTATATTTCCTATTTGAAATTCTATCTTTCATATGTTCCTTAGCAATCCAAATTTACTGTAATTCTTTGGCTACAGTTCAGATATAAGTAATTTTATATTTCAAGAGAGAATGTCCATACGATTTGAAAAATAATAATACATTGCTGGGAAATATGGAAAAAGACTAGAAAGGAGTTTAAGCAACATTAACAAACAAATAGACATTAGATTGGTTTTCCAGTGCTTGATTTATACATGCCACTTGTAATGTGATTGTTGTATGTGTATTCTGTATCCTCCTCATTTTCATGCAAATATTGCTCCATTTTCTCTTCAGTGAGCTCATGTTCAGGATATCTTTCTTGGTATCTAAATATATTACAATTAAATCTCCTAAAAATACCTCTTTATTACTTCAGGCTCTTTGAGATAAATTCCTGGCAGCTGATTACCAACTGAAATCCAGCCTGGCCTTCTATTATGGGGTCTTGCAAACAGCTCAATCTTTCTTCCACCAGGAGACATTCTCTCTATCAATCCATAAATTTCATCTGGCTTTCTACTGGTTTCTCTGACCTCAGAAACTAAGACATCACAGTCAATATTTCTATTGATCTTAGGATTTCCCTTGATTCCGATCAGACAATGCTCCTTACTGTGATTCAGCCAATGTCCAGTTCTGCCAGTTCTGATAATTCTCTGAAGCTGATTAGTTTTAATCCAGACTATTTCTTCAACACGCTGGTAACCCCAAATGTGAAGACATTCTCTACCAAGTTCCATAGCTCTTCCTGTGACCCATAGGAACATCAATCCTTCATCCTGTAAGATATCAACTCTTAAAGCTTTCATTTCGTTATCTTTTAGAGTTCCATAAGGGAGCTACCAATTAACTCTAGAAATCTATAAACTTACCTGCATGTGGATATCCCAGGGAGGGTCCAACATAATTACTTCAAATTTGCCCAGCACTCTGAAATCAAAGTAACGAATATCAGCATTGACCCATTGTGCAGGTAATACAGCCTCTGTTTCTCCTTGGTTTCCTATGCCTTCTTTCTTATCAACATCAACTGTTTCAAGCTCATAATGAATGAACTTGCAATAGTCCATATGTCTACAGGTATCGAGGTAGGAACAGTTTCCCAATGATACATCTGTATGTGGCTTTATGATCTTTCTGAAATGAACCTTTTAGATTAAACACAAGCATCCTTATAAATACTTTATTGCAAGGAGCAAAGTTTCTAGCCATATTACATTTCTCTCTAGTTCCGTGCTCACAATAATCAATTTTCTTTGAACCCTTAGATTGGAACTAATACATTATAAAGAATCTTATATCTATATACCTTCTCCTGCACAAGTTTTTCAAGAGTGGATGATTCTTGATTTTCTTGAGAAGACTCCATTAAAGCTCTTTCTAAAGCAGAAGGCCCTTTTCTCTCATCTTCTTTCTTTGGTGGTAGACTATCAAAAGGCAAGGGGGGCTGTAAGAAGTGATTGAATGGAGGGTTGACAGTAGGAGGTTTCTGTGTAGGCGGCTCGACTTTCTTGAATTCTTCCTCCATCATTATTGTATCTATAGGACGATATTTAGGTCTGTCTTTGAAGAATTCTCTATTAAGTTGGCCAATCTTGTCATAATTAACTGAGGTGATGAATTCGACATTGATTCTTCCAAGAGAACTTGTCTGTAATTTCAAAGCGTTTCTATCATATAAGAATTTATTATTCTCTTTTGCTTACTTGTATTCCAACTCTTTAAGAATCTCCAGGAGATTAAGATTTTGCATTACTTTTTGACTCTGAGGAGTACTATCGGATTAGAATCTAATTATTGTATTATTCTCACGTCTTAAATTCATCTAGCATAGACTTGAAAAGATTGATTGCATCAATAGGATAATCGAACTTGCTACTGCTCATATATTGTAGAGAAAAGGCTCTTAGCTCATCCTGATTCTACAAAAATTAAAAGGATAATTTATTTTGCTGACTGTTGGTGGATAAAGGAACTGTTCGACTTGCGCATTATTAGAAGCTTCTTTTTCTCGTTCCTTCTGTGAGATTTTATCTGAATTATCATATAAAGACTTAGGAAATTTACCTTTTTTCTTGTTACTTTTTTTGGATTTTTTCTCTTTGTCACTCATTTCATTTTTTAGATCAAAGATAAAATTATTTATTCAAGAAATACCCGCTCAGAAAAAAATTTTTGATGTTTTATATAGATACTCTTCTATGGGAAACCCAAAAAAAATAAGTACTGCATTATTGAATATGTTGAGGAGGGAATCCAGGTTGAATATCTGTATTAAAAACAACTGTACTTAATTAATAATTGAAATTCATAAACAATTTAACAAGGTCTGCAAGAAAATGAGTCTCTTTCGTTCAGACCCTATGGGGTTCTATAATATTATTATGCCCCGTGAGAATGCATGGGAAATATTAAATGAGCTTGGAGAGCTCAGTTCTCTTCAATTTGTTGACTTAAATGCGCATGAAAGTGCATTTAATAGACCTTATTCAAATTATATCAATCGCTGTGGAGAGATGGAGAATAAGATCCAGTCTATAGAAGTACAAATGAGGAAATTCAACAAGAGAATCGATAGATGCACTGATGTTAATCAATTTCTCAAGGGTTTAAAAATATTTCTCAATAAAAGAGCTAAAGCTGAGCACACATACTTTGAAGAAGTAGAAGCTGAACTTGATGAGAAGCTTGCCAACTTAAATGAACAAATTAGAATCTATGACAATTTGATTGAAAAGTATAATCATCTTGTCGAGTACAAACAAGTCCTTCTAAAGACTCGCCCCTATCTGGCTGGTGGAGATTTAAGGTAAGAGATAATAGATCTGGGCTTATATCTTAGTGGAGAAATAGCAATCGATGAAAACAGACCAGAGTATGGATATACTAGAGACATTAGGTTTAATTACTTGGCTGGTGTCATAGATAAGGCTGATGCCTTAAGATTCAAGAGAATCTTATTCAGAGTTACTAGAGGAATGACCTGGACTACTCTTATTGATATTGAAAGACCTGCAAATATGCGTGAAAGAGAAGATTTGAGTCATTTGCTCGAGAGCAGCGAAGGACAAACATTAAATAAAACAGTGTTCTTGATCGTGTATCAAGGAGGTGCCTATGAAATGATGAAGAATAAGCTCAACAAGATTTGCGATTCATTCGGAGCTTCTAAGTAAATTAGCCGTTATCAATATCTAATTAATCCTAGGTACGGTATTCCAGAGGACTCAAGTGGATTCCAAAGAAAGATTGTAGAAGTTGAGAACCAGTTAATGGAAGCCCAAAATATTATCAAAGTTACTAAGAATCATATTGATATGATTCTTGAGGTTTTCTCTCAACCCAGAGAAGCTAGAGGAAAATACTCATTGATTGAAGAGTATAGATTGTTCGCTCTTAAGGAGAAAACAATATACCATACTCTTAACATGTTGAAGGTCCAAGGAACTATCTTCCATGGAAATTGTTGGTGCCCAGTAGACACAGCTGAACAAGTCAAAAACACAATTCATGAATTGATGAAGAAAAAGCCTGATATTGCTGGCTGCGAGTTCGTCCAGGTTAAAGATTACCCTAAGAAGCCCCCTACCAGATTCAGAACAAATGAGTTTACTATGCCCTTCCAGGAGATTGTTAACACATATGGTACTCCAAGATATAGAGAAATCAATCCAGGATTGTTCACTATCGCAACCTTCCCATTCCTTTTCGGTGTTATGTTTGGTGATATGGGTCATGGTGCTTTACTTTTGCTTGCAGGCCTGTATGTTATCTTTAAAAAAGATCAACTTAAAAAAGAAGGTGGTATCTGGGGAGGTTTAATCCCTGTGAGATATTTGTTAGCTCTGATGGGTTTCTTTGCCTTTTATTGTGGTTTCCTCTACAATGACTTTATGTCAATTTCATTCAACTTATTTGGAACCTGCTATCATCCAGTTGAGGGTGAAAATACATTGATGAAGGATTACTCTTGCAACTATCCTTTCGGTATTGATCCCAGCTGGTATGGAACTACTAATGAATTGACATTCTTGAATTCATTCAAGATGAAGCTGTCCATTGTTCTCGGTGTTGTCCATATGATTTTCGGTAATGATTCAACAGCTTAAAATAAAGAGAATAGGTATCATCTTGAAGGGCTTGAATAACATGTTCTTCAAGTCATGGATCGACTTCTTCTTTGAATTTATCCCTGAGCTTGTCTTCATGTGCCTTACTTTTGGGTATCACACTAGCTATTTTGTGCATAATCTTTTAGATACATGGTAATTCTGATCTTCTTGAAGTGGGACACTCCTTGGCAACAACCAGGACACAAAACTTGTTTCGCACCAAGTATTATTGGTGTATTCATCAACATGGCTTTACATCCTTCACAAACAAATCCTGTTGTTGACGAAAATGATTGTACTAAAGGAGGCTTTTATCCTCTTTACGGATCAGCCGACGGTACTGATCAAACTCATCTCCAAGGAATTATGCTCAAAATTGCCATGATCTGCATTCCTCTTATTTTGATTCCCAAGCCTATATATGAATGGATCAAGCATAAGAAAAGTGGAGATGATAACAGATATGAGGATTCACACATGCATCAAAAGCTCCTCCACGATCATGAGGTACCAAAATTTTCGTTTGTAATGCAAAATAGAAGGAGATTACCTTCCTAAAAGAAGATCACAAAGAAGATTCTCCTCTTAGACCTCCCGTTGTTGTTCAACCTAATGAGCAACATGAAGAATTTGATTTTGGAGAAGTCTTTGTGCATCAACTTATCGAAACCATTGAGTTTATCTTAGGTAACTATTTCATAAATTTTTCTTAAAAATTCAGGAACTGTTTCTAATACTGCAAGTTACCTTCGTCTTTGGGCCCTTTCACTAGCACACTCTCAACTCGCTAAAGTGTTCTTCAGCAAGACCCTTGGTAGTGCCATCACTGAAGGCAGCATTTTTGGAGTAACATATTGAAGTTCTTAGTAAATAAATACTAGGCTATCATTGGATACTTCATTTTCGCTAATATAACATTTGGAGTTCTGATGTTGATGGATGTCATGGAATGCTTCTTGCATGCTCTTCGTCTTCACTGGTAAAAGAGATCATTTATTAAAAATAATTCTATTAGGGTTGAGTTCCAGAATAAATTCTATAAGGCAGATGGCTATCTATTTGAACCCTTCTCATTTGAAAATGCACTTAAAGGACCTACTCAATAATGTAGAGAGGAGTAACAATGATTTTGTAATGTGTTATATCCTATGAATTATGTGGATATGATAAATTTAGTCATATTCTTGCCTTAACTTCATAAATAGATCAGGCTTCCAAGTAGATATAGATGACTGGCCCTTCATCCTTCTAGCCTTCTCTTTTTCTTTTATAGAATTTTGCTTGTTTGATTTTTTAATCCCTTTGCTTTTCACATCCAATCCACCTGCAATATCCTGTGGTGGCTTGTCCAGGCTATAAGGGTCATTCCTGTAAATATCTTCATTAGTATTTCCCTTTGGAAGCCTTGCATAAATCTCCTCATTATCTTCCCCTGCCAATGCTCTTAATTCCATATAATTTATGAAGTTATTGTATTTTTGAATAGCTTCTGCATTGGCCTCTGAACGAACAAGGGGTTTTACGATCTCAGCCCCCTTTGAAATAACATTGGGGAGTTCGGTTGGAGGAGCCGAGACCTTTTTTGTTGTTTCCTTCTCTATAAATTTGGATTCATTTTTGTTCTACAGGTTCAACAAAATTGTGAAAGAATAACTTGGAGAAATTCAGGAGCTTGTGTATTTTTTAATAGAGAATTGGGATCAGGTAATTTACCTGACCCATCAAGAGGTTTTCTTGATCTTCTAGGTATAATTTCATCTGCCATTTTAAATTAACTATGAAAAAAGAATTACAAAAATAAAAAATATTTCATTGTGAAACCACCAGTGCTCCTCCCTTTTAGCTAAAAAATAGCAACTTCTTTGTGGCAGAACAGATGGAATTATTATACCACTGTTCGCACATTTACAATTAAACCAAATATTTTCTTAAATAAATTTATAATGAATCTAGTTACCCTTTCTTCGCGCGAGCCAAGCATCATAAGCAATTCTCTCAAGACTAGTCCATCAAACTCCCCTGACAAGATCAAATATAAAGGATCTAACTTTAGCAGCCGACAAAGCTCCTACGTAAAATTGAAGACGGAGCAGAACGATATAAGCGAGCAATTCGATTCTCCTCTAAAGACTAGCCCTAACAAGCGAAGCTCTATGAACTATCCTTCCGCTCCAATATTGAAAAACAAGAAGTATGTTGCTAACAAGAATATCTTCAGACCTGATCTTAAGAATAAAAATGGCCTCATGAGTCTCACTAGTATTAAGAATTTTACTGAATCAACCATGGACTCAAGAGGGAAGCTGAGTCCCATCAAATACAACTCTGATAAAGTAAATAAAGCTAAAAAGCAAGTCTCGGTTAGTCAGACTAAGCTTAGTCAATTCAGCAAAGATCTTACTTCGCCGCGACTTACAATCGAAACAGATGAGAATACAACCACTGAGTCACAAAGAGTGACCCGACTTTCTTTGCTGCCACAAATAAACTCTACTAAAACACCTAAACTCAAAAGGCTTGAACGATCAGAAGAATATAAAAAATTTTTCCATACTAAAAGGGACGGGGAAGATAAATTTTATCAAGTATTGCTTGACAAAGAGGAAAACGAGCTCGATGAAAGGTTTCTAAGAAGAAATTATTCAGAGCTAAAGCTGTATGAGACCTATAAAGAGTTAGATAAACTAAAATATACCATTTCAGAGGAATTTCACAAGAATCCAGTAACTGCTATGCTCGCAACTAGCCACGATAAGAATCTGCTTCCTAGAACTTTCGGAATGATTCAAAGAAAAGATGAGAAATTCGTGAAGGTTAAATTAAGGTAGTATTGAAAAAATCATACTTAATCATTTTAGGCATTTTAATCTGCTTGATGATTATGCTCAGGTTGTCAGCGAAGGACTTAAAGCTATGCCAAAGGTTGAACATGCCGATTTTTGTGATAATGGTCTGACACCAAAGGCTGCTCAATTTTTGTTTCCTTCTCTGAATAAAAATCTCAAATCCCTTGATTTTTCTATCAACCAATTAGGAAACAGGGGAACTATGATTTTAAAATCCAATATGCTTGGAGATAAAACTAGGTAATCTTTATCTTCTCATTTTAAACCTGTAGATTGGAATATCTCAATCTTGAAGCCAATAATATTGGAGATAAAGCAGCCATTGAAATCTTCAAAACAATTAAGAAGAATATCTATCTCAAAAGACTCAACCTTTCTAAGAATAACCTTACCAACATGTGTACTTGGGAAATGGCAGAATGCCTGAAAGAAAATGATACTCTGGAAGAATTATATTTACACTATAACAAGATTCAAGGTGATGGCGCTCAGAATATCTTTGCTGCATTAATTAAGAATACATATCTGAAGGTCCTAGACCTCTCATGGAATTCTTTGGGAGCTAGTGAGAAGGGCTTGGCTAATGCCTTCTTTGAGTTATTTTCTAAGAATAATGAGCTTGTCCATTGTGATTTCTCTTACAATAACATTTCTTATGAAACAACCGTCAAAGCGGCAGAGGGTTTAAAGTTGAATCACTCTATCTATGGTCTACACTGGAATGGGAATCAAGGTTATGTTGACACGGAAGGCTTCCTTATTCCTTTCAAAACTTCTCTTTCAACAGATTTGCAGCCTAAACACTCCACAGCAATCTCCAAGAGGAGAATTAATGGTGTACAATGTCTTAAAGATGGCAAGGGCCATGATAAAGCAATTCCTACTGAAAATTGCTGGATTTGTGAAGGCTGGACTGAAAACACTATTTATTATATACCTGGTAAGGATAATTTTCTTCTCATTGAATTTCAAGGAAAATCAGGTAACATCTTCGATCTACCATTGTATATCCATTTCGATTTCGAGCAATATGTTGGAAGATTACTTGAGAGAACTGATAGTAATACATTCAAAATCACCAAAATGATTCCTCCCGGAACCAGAAAGTACTTCTTTTCTCATAACTATGAGCCCGTCATTGCTCGTGACCAGCCATCGGCTGTAAACGACTTTCATGTTATTAAGGTATCTCTATCTCTCTTCTTTTATCTTATAAATCAGGATGTAAAAATTGAGAAGGAAGTTTTCACCTTAAATGTTCCAAGAATGAACTACAAGAAGCTCAACTCAGATATACCTGTGATTGATAAAGATTATAATCCTATTCCAACATTAAAGCCTAGGGAAGAAGTTGATATTAAACATGAAATTCAAGAAAAGAAATGGAGCGTGCAGAATTCTATCTTTAAGGACTATAAGGCTGAAGATGAGGTAAAACGTTTTGTGATATATCTGAAATATTAGGAACTTTTGGATCAGTGCTTCAAATTTGATTGGCAGTCCTCCAGAATAGTCAAAATAGTTAGGGAAGAAAAAGAAAGAAAAGCCATTTATTATTTCTTGAGAGGACACTATAGAGCAATTAAAGACACTTATAAATACTTCTCTGCTATGGGATTGACAGGAGATGTGTTCTCTATTCCCATCAATGCCTTTACAGAGTTCATGAATCAAAGTGACATAGTAGATGGTAAGCTAATCAAGCTATCCGAAATGGATATCTTGTTTATTACTACCAATACTGTTTCTGTTAAGCTGCCATTTAATCCTGACAGAGCACTTGTCAGGTATCAGTTCATGGAGATCTTAGTCAGAATTGCATTTGATAAGTATCTGAAGAACAAATTATGTGATTCGCCTTCTGAAGCTGTAAGAAGACTGTTCCAAGAACATACACTTAAAGCAATGAGTTTGCATAATATTCATGGTTGGAGAGAAAGTCGCTTGTGGAATGAAAAGTGTGATTTGGTTTTGAAGGCTTACTCTGTACTCCTAAAGGATATCTATCAAAGATATTCAGGTCAAAAGTCTAAACCTGGTCAAAAGAAGTTCATGTCTGTTGATGAATTGAGGAAGTTTTGCTACGATTGTGAGCTTCTTGCAGAGAATTTCCAGGACAGAGACGTCAACACAGCCTTTAATTTTTCAATCATGTTACAAGTTGATGAGCTTAACCTAGATAGACACTTGCAAATGTATTTCCCAGAATTCATTGAAGCATTTGCGAGAATTGCTGAAAGATGTTCTCTAGTCCCTTATGCGGGAAAAGAAGCTGCCACAAAGAGCTATGAACTTCGATATCAAATGCCCCTTTGGTATAAAATTGAAGGACTCTTTGAGAGAGCTTACAAGACCTGCGTTAGTGCAGATACTAGAGATAATTTCTTGCTCCCAGAAGGGTCCATATTTGGGGAGTTTGATTTTTCAGAATTACAGTGATAGTAATAATACTACTTTTCTAATTTTTTTTTTTTTTTTTTTTTTTTTTTTTTTT
>Ga0065720_1018969_pt1 | contig 49873 bp, 32 predicted proteins | sample Thericmetagenome_FD_59107 | JGI IMG/M metagenome (GOLD analysis project Ga0065720, IMG submission 59107) | Thermophilic microbial communities from the Joint Bioenergy Institute, California, USA of rice/straw/compost enrichment - eDNA_2 v2... | ecosystem: Engineered > Solid waste > Grass >... | reverse complement strand
TATCCTACTCGCCGTTATTGAGGGTGTCGGTATCGGCTTCCAGAGGATGTTCGCAGGGGCGACGAAGCTGGAGGTGAGCTTCCCATACTATCTCTCCTTGACCGTCTTGAGACTGACCCGTCCCAGGCTCCCCAACCGCCACCCTCAGGCGACAAGATGCTTGCTTAAGCGAGTGAATATGACTGCTCCTTCGACACACCCAACTCTTTCCTCCAGCCTTGATGGCTGTGTGTACATTCTGTCTGCATTCTGGTTCATGATGGTTAGCATTATATCGGTGGCGGCGTTCCATGTAACATAGAATTTGGTTGTTGGTTACGCTTTGCCATCTATGGGTTGGGAGAGAGGATGGCCACACAAAAGCTGGCGGGCGTCATCTTGATAAAATAATAATTGATTCCCCAACCCAGGCATCCCTAGGCTTGCTGGGTGCGCTGTCCGCTATCTATCACAGCTTCTCTCCACACCAGTTCTGAGGATCCTCGGGGATGCCTTCTCCAACATACTTGGCAGCAAGCGCCGGATCCTTTCGAAAAACTCTCATAAACGCCACTCCCTGCTCATCTACCCACGCACGAAGCATCCCGCCACAGTTGAAGTCCTGCAAGATCTCCGACCGCGACTCGACCGCGTTTCCGTCTCCATCATACACGACTATACACTCAATCCCGATCATACCGCCCTCACCTTCGCCCGTTTTCCCCCACCGATCTCCCGCGCTTCGTTGAAGCTCACCTCCAGGACCTGTAACCTTCGTTAGTGCGACCGCTCCAGACTCCTTCCCAAACTGCGCGATTGCTCCGACCGTCCTGGCCGCCGCCGTCCGAAGGAATGAATCCCCGTTGCCAGTCCCAGATACCGCGATCGCACGCTTGGTCACGACCCTCTTGGGCGAGGACGAACCCGGTTGATACATCCGCGGCGTGGACAGACAATCTGCCACCAGACCCTTTAGCGCTCCGGAAAGAACCACCGCAGGACACGATGACGATCCGGCTTTTTGGCCCTCCAACTCCTCAAGCCATTCCTCTGCCCAAAATCCCGCGCCAACCGTCGGCGTATCGCCTATCCGGCCGGTCAGCTTGTTCGTCAGCCCGCCTGTGCTGGTTGCGACACAAACGGTACCGTATGCGTCGACGACCACAGCGCCGACGGTTCCTTGGGGAATGAACTCATCCGACGACCAGGATGCAGTCCCAGCGGGAGTGCCACAGCCATGCAGACCGCTACACGTTAACTCGGCCATCGCTTTCTCCCGTTCCAACCCCCTTCGATGCTGCTCCCACCTGTCTTTGGTCCAAAAATAACTAGGGTCAACTAACTCTAGGCCATACGCCTCAGCTAATTGCTCCGCAGCGGCACCATGCAAATGAGTGTGCCCCTGCGCAGAGGGGACATTTAATCTCCCCTCTGCCCCCTCTACATCCTCCACTGCCACACCCTTCCCAACGAGATCCTGCCCTCCCCTTTTCAGCAGCTCAGCGGCGAGCTTAATTGGATTCTTGACCCTCCTCAACCCGGACACACCGACCCCACGCTTAGGCCAGCGTGTTGGGTTGGTGATCATGATGCTTGCTTCGAGCTCGTTGATCCCGTCGCGAGTGAAGACTGCCCCGCGCCCAGCGTTGTAGAGTGGGTCGTCTTCCAGGAGGGTGACGGCATAGGTTGCAGAGTCGAGGGCTGTTGGGAGGGAACCATCGGGAAGGGGGTTGAGGAGGAAGCGGTGGGATTTGGAGATCTGAGAGCGTTAGAATATATTATCGATGAGCTAGGCCAGGCAGCGGGGTTTAGGTTTAAGGCTCTGTGAACACTTGAGCTTACGATTGTCAGGAGAGAAGCACGGAACAGCTGGTACCGCTCCGGTGGCATCGTCTCAGGGCGGATGTTGCCTGCCCCACCATGGATGATGATACGGGGCTGAGTGATTGGCTTCCGGCTGATTTGGGACTCATAAGATTCCCACATTTTGGATGTCTCAGATTGAGCTGGACTAAGCGTGGGTTGTTGTCGATGAGCTGCAAAGAGGTTCAAGGTGATGGTTGTGAGGTGAAACCTGGAATGTGAGATTTGGGGTGGTATTGGCTGGGTGATGTTAATAAGCCGTTGATAAGCGCTGGGAAGATATTTATCAATAAGGCCCTCATGTGTCAAGGGTTAGGGTCATGATCACCTACATGGCAAGGGAAACGCCGACAAATATGCACAACGTTAGCACCAACATTATCACAGAGCGGTGCCGGGGAATGTTCACAAAAAGATGAATGAGACATCTCATACCAGTTACTTGCTCTCATTTAATCCCGCTAAATAACATTCGTCACTTTCATCCATCATTGGCCTGCCCTTTCCCCTGGCCCCCTTACCCTTAACACCCTCCCACACTTGGCAACCCCAACTAGATCTCACTGCAGGCCATCATGTTCATGCTGGGTACCGCCATTGGGCACCTATATTGGGCCAGGAGCCTGCTCTGTTCGCCGCTGCTGCTTCCCTGTGGCACTGGCCGCAATGCAAAGAAGCAACTCCTAGGCCTAACACTGCGCGTCACGAAGTGGACCACTAGCCTGCTGCAGCTCATGGGTGACCCTCACCGCATTCGCCGCTGCTGGAGGTACCTTATCACCTGTTCGAGCTCCTGCATGCAAGGGACCGCTGCTAATGCCCGGACGGCCCACTTGATTTGGGTTTGGAGGTCGTAGGAGAGCTGGGTAATTTTGACTTGTCGCTGGGCTTTGATTTCCTAGGAGTAGACGTGCTCAGTGAAGGGATGGATTATGGTTATTGGGAGATGGGTTTGATTTTGGTTCTGGGGTGTGAAGGCATTAAAAGGGCTCTTGGGCATAATGATGGGGTGCGTACGTCCAAGAAGCAGATTAAAAGTCCAACATGCACCAACGAAGACAAGTGGCTAGGAAGAATCAATGGATATTGAAGCTGTTGCAAAAGCATCAAAATCAGTAAAAAGTCGGTAAATCTCAAAGCCAAAGGCCATGAATCAAAGACTCAATTTCTAGTCATTTGTGCTATTGTTATTGACAGTGTTATTGCGGTCTCTATTGTGAACTCGCGCTCTCAGATCAAACTTAGTCACTGTGAGCGAAGTTTGAGAAGCGGTTGTAGATCACCAATCTCGCTGTTCCGACAACAGAATGTAAGAACTTTTGACCTCAGATGAAGGTAGATGTGTTCAAAGAAAGTCAGTGATATCAGACAGGATTGATTTTTCAAAAACAGTTGAGTGCCGACAATGTCGCTGTGGAAAGGGAAAAAGTGAGAATGCTGCGTATGAAGGGGAAAGCTCTTAATTACCTTTAGCACTTAAGAGCATAAGTTCAAAACAGTTTTGAGGAGGGAGTGATTCTTTCAAGCCATAATGGAAGATTTCAGCCACAGCTTATGGACCCCGTTTCTTGATAACACTACAGAGGAGGGATTCATGCATTTCACAGCTCTTGATTTATCAGTAAGACACTGACATACACAAGAAGAAAATGGACACTAGAAGTGATGAAAAGACATACCACAAATTGGATATACTATAAACCAGATGTAAGCAATTGTTCAATTGCGACCCAGATAGTTTCATATGCAGAACGCCAATAAGTATCAGCCGGAGTACTATGCAAAGCTTTCAACAAACCACTATTCTATGAGATCCGTAAATACCATTGCCAGAAGCTTGATCTAGAGTGCTGAACACCTGACACAAGCCGACTGACCCTGATGCTGTTGCCCGTCATAAGAGTTCAATAGCTGCACAGTTCTAAGGTCGATGCCTTGACCTAAGTTAATTGTGCGTCAGGCTTCGACATGACATCACTGGGTGAGGTCTATCCGCTCTTTGATGCTGCCCAGCAGTTGGAGGTGCTGTTTTTTTCTAAATACCCCTACCCGTAACTGGTGTCGGTTCATTCAGCACAATACCTTCGGTAGGGACGCCGGAGCCCTTCTAAGGCTACCGATGGGACATTTCCCTTGTGGTCAAGATTTCGGAAAGGCTGAGAAAACACATGGCTGCTTCCGTTGGAGACAAACCGGAGAAATCGCGAGTTTTTGTAGCCGATATCTCCCCAGGCTGTCGGGTAAGCTTTTTTTTCCTCAATATAAACTCAGTGTTACATGGACACTGCAGTCCAAGAAGAAATATCCCTGACAGCCAACATAGGAAACACTGGTGATACAAGTGCTGCGAAGGGCAAAGGGCATATTTGATTGGTAGAGCCCGGGATATATAAGGGGGTGCCAAGAATGAGTTAGGTAACCTTGCCACGATGAGAAAACCCCTGAAGATCCTAGGGAGACCGCGAGGTACTCACAAGGGCAGAGGGAATTTATAAAGGGAGCTACTTGGACACGATGAAGGATTTCTCTTGGTTTTTCTCTCTCACAAACACAAAGACATTGAGGACCAAGAGAGATTATTACACGTAGCAATTGACTTCGTTGTCCACTCCACATCGTCAGTGGCCATCATGTAACCCATTTGACCCATTGTCGATCCCTGCTTGCACCAGACCAAGTCACCCGCTACACTTAGCCTTTCGAAATCTTCATAATGAGACTTGAGTGTTAAGCATGGTGGCTTGGAAGGTTTGTTTTTAGCAAGGAGATACCAGTAAAACCGAGGTCCCAGGAAGCTGTCCAAGTTATTGCTTCCCTACCTCCGATATGGGGTAGTTCACATGAGCACAACTAAGAATTTAAGCACCCCCATGCGGAATTATGGCCAGCACTGGCTGCCGCATCGTGTCATGCCCGTATTTCCATCGCTTCACTGCAGTATCCCAAACGTCTAAGCTGATTTGGTACGGCTTTACATGTACATGGCATACTTTGCAAGAGGAAAACTTGACACCATTGATAGGATTCTCGAGGAGCTACCTTGTGATCACACTTGTTGACCACAACCTACTGATTACTTTCTACAACGACAACCACGATGATCTGATTGGGTTCTCCGAGTTCCTGAGAGGACCTTCCGAACGCCAAAACTGGTCGTGCTTGACGCACTTATATTGAAAAAGAAGAAACAAAGAAAAATAAACTTCCGCATCTACCAAACTTATGCACGCTATTCTTTCCCTGAACGTCCGTCTGTGTTTGTTAGTGGTCCCGTTTGCACTCATCGGTATCGGGTTGGCGTATTGTAGGATATTACCCATTGGCTTACTAGATATATATCGATGATCTCACTGTGTATCCGCTTGAAGCGCAGCTCTGATCTCCTCCATCTTCTGCTACAGCTCCTCAGGCTCGCGGCGTAACTTCTCTACGCTCACCCGCTCCATTGTCCTCTCTTCGGCCTGCAGGTGCTTCCGCACTGCCCCCAGGTTTTAGTCGGTCCCAGCCAACTGGCTCTGTCCCTCTCAGCCGCTGCCGGCGGGGGCTATTTTGGGGAGCAGCGTGGCCGTCTTCCCGAATACTGACTCGGAGACCCCCCGGAAAGTTTGGCCCAGCGCAAGCTCGGCCTGGCGCCTCTCAACGAGACTGGAAACGGTCTCCAGGCGGCGGGAGATGAGGGCGAATGCTTCGAAGACCTGCGTTTGAGTTAACACATATGTCAGCGAGATAACTTGTGGCAAGAAAGTACTTAAAAAGCTGGGATAAATGTCAGGATATGGTTGGTTTCTGCCGAGATGGCAAGTTTGAGGTAATCATAGACTGCAGCGTCGTCTTTCGCTGGAGAACTTCCCCCTTGAAAGCAGTAAGTCCTCAGCGTAGACTATGATGACAGGCTCCATGCATTTCACTGAGCTGACCATTGAAAGTGATTGTGGGCCGCTTCTAAGCCTAGAAGCGTACCATCAGCGTGATGTTGAAGAAGACTATTGCTATCGTGAGTGGGCAGACCTTGACTGCAATCACTTGAGGCAGCCTAGGCCAGTGGTTGGGTGTTACTGCTGAAGCTAGGAATGAGACCAGCCAATGTTGCTTGGTTGGTGATGCAGAGGACATTTTGCTGGTGACAAATGCTCGTTGGGTCGACCATTGTGCAAGCTGCTGGGCTGACATGGGAGCCTACTCTGACAGCCAACGTCGCCCGCAAAGGTCAACACCTGCTTCAGCGCCGACAGCGGCCGCCAAGTGTGACTATCCATGTTGATCATGTGATGTGTGTCCCAATCCTGGTCACCAGTTGCCATCACCAGTCGAGGTTTGCCCATTGATCTCAACTGCGGGCACTGGAAAGGGCCCACCACGTGGTGGACTAATCGTATTGGTCGTCGATCCTAAGCATCAGAGCTTACTGACAATCTTGCTGTGAGGTAGAGGACTCAACAACACGATTAGGCAATCGGTAGGTCAGCTAGTCCATGGGGTGGACAGCGAAGTTGGTAATAGTATTGAGCCCTTGAGGGCCGATCATGAAACCTTCAAGGTGATGATGATTGATGAATGGGGCAAAACAGAGCTGCACTGACATTTTTCCAGCAGCCTTCCAATGCTGTGGTTAGAGAACCCATTCATGATTACCATTTTAACCTTTCAACTTTTTGCAAGTTGTTACGGGGGAGGTGACATAATCAATGGCTGAAGTCGGTCATTGGTTTGGGTTGCTTGTTATCTTGAGGCAAGTCTGGCCTTTTGTCTGAAAGCTGTTTATGAGAAGAGTCTGGTTTGTAAGAAAGCCTGTGATGGAGAGGTTTATAACACGCGTGTGGATCAGGAAAAATTCAAACCCAACTGTGATGTTGAGAGTTTTCCTATTGAGAATGCGAGCCCTATTGTGCCCCTTCCGAGGCCGTGTGACTGATATGAGAGTCTTTCTTTCATTTAAGTTTGGATGTGGTGATGTCGAACAAGATCACAAGTATTGGTAAAGGAGCGATTGATGCCATATTCTCTGTACACAAAATGTTCAGGATTAGAACTACCTACCCTGAATCGAGTTCTCACCAATGGTTTAGATGATGTTAAGTGTCGGTGGCTTGGTATTTTAGTGATCTGATCTTCGCTGACAAAGTTCAGGGCTTTAGCAACAAAGGTAGTACGACTCATATTACAGACAACCCACTCTGAGTGGTGTTGTTCTCTGATTTTTTTGGTCGGACAAACAGTAATCAGCCATTATATATATGCTATCAACGACAACAGGAGTAGTCAAGTTGTTCCATTCCCGTAGACCTGGAAATCACATGGTCTAATGCTTACCTAAGAAGTTGTCAGGTGCCAAGTGTGTCAGGAGGAACCAAAAGAGTCAGTCGCTCTTCCCTTAAACGTTGTGAGCACTTTGCTTCACATATTGTTGTTTACCCAAACCACAACGGTCAACTCCACGGAAATCCAATCTCAATGGTTTTTTGACTCTCATTTGCAATTCAAAACGTGTATCAAATTGTTATTGTCTTAGTTTGCAAGCAAATCATTCCCACTCATAGCTGGCGTCATGGAGCACCTTAACACTTGCCGCCAGGAATCTGTCAGCCCGTCCTCTACTAGCTCATCCGGTCCCGACTCTTCTGGCTCTTCTGTTTTTGAGAAGGTAAAGCAAAGCATCCCAATGATCCAACCTTTTTAGATCCCAAATATGTGGCAGGTAAAGTTATATAACAACTAACTGGCCCCTGGCATAGCTTCATCCATCTCTCTACGCCCCAATCTCCAGACCTTTTTGCCCCGAACATGCAACCCTTCTCATGGAGATAGACATTGAGTATGATCGTTACAAAACAGCATCTGAGCTCTGCGACCTTATCATCGAACGAATAGCCTTCCTTTGTGCCAAAGTATCACCTGTGGATCCTATAACAGCACAGGAGTATTTGGAATATTTCAAGGAGTCGAAGTCTTCACTTGCGGAGATGCGTAGACACATACAGCAGGGTCGTTACTGGGTTGCTACTGTTGGCATTGTCCCTAGTATGGGAGGCAGACTCTCCGACTTGCGTGCTGTCAGCAGTGAGGTGGATAGCATGATTCAGCTGGTATGGCTCTGCCGTTCCCTTACCCCTTTTAGAATGTCTTTTGTGACTAACTGGGCTTGCAATAGTACAGAGAGACTAAAGAAATGTTGGAAATGTTGATAAGGAACGTCACTAAGTGGGAGAAGTCACGAAATAAATGGTCACCTCTTATCATCAATCCCAGTCGCTACGAACAGCATACGCTCACGCTTCTGATTGCTCTTCTCCCAGCAAAGTTCATTGATGATAATGGAAGAGAGTTGGAAGAGTTTGAGGAGGTGATGGCTCTGTCACAAAAGCGCAGGGGCAGCACTGCAACTGTGCAGGAGGTAGAAGAGAGGTTCAGAAATCTCAGCCTGTTAGGTGCCGCTCCATTTAAAGAGGAAGATATCAGGAGAGGCGTTGAGCAGGCTGCTAAAGAGCCCATCGTGCAGCGAGCAATGAAGATGACTGATTGGAAAAAGCCAATAAGCGAGGGAATCTTTGCAGATGACGTGGAGACGGAGGTTCAGAAGGAAGTCCAAGAGCAGGAGATGATGGACGTACCGGAGCTGGTAGATGTGGCCGGTCAGTAGACAGGCATGTTGGATACTTTGGTCCGTTCTAGGTTACCCAAGACCAGCGGCTGGCAATGGTTCCAATTTCTAGGATAACAGAACAATGACAGCGAAGATCAGGGACTGTTGTCAAAAAGTGTCAAAGTCCGATTGCACATCATTATTTGCTTCTGATGGGGGAGCCAGGGTTGGTACTCTGGCCGTGAGGTCTGGGTTCATAGCTCGCAACATGCTGCACAGTGTGGATATGCTCAATCCCGCTGTGTCCTGGAACAGTGGAGCCCTGGATTGCAGCTCAAGGTCGTTCTTGCCGTCTACCACCACTTCGACACTTTGAACAAGGTTTACAACATAGCGACAAACCCAACGGGACTATTGTCGCATACTCTATGCGAGGCCATCATTACAGTTTTCCAACTCAGACTCAGCATAGGACCCCAAGAGCCCGGACATGTGGACCTCTTGGCACGGAGATGCGGCTGATTAGTGGGTCCGAATACTTTCCTGCTAAGGAAAGTGACAGTGGACATTTCGGCCCCGTGATTGTCCACATTATGGCGCCATCGGCTAACGGCTGTGATATCACATCCTTAGGGTACACGCGAATCTCTGGCCTGGTCGCCGGTGAAGTGCAAAACAGGCTCCAGCGAGCTTCCTCCAGGGCCTCCTCAGTCACATCCGGCCACGACAGTCCCCCTAGCACTCCGGCTAGCTCCACCAGTGCCGCATCAGCCCCTGCAGCTAGTGGTTTCCCTCATGCTTATATCCAAGTTCATTCGTCGTTACTGTCTGCGTACCCTCTCGTCTAGAGCGCTGCTGACCTCAGCGCTTATAAGGCAGGCTGACCTACGTTATTTCTCAACAATTGCTGGCAGTCTTCGTGGTGGCTTTGGTGTTAACCGTGGTGGTTGTCGGTTCGCTGCGGTGGAGGTGGTATTTACCAAGGTTGATGTTGGGAGGAAGGAAGTAGTGTGAGATGGCCTTAACCAAGGCCTTATATGGAGAAGATTAAGAGGGAAGGGACTAGGTAGTTTAGAGAGGACAAGTATGATTCTTTTTGAGGAAATGTTTGTCTCGGAATTAACGGTGTTTGATGAAGTTGCAGCTTTGTATATATAATACGAAATGGGTCTTTTAATCAGATATTTTGACTCATTGTAGCATATTTGTCTTTTGACAGGCCAGTCATGTTTTTCGACAAATTTATGAGCATTTCGTCTGCATATCATCTTTCCAAAGCCATTGTCGCCCTCAGGATATCATTCAGCATCTTCATCATTTGCTTTCCAACTTGGTTCTCGATCTCCACTCGAGAATATAGATCCAAGATTCAACGTCCCAAACTCTCTGATCTTGTCAACTTCTCCAATTTCGGACTTGCTGCTTTCAACTCTTTTCCCAGCTTCTTGATTTCGGACTTACGAACCGGACTTAATACCCCAAGATAAAATCAGTAAGGTATCCGCGGGAATCGAAAAGGTAGATGACAGTAGGGAAGGTTTTCATCTGTCGAAAAGGAGCGATGCGATGTCTGCAACACTAAGCCAATCATGCTGCTCAAGAAGACAGGGGCTGAGTTTCGTCGGTTTTGTGCGTCGATGAAAAATATCGGTACAGATTTTCTGCTCAATTGAGATAAGGTCGATGGTTACATGGTCAAGGAAATATGAAGCATTTGAACGGGATATATGCCGGATGTGGCAGGAAGAACATTCGAGCCAGCATTATCAGTTCGTTCGACTTGTTTGAAGCATAGGTGGACGATCTGGACGTCAACGCCATAGCGAGCCCCTCCTATTCCCATCATGAATATTAATCAAACATCGCAACTACCCATCACGGGTAGTCCATCCATGCACAACTGACGCGTATTAGAACGAATCTTCTACATCGTGTTCGTCTCAGTTTCTCTACGCATCTGGGGAGACCTTCAACCTCGCTGGTTCAGGATCTTTCTCTAAATTCCTCTCACATCTCCACAACCTCCTAACCATTTACTGTAAAGTTTAGAACAAGCACATCTCAACTTTTCCTTTTGCTTGTAACATAACGGCTTACTGCTTACTTTTCTACAATTACCAATTTGCTCTGAATGAATTCATACAAGTCTATGCACATCTCATGGAAAACATGATAATAGCGTCCCACGAAGGTCACTAGGCCGAGATTTTGCCTGTCCTGCAGCTAGCGAAGCATGAAGAGAACGATACAGACGAGCTGGTGATCAATGCAACAGATGAGTGGGCGGTTTCTGGCAAGGTAGAGACTCGCTGAGTGACATTTTCACTAACCTCTCATTACCTTACCCGTGAATGTTGCGCTGTTGCCCGCCTTGACAGATCATGGCTTTACCAATCAAGTATCACTAGCATGGTATTTGACTTAACAGGCTGCTACTTCCGCTAAGGTAGATATTACGTTGAGGAAGGAGGACGGCTCTAAAAAGGAGCCAAAGAGTCAATTGATCGTCCTAATGGTACCGACAAGCTCCCGCTGACTTCGCCGCAAACCTATGGCTGTGGTTGCCAGGGCTAAGCCGGCGCGCTTCGCCGAGTTCTAAGTTCCAAACACATCACTCCTGAGAGCCATGTTCTTGACCTTGACCCTCCCCGTACGAGTAGTTGGCCGACTAAGAATGAGATCCCGTGGCACCTGGATCTGGAATATAATGTGAGGGAAGCTGCCAAGAAAGAAAGGAATATGAGTGATCCTTGCAATGCTTCAGAGAACAGATGGATGTGGCTACTGGGCGGAAGGAGTAGTGGGATCGCGAAGTAAACATGTCGTAGCCTGATGCCATATCAAGTTGAGACTAGTGGAGCACTCATCTGTGGTCTCCTACACATCTATATAACTTTATTTTGCTTGCTGCCCAATTCTTCCCTTAACAAATCTCCTTTGCTTGCCTGGATTCCTCAGCATTGCGTTCGAGGCTGCCACTCCAGACAGTCTCTCCGAACCCAAATTCACATTTCGCAAGCAAATCCCTCAGCTTCAGAGTCTTCCTTTTCTCTAGCAAATTTTACTTTATCACCCTTCGACCCTTCTTGCCAAACAATTGGCAGAACATCATCACCCCAGTCCTTGAAACTCCAGAAGATCTGAACAATTATTCGTCTTCCAATGCCCTTTCCAACCTGGCCACCGAGAACGCCGCAATTGCCGCTTCTATCACTTTTGTAGTCAATACCTCTGCTCTTATTTTGTTAAGAGCTTTTCTTCACATTTCCTATTGTGACAATTCTGTAAATTCTGATAGTTTCAGGGTATGATGGCTTGGCCGATTCACTGGGTCGCTACAAGACTCTGGTTAGTGACACTGTGCAGAGGCTCAATGAATCCCGAGCCAAGGTTGATAATCTCAGTGAGATTCTTTCCGAGAAAGAAGAGCTGCTTGCTGAGAAGGAGGAGCTCATTGCAAAGCAGGACACTGAGCTGGCTCAAGCCAAGCAGGACTTATCGAACCTTCAGGCACAGCACAACGCCGCGCTCGGTACTTTGGGCATGGTCAACCAGTTGATGACTACTAGTAATCAGACTATGGCCATGCGCAAGGACTTTGTCAACAACATTCGTAAGTTTCGTAATCATTGCATATCAGCAACCTGACTAACAGCTTTCTCCATCAGGCCAATCTTGCATCAAGAACAATGATGAGAACATTGTTTCCATCAAGAAAGATGCTCGCTACTATCAGGGACGATGCTCAGCACGTTTCTCAGCTATTCATCAAGACGACTCAGGAGGTTTCATACAAGCTTCCCTCAACTCTAAAGGAGGCTTGTGCTGAGCTGGAGGCCTTGAGGGAAACTCTTGGCCCTATTGTCGCTCTTTGTGACCAGTTCTCCAAGTGGGGAATGTTCTATGGAAAGAAGGAAGCCCTGAAGAATGAGCTTGAAGTCAAGCAGCAAATGCACAAGGATGGTCCGTATACTCGCCTGGAAGAGAGCGTTTGCTACCTCAAGACGAAGGCCGAGTGCCAGTACCTTCATGCGGTCAGCAAGATGTTGGATGGTGCTGTTTCCAAAAAGAAGCAGGAACTTGAGATGGTCACTCAAGAGCTTGAGCTTACTAAACAGAAGCTGCAAGCGCAGCGTTTCTCTGGTCACAAGTCTAGCCTCAGCCCTCTGGCTAGCAAGTCCAGGCTTGTCGATGACCCTGAGTTGTATTCTTATGATCATGTTTACCTTGACTGTGCCTGGCCCATGTCGAAGAGCAACGGTCGCCCTCAGCGCCAGTATTCCTCAGGCTGCGGTATGAAGACTGCGACCAATAACTCTCATAATGATGACTGGGGCTGTGACAAAGACACCGACGCTGTCTCATGAGTTGAGGGAACCGGCAATCACGGTTGCTCTGGTATTATACTAAGCCCTAACAACCGTTGGTAAAGGGTACGCGTTGCTGCCCAGGATTCTGAGCAAGAAAGGAGTTCAGAACTTTGCTTCGGAAGGAGAGTGCCACGTCGGGAGATACATCTAGTTGGACGGATCTTGGCAATGCTTCTGGATCTTAACTCAGGACGGTGCATTATTCGGCGGAGAGGCATTAGCAACTAACGGCTTGTTGTTGCGGAGGGCCGGGGGGGAGGGAGGGGAGAAGTGGGGGAAAGAGAGAGAAAGAGGGGTCTAATGACTAACCACTCCCCAGGAACCCTTAGGTATACCATATTAAACAAATGTTTTCCCTCCGGGACTGTATCGTTCCTTGCATTTGTGGTGTTGTGTTGGGCATTGGTTTGTGTTCATTCATAATCGCAGCCCTTGATACCTCCTAGGAGCGCTACCGAGAGCAAAAATCTTTGTTAACCAACCATTGTTGAAAGCAGGAATTGGCCTACGGAAGGAAGACACGTAGAGAGACAATGGGAAGACACAGCAATTCAACAGCCCTGGTGGGATCCCAAGAAGACAGAGCCCCCAAAATTGCACGTCCTACTGATTCCACGTGACAGGAATCAGCGAAGCTAGTCATTATTTGTTTAAGATAGGTATTTATCTACGCTGTAGAATGACGAAAACAAACTCAACAACGCTTGAACCGAAATCTCCCAACGCTCTCTCAGCTCGAAAGAACCGACTGCTTCGTCACAGCTTCCAAACTTGACTCACACACTCTCCCCAACCCCTGAATTTCCACTCGGCGGCAACCCACTATTCGTCCCCAAGTCTTCTCCATACACCTTCCCCCCTACCACTACCTCCTCGCAATCCTGCAACACAAACATCATCCGTGCCCACTCCGTCTGACTCCGATTCACCCACTGATGCTGCGTCGCCCTCTGCACCGCCACATCCCCTCTTTTCAACACGTACCGCTCCCCGCTATCCAACACCATCTCTACCTCCCCTTCTATCACAATCCCAAAGTCTAGACTTTGAGTCCGGTGCATGCCGCATGCGTAGCCGGGCGCGAAGTCCACACAGCGGAGGACTGTGCCGCCTGGATTGACGAGGCCTAAGGTACCGGAGGACATGAGGGACGTGTGGGCGGTTATGTCAGCGTCGGAGTTTAGGTTGGGGGGGAAGGACGAGGTGGTATAGGCTACACCCATGGAGAGGTTGTTGTTATCGTAGAGACGGAAGGGGACGGGAGTGGAGGAGTGGAGGATGGCTTGACCCGTGGTATGGTTGTGGGTTGTTATGAAGCGAACCGGATGGCGGAGGGTGTTGGGTGGGGGGTTGGGGATTATTGTTGGGCCGCCGGTTGGGGTTAGTTGGGGAGAGGGGTTTGCTGACTCGGAGGAGGACATTTTTGGTTTTTGGGTTCGGAGGTGATGAACGTGAAGTTTGCGTTGGGCTGCCCGGGCAGTCTGAAAGTACGCAAGTTGGCTTCCTTGTTCGTCGGTAACGGCAATGATAGATGCCTAGTGAAATGACTGCCGCACGAAAGCACAAAAGCACGAAAGTCGGTAGATTTGATGATAGGTTTCGAGACTATTGATGGATAATATTGCCGGACTGAGATCGGAGCTAAATACACCACTACTGTACATAATTCACAATCGGACGGACCCCACAGCATGTCCGCTGCTTCCGGGAGGTACCACTGACACGGGAAAGTCAATGCGTAGTAGTAGTACAATGCGAAGGTCACCTTCCTTCGGATGACTGTATCTTCACATTGGATCTAGGGTTTAGCACATAACCTTCATTGCCCGCTTCTGAGAGGGCAGTACACCACGTGATAATGTTTCCCGAGTGATTGGGCGTTTGGTATCGGATCCATACCTAACACCGACAATAATTTGCCAATTGATTCACCAAAATTGATGGTTCAGCGCTTTATTCCTGCCGTATCCCTTTGCCAAGACCGTTCAAAACTATCCATTCGCGTCTGCGGCCGTATGGCTCGTGGAAGATCATGTTGTCACATAACCAGAGTGATTCAGAGCCCCAATGCTGAGAGTAGTTGGTGCCTGGAGTCAGCCAAAAGCTTGTGGAAGAACGAATTGGATAAAGCTCAAAACCTGACCCGTGTTCGGCCGAGCTATCAGTCCCCGTGCTTCACTTACCCCTGCACCCGTGTCAGGGCCGGCACGTATGGGTCCGCCCTACAGCGCTCGGAACAAGCCGATAGCGTGAAGCTTAAGTTAACATCAATGGCATTCTTTGTACAAGTTGGCCTCTTCATTGAATTGCTCGTTGCCGCAAAACTTCAGAACATTGGAGACTCTTGCAACCAGTTCATAACACTCTAACCCCCCGGGGCAAAAATGGTCTGACCGATGCCGGTACCGCTCTTTGCCATGTAAACTCGGCCTGGGTACCGAGGTTTCGGACCCCTAGCGTCTAGTCTTGGCAACTTATATCACGACTTTCTCAACATCTCTCGCTCGGCCTAGGCACAGTTCAACTTCAATGAAGAATGGACGCTAGAGAACGTTGAAGGACGACTTGATTGGAACTATTGGTCAATATCGAGGGCAAGTGTCGGGTGGGCTCTGTAGATTTAGGTAGGTACCTGGTAGTATCAATGGAGAGTAATAACTAGTGCTGCTGGATCTTTGGGAGAAGTTCAGTCTTGGCAATGACGTCATTGCGGATCAAGCCCACAAAGAGAATATCAGCATGGCCGACATGACAGGTAAAGCCGCCATGTTGCATCATATGTATAAAGCTCAGCATCCAGCCTCTTAGCTAGATCGCTATATGGCGTTCAGAGGAAATTGAGCATCGTCTTGGTTTGCTCTACCAACAAATTGTCTCCAAGTGCTATCCTTAGGAGGCAACAAATCACCGCTCATACTTGTCGCATCTTCTCCCATCGCCTCACCCTCCTTGCTTATGGTAGGATGATCCATTCCTACCGAACCGCTCTTCAATCCCTCCCGTTTTCATCCCAGTATACCACGCGCTTGTACGCAGTTTTACCATACTTTCCACGGAGATTGGTATCCCTACTTTGTGTTTAACAACCACTCTATCATTTTTACAAAACTACTCATTGCAGCCAATATTAAAGGAACCATCCTCGCATCATCCTGAATTTTAACATCAAATTGGGCCATGGATGGATCAAGTGTTTCAAGTACCGCTAGCGGGAGTTCATCCTACCGCAGGATCCCAGCTATTTCACGGAACACTGCCCACCCAGGCTTATCTCGCTTATTGATGTTTGCGCCATTTTGAAGGAGAAACCCCATCTTCTTGCCATCATAACACATGCGCCGGTTCCAAAGGAATATTCTTCCATACTTATCAGTGTGGTTGATGTCAGCTCCGTTTCAAGCAGAGCTTCGGCAACGAACAACTCGAAGTTGCTGTTGCGACGCCGCATGCTATAAAAGAGTGCCGTCTGTCCGACGCAATTTGGTTCATTGGCGATACTAGCTCCCTTCTGAAGGAGCATGGCGACTACGTCAAAATCGCAAGCGGATGCAGCCTCATGCAGAGGTGTCTCGTCCCACGTACTTTTCAAGGTGACATTCGTAGCCAAGTCAAGGAGCAACGATTTCAAATCTGTTGAGCAAGGTTGCGCCCGTACAGCCTAATGAATTACAGTCGCTCTCCCGAGAGTTTGATGGTTTATGTAAGACGACATGCCTCGTAACATTATTTCTATCAGCGTCTTGTCTCCATCATACATCGGAATTGCCAATTGGAGAGTAGTCAGACTGTCCACATTTGTCGAGTTTATCCTGGAAATGTTAAAACTTTTGATGCGTAAGAAAGAGGCTTGGGAGTGGAACAGAGCTCTTCTGCAGACCAGGCCTCCCAGACCGTGAGCAAAAAACTAAGGGGTGGGATGTCGCCTCTGCGTGACGCCGAGAACATGAAGGTCGTTCAGCAAATTGATGGATTGATCCAACAGGCCGTTCGTTCTGGCTTTCGACTTTCCAATGATATAGGCATCGTATCCTAAAGTCAGAAGACGAGCCTTGAGCTTCAAGTGCAAAGGCTCCTTGGGCCATGGTTTAGTGCGGTCTTTATGTGTCCAAATTCTGTTGCGGTCACCGCTTGATGCGTGGATGAACAGATGTCCATTACAGCATCATCGCATGATGATCATATTTTGATTCCCTGGCAAATAGAGGGGTTTCATTGTGCTATTTGCTTGCTTCGTGCCGGCTGAAGAAGTGGAGGACACATATTCTGTCGATGGCTGCAAGGCAGAGGGACAAGACCATAAGGGCTACGTTCTGAGTCTGACAGAGACAGCTCCGTAACTGTCACACGGAGCCTGATCCGTCCTTTGAAGTGGGCAAGCGGTTGAGTTTCTTTTTAATGTTCTTCATCGCGTCCCGTTAGCCAAAGGGAACCAATGAGAGTCTAGCGAACTACGAGCAATGGCTACACAAGCGGAAAGTGCTACTGAGATTGATCAGAAGTTGAAAGGATCAGGGGTGAAAAAGCGGGGGAAGATAGAGATGAGGGGGAGACCCAATGAATGATGGTTGGTGTGGTTACCCGGCAAGCCAGAACCCCTCCCAGTGTGATGTTAGATCGCTGAAGCATGTTACGCCTTCTGCTGTGTGACTCGAGGTTTTGTTAGGGAGGTACTTCGACAGGCCTCAAGAAGCAGAATGTGCAATAGTGAAGCGCCGCAGATAGTTCCTCACAAAAGAAATAATGGTATCTTGGCCAAAGATTTGACACCAATAGTGCAAGCCCATAATTAGCCCCTAATCAGCTTCATCGCTGTAAGCAGATAAAATTTTGTATTGTGAGATCTACAAGACACCTGGGCAATAGATACCGAGCTTAAGAGTTGGACGTACAATAAACCCCTGGTTTGTTCGTCAGCGCAGACCTCGAGACCAGAGTTTGTCCGACAACACATCTCAATCACAAACAATCGCTTTCAGAGCAATAAAGTGGTATCAATTGACGTACGATTCATATTTTTGACAACGATAACTCGTTTTCTGCCGATATATCGTTGGTTCGAGCAAGAAAATTGCGGTTAACATTATAGGACTAACTAGGACCCCTGTCCAAAGCTTCTCTTCAACCATCAAATGTATTCCATTGCAAACATGGGATGCTGGATTTAGAATTTTGTGCCACCAGGCCTGCAGGACTGGATGTAACTCGATAGCTGTTGTGTATATAGATCCCCGCTCCAGCCATGAGGGTGGAAAGCGAGCAAGGAAACAAACTTTATCTTTGAGCAGAGATGACGGGTGTTTCTGTATAATCGAAAGAGTTTACAAAGAGATCTGAAAGGTCAGTTGGGTGTGCTTGAAAATGAAGGCCGAATTTGTTCGCCGACACGATATACAGGAGCAGGAAGGGGAACCTGTCGTAAAACAGGTCGAAGAAGCCAGTGACAGATCCTTTGTACTACTATGGTTTTGGGCTTGGTAAATCGTGCTTACCAAGGAGGATAAATCCATCCTATCTATGACAATAATATCGTTGTACCGCGGAGTTCCTTGAAAATCTTGAACTGAACTCCTGGTTTGTGTCTTGATCGATAATCGTCCCTAGGCGATACCTGTCGCGACGTTACTTACGTTACTCTGAGGCAGGAGTGGGTAACAGCGTAATATTACCATACGTGAAAACATGATTAATACGCTAAAGATTACTCGACACTTCCAAGCATGGTCCGTGCACCCCAGCTTAGGCAGCCCGGAGCTCGGCGCGCTGACGTCGGCAACAGCTGACAGCTCGATCGCCAATCGCATTTGCCGAGCAAGCACCTGAACCTGAAGCTTTGGATCAAGCTTCGGGTTGCGACGCTAAGAAAAATTGCCTTTTCGACAGAACACCTAGCCCATCACCACATGTGAGCTGGCCAACTGCTCAGCCACAATGTCGCTCAGCATTGCGCAGAAGAGGGCCGTGCTGCCCGCCCAGGCAGCTCGGGCGGTCCTCCTCTCTGCTGGCCGTCTGCCCCTCATCGGCGCCGTTGTCCTCACGCAGCAAGCATCAAGAACCTCGCTGTTGACGACAACGACTACGCCAACATATTTGAGTCGAAGACCCTTTCACATAACCCCTCGCAATGCCCTCCCCAGCGGCAACTCCATTCCCCCCGTGTACTTCGGCAAGCAGCAGTCACTGCCGATGAACACCATCATCCGGTTTGTGCCGCAGCAGACAGCATGGATCGTCGAGCGCATGGGCAAGTTCAACCGGATCTTGCAGCCTGGCCTGGCATTCTTGATTCCATTTATCGATCGGATCGCGTATGTCAAGAGCCTGAAGGAGGTGGCGATTGAGATTCCGTCTCAGAGCGCCATTACCGCAGACAATGTCACTCTGGAGCTGGATGGTGTACTGTATACTCGGGTGTTTGACGCTTACAAGGCGAGGTAGGCCCTTCTAATGGCTCAGTTACTCGCAAAAAAAGGTTGCTAACTGAACCAGCTATGGCGTCGAAGACGCCGAATACGCCATCTCCCAGCTCGCACAAACCACCATGCGCAGCGAAATCGGCCAACTCACGCTTGATCACGTCCTCAAAGAGCGCCAAGCCCTCAACACCAACATCACGGCCGCAATCAACGAAGCCGCCCAAGCCTGGGGCGTGACCTGCTTGCGCTACGAAATCCGCGACATTCACGCGCCCAAGGGCGTCGTCGAGGCCATGCATAGACAAGTGACCGCCGAGCGCTCCAAGCGCGCGGAGATTCTTGAGTCCGAAGGCCAGAGGCAGAGCGCAATCAATATTGCGGAGGGTAAAAAGCAGAGCCGAATCCTGGCGTCGGAGGCCGAGATGGCGGAGAAGATTAATCGCGCGAGGGGTGAGGCTGAGGCAATTCGGCTTAAGGCTGAGGCGACGGCTGTCGGCATCGAGATGGTTGCGCGCGCGATTAGGGATGGTAAGGATGCTGCTCAGGGTGCCGTCAGCCTGTCGGTGGCTGAGAAGTATGTTGACGCCTTCGGCAAGCTGGCGAAGGAGGGCACTGCGGTCGTCGTGCCTGGGAATGTGGGAGATATTGGCGGCATGATTGCCACCGCCCTTAGTGTTTATGGGCGTGTGGGCGATGCGCAAGCGAGGAGTATGGCGAAGGAGATCTTGGAGAAGAATCAGATCATTGAGGCTGAAGGCAAAGACGAGAAGACCAAGGAGGTTGTCCCAAGACAGAAGGACGGGGTGACGGATAAGTATGAGAGAGGGGATATTTAGGGATAGAGTGGATGGCTATCTGGGGTAAGACCGGGATAGATTGTGATGAGGTGCCGCTGTAACAATAGTTTTTTTTTTTTTCTGTTCACGTACAAAAATGCATGGCGTCGGGCGGGCTATTATGCTGATTACCTGCCGTCTACATTCCGAAGGACTCGAAAAGCTCAATATCTCTAGCATAACATTACTGATAAGAACATTAGGACCTCGAGTCAAATCCCAAACTCTCCGCCAACCTTCCCTAAACACCTCCCAGCCAACTCTCCGATGCTCTCCCCATATCCATTAGCTACGTTCCCGGATCCCCATGCTCCTCGTCCCATGTCCCCCGCCGCCCCAGCCACAGAAATGACTCCGACCAGTAGTGGATAAAGTCTAAGCAAGTGCTTGCCCCCCTCACAATCAACATTCTTCAGATCGGGGATAGCTCCTGCTTCAGACCTGAGATCGGCCAGCTTGCGCAAGATCCAAGCTAACTCCCTGCGCTGGGAAAGGGGTTGTGGCATGCGTGCGCCACGAAGGGGTTGATCGGAGACGTACGCTCTTAGGGTTAGAGCGCAGCGGATAAGAAGGTACGGGGCTGCAGCCTTGGCCAGTCGAGCCCGGAGAGGAGATGATTCCTCATCTTCGGTCGAGTGTGAGCCAGTCTCATTGCTAGAGTCGCCTGTGCTGAAATGAGGGGTTTCAGGGCAGCCAGAGACGAGAGAGAACAACTCTCCCAAACAAACCTCCGCGACCTTTGGTCTGTGTGTTGGTGCAGGGTCGATGGTCCGTCCATGACGGGGTTCACACAAGGCTGCGAGGACATCGAGTCCGACACCTGTCTCTCCTTGCCTCTTCGAGGAGAGCATCTCATCCTCAGCAGGCGTTAGGGCATGAATGATGCTGCGCCAGAATAAGCCTTCGCAGTAGGCTCTCCTGGTCTCTTCCAGGACGATTTCCCCCCCAAGAGAGGGAATGATCAGCTTGCGAAGTCTCTTAAAGGCCGCTATATCGAACTCTTGATCAGCTGCAATGTCGGTCCCCGGAGCAGCGGCACTGACATCAGCATCAACGATGCCATTCGCCAGCGCGACCACAATTTCCCATATTTCTTGTACTCTCTGCCTTGGCAAGCCTTCATTCCCTTCCGCTGAGCAGAGGAACGGTAGTGCCGCTTCAAGGACGGATAGAGACGATTCAGTCGCGACCTTCCAGGGCGCAGTAGACTTCGGCACAACCGGGAATTGGTACTTGAGTTTGACCGGCGTGACCAGAGATCTAAGGCCAGCAGCGAATGCGCCCCCGGAGAAGACCGCTTCTTCCCGAGCATGCTGCACCATCAATCCCGCCAAAATGCCCATACTCTCCTTCGCTAGCGCGACATACGTCCTCTTTTTATCGACTGGCTTGTCCAGGCTCGAAAACGCGAGTGACACGAACTCTGCAACCTGCCGGATAACGGCACCAGGGACCTCTGCACCATCGGTACGAACCACCCGGAAGACTTCAATGACTTTGCCCTGCAGTGGCGTCACATACTCAATGTCGGAGGAGTAGGGGGCTGGCGTAGCGCGGATGACGGACTCTAAAAGCAGGGAGAGCATGCGCTGGACACGGGCAACGGGGAAGGAGGTGGGGGTGAGGGTGTAGAGAGATAAGAGGGTCTCAACCCATACGAGGAGGGACTTCTGATTATCAGCGGACTTGTCGTCTTGAATGTCGGGAGCAGGAATGGACCGAGACCATAGTTTCCAGGCGAGGTCGAGGCATAGTTGGGAGACCGGGTGGTCGACGCATCGGTTGAGGACGTCGCGCAGGGCGCTGAAGACGGCAGCGTTGATGTCAAGGACATGAAGATCGAGAAGGGCTGTGAAATGCCCGATTAAGTCGGCCCAGATACTACTGAAGCTTTCGTGAGCTGTTAACATGCCGAGGTATGCGCTAAAGAGATCAGCTACACCCTGGATCACGACGATCGCAGTCTCTTTCCACTCGTCGAGGCCCTTCTTGTCCTCACTGTCAAGAGAGCGAAGCTCCTGCTCGACAGAGGAAAGAAGGCTGTAGATGACGGAACGCATGCAGATCGACCAGGCCTCGGGAGAGAGTGACTCGCCGTAGGCGGACATGATGCGCATCAGAGTTTGAACGGCGCCTAGAAATGGGTTAGTTCAGGTTCTTGGACATTGGTTGATGTAGGGGGACCTACTATTCCGTAATTCCAGCCTTTGATCGGTCGCGACGCTAGTGAGTCTCAGCAGGAGGAGCATCCACAGTGCGGCAACGCTTCCCTCCTCCGTGGGGTCTGCTGCCAATTTCTCCAAACTCTCGTCTCCCTCTCCTCCCATCATCCCAGCCGTAATCGACATGCTCTGGCTGCGCTTCGACAAAAAGTCCGAGATGGCCCAGAAGAATGTGACAGTCTGCTTTGTCAGCTTAAGTCCCGCTAACACCTCGACAACATGAAAGAGGACTTACCGTCAACGCGACATTCAAATCTTCCTCCTGGCTACAAAATCTCCCGACCGTCCGCACCAAACATAAGAAACACTTCTGCGGCAGAGCTTCCAAGAAATCCGAGCAAACAAGCTGCAGCACCGCAAAACTGGGCCGAATCAGCCTGCCTGACCTTACACCCAACCCCTTCCCTTTGCCTCTCGACTCAAGGAAGATACTATCCACAACCCCGAAAACCCCCTCCCATCCCTGTACCAGACTCTCACCCACACCTTCAACTAAACTCCTAACTCCCTCGAGCAAAATGCGCTGCATCTCAACATCTACACTAACACCACTCATTCCAGAGGTCTCCCGGTTCGGATTTAACAGCGCGGCAATGGCATCTCCCAAAGCCCCGACAACTCGGCCTTGAATCACTCCCCTAACGTCTTCTCCTTGACTAGTCACAGCCTGAGCTTGTTCCAGGAGGACCCTCACAAGAGTCTCTGCTGCACGAGCTCTAACTTGAAGAGCATGTGCTGGATGGGCAAGGACTGAAATAAGCTCATCGACAAGGGGAGCAAAACCCGACTCGCTCGGGTCATAGGTCAGCAGCCTCTCAAGGTTGATACTCGCAAGATCACCAAGCTTAGCAAGCGCGAACTGATTCTCCTGAGTCGAAGCTGCTGTTGCAGCCGCATTCGACGTTGTCGTTGCCGAGCTAATTGACATGACGCGTTTATGCCCCCCTCCTCCTCCAGCATGGGGAACAGTTGGGGTAGTAGGCGTCCGCATGACAGGTGTAGGCGGAGGCGAATGCGCTCTGCTGCCCGTTCCATCTCTCTCAGGCTTGCGATCAAGCAGATCGCAGACTGCGTTGACGAAGGAGACGAACTCACCATTGGGCCAGTCAACTGTGCTCTCGAAGAGTCTTTGGGCAGCGGTCTCAACTGCCCGAACCTCGCCGGCGAAGCCGTTCAACAGGGTACTTGCTTCCTGCTCGGCAATGGGATCCGGGCCCTTCGCTGCAAGGGGTGTACGCCCTGCCGCTCGACCGGACGCGTACATAACGTAGTCGGCTTGTTGGAGAGTTTCCAAGACGATACCCCATGATGAGGGCTCAAGAGTCGGGCCGAGAGCGATTCCCAGGTTGAGAAGCGCACGTAGGCACAACAGATTGCGGGTGTTGAGGCATCCGGCCGAGACATCCATGGATTGTTGACGAGGCTTTTCACTTGTTGGGCTGACGAGGTTGTCAACACTTAACAATCCGCGAGCATTGCTCAATAAGCTCACTGCAGTGGACTCCGTTGGGGTCGTAGCCGTCCCCGCAGGACGAGGTCCCGCATTTAGACATGCTGACAGGACATTTGGTGGAACGGCGGCCTTGCCGAGCGTGGTCAGAAATGCGTCTCGTGGAGTAGTCAGTTGCAGGAGGCCTGCAACATGTGCAAACTTCTGAAAAGCCCGAACCAAGCCATGATAGTACTCCGAGTCAAGGGCGGCATAGAGAAAAGTCGAGCAAGTGGCGAGGATGGCAGGCCAGCACTCTTCGATGATGGCGGCGCAAACCTTGACTTCGGGAAATAGGGGATGGGAGTCGAGCGTCAGGGGATTGACGGGAACTGGATTCTTCTTAAAGGACTGTGTCCGTTCAAGACCCTCCTCAGGCTGGGGAGCGGGGGAATCTCTGCCGGGCTCTTGCTTTGTTCGCTTGCGCCGGCCGTCGCTAGGGACGGTAAGGGGCAGGATAAACTTCGCGAGTCCTTCTGAGAGAGAGGTAATGCATGCGAGAGTTAAGCTATAGACATAAGACTCTGGGACCCCTGGAGCATCCGTCTTGTCGAGCTGGTCGATGCATGGTACTCTCATAGTGCTCCAGTGAGTGCTGATACCCGTGTTATGGGCGTCAGAGGTAACACTGCCCGAAATAATTCCCGTTACTCCAGCCTCCAGCATGACCTGATCATTAGTTGCGGACGCTGAGTAGGGGTTGGCAACTGGGATGGTGCTTTGATGACCAAGTCCAATAACAGACGGCTTCTCGGTACTGACCCGCACAAACGTAGCTGCCAAGTTCTTTAAGATATTCTTCTGTCCCTCCTGGGCGTCATAGAGCATAAATATCCTCCTGAGCAGCGGAGGGTCGGCAAAGATCCCGCGGAAGACCTCCATACACAAAGCTCGCCGCCACAGAGTCGTGTCCTGATCAAGCAGCTGTGTCAAGATATCCAGGGCATCGGCACTTTCGGCAGGGAGGATAGGCAGATGTCTCCGCAACAAGGTGTAAAGAACCCGAACAAGTCGTACGCTTGTTGCAAAATTGGCCTTTGACCGCAAGGCAGCTATTAAGAAGGGCATAACACGGGATTGAAGAATGTGAGATTGTTCGCGGTGTGAGAGGAAAATGGCAGAATGGTTCGTGAGGACGGATTCTATTAGCTCGAGGCCGAAAGTTTGAGGTAGACCAGAGAAGCGGAGGTATTCGGGGCGTTTGACTTCAGTAAGGAGGCATATGTCATTGAAGATCTGACTAGTTAGCAGGGTTGGCTCAGGCTAGTGTAGGGTGAGAGCATACCCGGTAAGCATCCATGGCGGCTGGTCTAAGGGGTATCGGCCCATCGCTGAGGGGAACCTCGCCGACTGGGGGGACATCGGACTCTGTTGCAGTTAGTTACCTCCTCATTGGAGGGCTCGATGAATACATACTATCTTCCGCAACGACCTTGTCAAACACAGATACCACCAACTGCTGCAGTGTCGCGGCTGACGTGTGATTGACGATAGCATTTTTGCTGCTCTGCAAGATGAAACACACATTCAGTGCCGTTACCAGCAACTCGCCACGGACATCATCTGCATAGTTTGACAGCAGCGCTGGTAGCGCCTGCAGAATCTTGAGTTGCACATCTAAACCTGCCGACGTCGCCTGCTGTAGAGCTTCAAGGACCTGGCTTAGGCGGGCACGTGGCAAGGCACGAACCACAATGAGTCGCTGTAGACACACAATGGCGATGCCAGTGAACTTGACATTGCGAGTCCCACAAGCGATAATAAATGGGTTGACGAAGGCAGGCCGCTGGGAGAGTCCTGTGCTTGTTAGCTTGAGTCTCGGAGTACAGGGGGTGAGGGCAGGGCGGCCAAGCTGGTGGTGCTTTCAGGAGGTGATGTGTACCATCCGCAATCTGGGCCTCGGATGACGCGCGTAGGTTCTTGAGCTCCTCCAGCGATTTTTCAGCAGCCTTTAATCCTTGTTAGCAGCTGTTCCAATTTTGTTAGATTTTATGGATGCCGCACCTGGCGCAGGTCGTTATGCTTGCGCTTGCTCTCCTGAATGAGATTTGCAAGCTCCGACGCCAATAGCTGCGACGTCATGGTGCATGCACTTATCCGGCAGCATTCATGGTGTGGCCAGGGGGTTGAGAAAAGCTTCAAGGTAACAAGTACCTTTGGGCAAAGAAGGTGAGATGAAGACAATAGTCAACAATGAAAGATGAGACGCGATGAAGTGAATGGTGTCGTTTCCGTTGTGAGACAGCCAATCACCGACGGAGTGGAGTCGTCAGCCCGGAAGCAACGCCAGGCTTGAACTGTGTTCAACGGCGCTGACTCAGCAAGCCCTTCCCGACCCCTCGCCCCGCCCCCGCGTTCTATCTTCCAGACGCGAGACTCCCAGGAGTCGACGAAGCATTTGATCCCCAAAGTTGATTCCGCCCTGGCCCTGACGACCGAAGGTCTTCAACCAAGGTTACCGCCTGTCTTTTTGAACTCTGCAACCGCCCCAGACTTGACCCATCCTCACACCACAACACATTCTGCAAGCAAACATGGCGAAGGTACCCCGCAACTTCAAGCTCCTCGAGGAGCTCGAAAAGGGCGAAAAGGGCCTGGGAACCGGTATACCACTAGTTACTTCTTGCCAAAGTTATTCATCGACTAACGTACTTAGCTGCTGTCTCATATGGCCTGGACGACCCCGAAGATATGCTGTTGTACAACTGGAATGCGACTATCATGGGGCCGCCGCATGTACGCCTTCCAAGTCATCCCTACATCGCAGTCCACAGCTTCATCTAACCACTTTATAATATCTAGGGCAACCACGAAAACCGTATCTACTCCCTGAAAGTTTACTGTGGCGACCAGTACCCAGACGAGCCTCCTAAAGTCAAGTTCTTGAGCAAAATCAACCTCCCCGGTGTGAACCCAACGAATGGCGACGTCGATCCCAACGCAATCCAGATCCTTCGTGATTGGAAGCGCATTGCACAGGACCTAGCCAACAAGCCGAAGCCCAAGCACGACCCGCTTTGTATTGAGAGCGTATTGGTCGCGATACGCAAGTGAGTGCTTGGGCAGAATTCTAAGAGAACATGCTGGAGTGCTGACACTGGATCAGGCATATGGATGAGCACAAGAAGCTACCACAACCCCCCGAGGGTCAAGTTTACTAGTTACTTTGAGATATGGTAGGATGGCGTTGCTGCTGGGTTTGATGATGGCGTGATAGGATGGTAGATGGATCGCTGGGCGCGGGCTTATGGGTGGATGATACACATTTTCCTCATCAACAGCTCCATGTCTGGGCACCACATATGATGTCGGTTATGATGAGCTACCTTGGTTATTTACACTGTCTCAGCTTCGGAGTTCCTCTAGTATCTCAATCACCGGCAATCGTTGTCTGGCCTGCAAGATGAAATGATCTCACGTGATTTCGCGCCACCCACAACATCCATGCGCGTGTCCGCAAGCCAAGCTTTGGAGAACACTCCCAACTCCAACTTATTTATCAAGAGCCCCACATATTCCTGCACCACATCTCAAGCCGTGCAGACGTGCCACACAGCACGCATGGAATGCCGGGCCATTGGAAGCCCGCACTCTCCTCTCGGCATCGCCGAGCATGTACGTCGCTGTCCCAACTACCACAAACAATCCATCCAACCCACCCTTAGCTTAAACGAAATAGCTGACTTGATAATTCAGGCCTCGCCCTCTACAAATCCCTCCTCTCCCAATCGCTCCGCGTCCAGATACCCCCTAACACCCTCCAATCCCTCCCCCCACTGCCAATCCACACTCCCCTAACCAACGAAACCCCTCTGGCCCTCCTGATCCGCAATGGCTTCCGCCGCAACCGCTCCCTCACCTCCCCGCGCCTGATCTGCTCAGCCCTCAAACAAGGCTACCGGTTCCTGACACTCCTGACCCGCGCCGCTGAAAACCCAAACAGCACAGAATATGCCTCCGTTGTGGACTTTCTCCAGAAAAATGCCTCCAGGGTGGAGGAAATCCGTGCCCAGCGGGAGAAGGAGCGTGAGAAGAGGAGGCGCTTCATAGAGGTAGTGACCACCCGCAAACCGGGGACAGGACCGCTCCTAAAGAGGGTCACGCCCGAGGGTGTCCGGCCGCCGGTCTACGAGCCGGGGATTGAGTGGCCACGGCCGCTTAGCATATTCCCCAGCGGAGTGCGCAAGCCGCCTACCTTGGTGGCCACCTCGGCTGGTGTTCCCTTCCTCCGGTTCGGGGGCCGACAATCCCGTTTTTTGGAGAGAGTACTTCGGCAGAAGACAAATTGGAGGATGGAGAAGATAAGGATATTGCTTGATGCGCAGGACGAGGGGATGGAGTGGGCTCGGGACGAGGATCAATGGGAGGAGCTGATGGGTCTTCTTTTCCTGAAGGAGAACCCTGACGCCGTTAGGGAACTTGGGCAGGAGGATCAGATGCCTGATGAACCAAGCTACGCCAGTTCTTTACACGGCATGTGTGCCGTATTAATCGACGAAATTCAGGCTGAGACCGAGGACCAAGTTGCACGAGCCAAGGCTCTGTGGAAGATGGTTCTTATGGAACGGGAACAGGCACTCAAGGAAGCAAAGGAACAGTTAGAGAGGGAAGGCAAGGGAGATGAGGAGCCACAGATTAAATCTTGGCGTCGGCCAGTATGGGAAAAGAAGACGCCCAAATGGATGCGCGAGAAAGGGTTTGATAAGAAGAATGCGAGAAAGGCGGCACTGGAGAAGAGGAAAGAGAACATTAGAAAAGCGATGGAAAAGTTTTGGTGGTTCAAAAACGCAGGTGAGGCAGCTGCTGTTGCTACTGACAGCAAAAATACTGCCTCTCAGCTGCCCACTGTGGCCGAGGATCCTACAAAAACTAAGCTGGGAGAAGCCTCAGTTGGAAAAAGGACCACTGAAACTGGACACAGTGATGATATTTAAATCACAGAGGCTGAGCTTCGGGAAAGGGGTACCAATTAGGCTGTTGAGAAGCAAAAAAAATGGTGAAATGACGGGGTAATGTGGCCAAAAGAAGGCTTGATATGTTGACATTGAGCTGGGATATTATCAGAGAAGCACAACCCCAAAGACCATGGCTGTACAATACTGTACATTCTACGAATATCATGAAGACATGGTTAATCTTGATCTCGATCTCGACAGAACAAACTGGCGCATCAAGATAGTACCGACGCCCAACCCCAAGGCTAAAATATCCAAACACACGTGCATCCCAAGGCTTACACTGAAAGATACCAACGCCTACATCCTCACCTGTGCAGAAGCCCAAAACGCCTTCTTAATGTCCTTTGGTCGGATACCTGGCGACCGACCAAGGCAGATGGATCGTTTAGTGAGTTCTGTGAGGCATCAGCACCCTCCTCTCTCAGACTCTCTCAGAGCAAATAGACGGAAAACAAGATTTCGGGAGTGAGACTTACCTTTCACCAGTCTAGTCACATCAACGACCACTTTTCTCTTAGTTGGCTGGGGACGCACAACCGAGCTGTCCAATCCAAATGGTAGCATCCCGCCTGCGAAGGGCAAGCTGGACTCTCCAACACCTGCTTCAGTTGCAATTCCCCAGGAAGCTCCACCTCCATTTTCCAATGGCAAGTCGAGCAAGCTCTCGTTTCCAAGACTCTCCTCCGGTGACATCGTCCGCGACGAAGACGATGATGAAATCGGGTCCAAACCCACGAACTCGTTAGCACAAGTCCCCGTGTCCAACCCGTCCCCAGCCTGCGCATCACATAACGTCCCGTCGACCTCAGCTTCGACATAGTCTGCCCCCGGCGGCACTACAACGCCCCTCTGGACCAGCCACATCTCAACCTCATCACAATCGAACCATTCACCTTGGAAGCCGGGCAACAACATCCTCATATCTCTATCCAACCAGCCCGTATCCCTCACAGACTCAACCTTCTCATCAAAAGGCCCTGCCCCAAACCCTGCGCTCTGAGCCGGCTTCAAGACATCTTGCATCCCTTGGTTTCCAATCCTCCTTACGCTATCTGACTCTGGGAGAGCCAAATGTGTCCCTGCCCCACCAAGAGAGTAAAACGGCACGCCCCAGTAGTTCAGGCTCTCGCTCTCGTCATACTTCCTCAGGACAGTCCTCAATCGCGAGATGATTGTCTCGCGAGGCTCGAAGAGCATGCAGAAACCAAAGACATGATGGATACACTGTTCGGGTGGGGATGGCATCGTGAGAAGATGGAGTGCGCGTTCGAGGGCAAAGCGTTGTAAGCGGCGACCGAAGGTTGGTTCCAGGTGGGCGTAGGTACGGATGGGTCGGGGTTGGCCCCATGGGGTTGGGAAGTACAAGGCTGTAGGGTTTGGGAAATTATTCGGAGCCATAGCACTTGAAGTGATGTCAGTGAAAGAAGGGGAGTCAGCTGTCGGGTCGGCTAACGGATCAGATACTGATGGCTGGTTATTGTCCTGGTTGTGATCAGTGGCTGGCTCATGGGTGATGATTAACCCGCATTGTAGACGGGTCTCGATGCCCCCGTCTGGCGTTGTCCTTGTCTGCATGCAAACATGTTCGGGGCTTGATCCTTCTGTTTGGACAGACTCAGCGCTCTCAGGGGACTCCTTGGAAGTCCCTCCTTGGGGTCTCTCTTCATCGGCCTGCCGCGCGAAGGACAGGAATCGTTCTGTTGTCTCTCGCAGCTGCCGGCCGAACTCTGGTTCGCGGTCAATTAAACCGCTGCTCACGGAAAAATCATGTAGTTGCATGAAGGCTTTGCACATGCCCTCATTCGCAGCTTTGAGTTGCTCGACCTTGGCTTCGAGCGCATGGATGGCATTCTCTTTGCGAGTCCGGTAAGCTCTTTGGGCGAGCCGTATTTGTGTGCGTCGTCGCTGAGATTGTCAGTCTCGGGCCTTAGGGATATCAGTGACGACAGTGAACTCACCTCAGCAGCAGTCTCATCCTTCGTTTCCAGACGTGGCCGTCCTCTTGGGCGCTTTGGGGGTTCAGCGGATTCAGGCTGAGAGCTCTTAGCTCTCTTTCTCATATCGTCAAGCGCAGCATTTGTCTTTATAGCGAAGCGTCGTTTTAGAAGGGGAAGCCCCGGATCGTAGATCTCGGCACTGAGGATGGGAGGGTCACCTGGTGGATAGCGCATATCTCTCGGTCTCGACATGAGCCACAGGGTTTCGGTCCAAGTAAGCGAACAGACGTGTAAGCTCAGGCGTGACAATGGCGAGTCTGCGCTGGTATTACTCAAAGGTCTACTTCGATACAGTGATGTCTCGAGAACCTAAGTCTTTATTACAATAGCTGTGTTCTTTTTGGATTAATGAGCTTTCGAAGTTTGCGCCTTGAGTTGATCCTCAGGCCTTGAGAGGTTGATTCGTCAGCAGCCGAGCAGTGGCTGTTGATTACTCACTCTAGGACAATAACCGGTGAAGGTACTCCGTAACATCGCATATCAGCGCGCCCGGGATCGGCAGGGGAAAATAAGCAGTTACTTGATGAGATCTGTTAGTGTGGAATTCTGCCGGCATTTGCAATGCCTAGACCCCGGTTCCAGCGCTCTGCGCAATGACGACATCTCTTGTCTAAAAATGGGGACTAGTTGCGGTGCCGCTGTTTACAAGGTGCCAAGTCATGATAAGCTTCTGGGAGAAGAATGGCTGTCAAATGATGTTTAAATTGAAGATGATTAGAATACACGAGGAGATACCATGATTGAATACGGTCCTGACTTGGACATTTGCCCATGAAGCTGCCAGGAAGAGCGGGTCTCATCCTGGGCAGCAGGATGTTTTCCATGCTTCAAAGTTGGACTAAAAGAAAGGAGTTGATCGAAATGACAAACCACTCCGTCTTGTTTTCTCTCACGAGCCCTTATGCAGTTTCATCACACTATGTATGCATTCGCCAATCGCAGATCCCATAAAAAAGATGAAAAACTCACTCAACAGGAATCAACAGACGTTCTAAGGAAGGTTATTGCAGTCATGGTTTCCTAAGCTCCCATCATGTCCCCACCAAACCCCAGTCAAACTGCTTATGGCCCGTGCACAAACGGTGCAAAACCCCATAAGGAAGACACTGGGCCCACAAGGCTGGGTCTTGTCCCAATTGTTTGCTGCAGCGATGCCATTCAGCCCAGCCCCTCGTGGGCTGTGCTCGATGTTACACACAAACTGTCTTTTCTCCCTCGGTCGGCAGTTTCAGAGAATAAGAAGAGAAAAATGCCAAGTTGTCGATTCTAACAATCGCTTCTTTACCATCGTTTCCATTTTCCCTACTGTCTGCGCTGAAGCTTCTCGCGATCCATTATCGCTGAGCGCCTGTTGGGTCTCAATTGATCCCGACCCAGGTCCACCTATCTATCGTTCGTCTCAGCCGCCGCGACTCCAGTCCAAGCTCCTCCGTCGTTTGCACCTCGAAGTGTCTTCATCCTGGCTTCCTTCCTGCTTCTTCACGGGGTCATCCCCGACCAATCGTTCGCAGCCATGGGCGACGCCAGCGACTGGCAGACCGTCATGCCCTCCTCGCGGTCTGCCCTCCATCGTATGTCCGGTGCTCACATTGAAGAGTATGAAAAACAAATCATAAAGGAATGGGAAGCTTCGCAGGGTCACTGGTCTGGACTGTCAGTATTTTCTTCCGCCTTCGTCTTTGGCTTCATGGCTGACGTTATCTAGCGGCAAACATTTCTCTCTTGACAAGTCCGTTGACCCCGACTTGGTTAAGAAAGCGATTTCACGCCTAAAAGCTTCGGCTGATGAGCCTCCTCTCGGCACTGGCTCGTATGGCATCGTCCAGAAGGTTACCTATTTTCATAATAACCGCCGCGTGTTCCTGGCCCGCAAACTTGTGAGCCGCCCCCGGCGCGTGCCCATTCAATATCTCTTAGAAGAGGCGAAGGTTATGGAAAAGTTGGCCCACGACCACATCATCAAGCTTGTTGGAACTTATTATGACCCCAAATACCTCTACTTGCTGCTTTGGCCGGTGGCCGCCTGCAATCTTGAGAATATCCTGCTTGACATTGACGGTTTGCGCACTGGTAAAGGAGACCGCGACGATATCATCACTCGCTTGAAGGACTTGGGTCTGACAAACCTCGCTGCTATTGATCGTGAGAACAGCAATTTTGGGACATCGGCCGGTTCGTGTTCCAAACAATGCACATGTTGCCCGCTCAACTATCTTCGCCAGCTCAGTGGATGTATCACCCGTGCCGTCAAACACTGCCACGACAGAGACATTCGTCATCTCGATCTGAAGCCCTCAAATATCCTGTTGAACCCCGGACGTGTCTACCTGGCTGATTTTGGCATTGCCAGGGATGTTCACGACCGCGACCACACCATGACGAGAGGAAATCTTGGCACCTTCAGGTGGCGAGCCCCTGAGGTCAACCAGGTTCAGAGTGACTGGTCTATGAAGGCCGCGGATGTTTACTCGCTTGGCCTGATCCTCCTCAACCTCGCAACCTTCATCTACCATAGCCCACTTAGTTCGTTCGAGGACATGATCACCGAGGAAAAGTCTTCGGTTAAGGCAGAAAAGCTACAAAAATGCATCACTGATCTCGAAAGGATTGCTCGCACCTCTAAGGAGGTCGACGACTCACAGGATGCCATCAATCCCAAGCCCTTCATCCAGTTGGCTTCCAAAATGGTTTCAATATCCCCATCTGCCCGACCAGTAATCTCCGAAGTTCACAGCGAACTTGTGATATTAGGCGGTCCGAGTCAAATTTACCACGGCCACTGTTGCAAGGAGGACAAGGACTTTTTGATTCACCAACTTTACAAAAAGCTTGACTTTATGATGGAAGATCACAACCATATGGTTAAAGATCACAACCGGGTACAAGCCGAAAATGCTTCTCTGGCCCATGAACTTGAGGTCTTGAAGGCTAATCAGGAGACCTGGGAGCAACGTCTCAAAAACGAGTATAGCAAGTACAGTGCCAACATCAGAATACTACAGGAACAATTGGACAAGGAACGCGATGAGCTTCACCGTCTCCGGACTGAGTTGCAGAAGACAAACAAGCTCCCACGTCAGTCTCTCCGTCGGCCTGCCACCGAGGTTCTTACCTCTCCCACGTCCAGTGAAGAGGGTCTTAGAATGCGGCGTCATACGCAGCCTCAACCTAGCCGTTCGCACGTCGTTAGTTTATCGACCCCTTCGCCATCCTCATCCCAGATTCTCAATGCCCGCAGCTCAAACACATCACTTCCCCCTCGACCGACCCCAAGCCCCTCCAAAGCGGCCACACGTCGGGACTCGCTTATCCCCCCATCGATCGTCTCCGCGGTTCCTGCTTCCCCGACAATCAGTGCAGTAACCATCCCTCAAGACAAGAACCCTAGCTACCCCATGATTCGTACGCGCTCCCTGGGTAACTCGCGCATTCCCATACCCGCCAACCCAGCCACGCCGATCCGATCCACGACGCCCAACCCGGCAGCAGCGAACAGTGTCCGCGATCCATCGTCAACCGAGAATTCTCAGTACAGCATGAGCAGCTCCGTGTTTAGCCACAATAACAGCCGACTGAGTCTGTCGAAGTCGTGGGACATTACACCAGCTGACGGGGATATGGTGCGCTCGCCTAGGTCGGAAAAAGATGATCCAGTGAGAAATAGAGATCGGGAGAGGGCGAGATACAGATCAAGGTCCAACAGCGGGAATGAGTCCGGCAATGAAGATGGAGATAGCTCTGACCGTGTTATCCATGGACTTGGGTTAGGTTTGACGGAGAAAGAGGATTACCATCGCCGACAGAGCATTGGATCCGCCGCGACGGGGAACTCCAGTGCGGTCAACGCTAGTGGCACGGCCCGATATGCCGAGAGTGTAGTCAGTGCCAACTCGGTGGCGTCCAGGTCAACAAATCCTCCACCAACTGCGAGGAAGATTGTGCCGCCGAGGCTGATAAGTGAGCGGAGTTGGGCCGATGTCGCGGCTCAGAGGGAACCAAGGTGGTAAGAGAAAATATTTACATTCCAAGTAGCAGGCCTGATCAGTTAACTGGATGGACATCACACCACAATAATACCTGGGAAACGCCGACTTTGACGTTCTCGCCCTCGCAACCATAACAATGCCTACGACGCTACGAGGATATGACTCTGGGAGCTTTGGTGTTATGTGACGGAAATAATATACCGGTAAAAGCAAAGGGACTTGCTGCGCAATGACCGAAGCCACGACTGGTAAACTGGTTCCTCGGTTGCCTAATTTTGGAAATAGACGGCATGAACGTGTATGTTGGACACCTCACGTACATAAAACTGTATGGTATCACGATACCCAATTACTGTGCTTCATTCCTAAATGGATTTTTGCGCTCGCATTTTCAACTAAAAGTTAAGTACTCCATAAATAATACTACAGCGTATTTTGTGGTATCCTAGATCAAGACTCGAGATCCCTGAACCAAATACAATTACCATCAGTCCTACTTTGGCTTCCAGCACCCACCACCTGCTGCTCGCTGATGTTGATCGTTTTGATCCAGTTCTCGAGGTCTCCTCATTTACGCAGCACTGGAACCTTCCAGCCATTATCAACTCCTGTGCGTGCCGAGAAATTGACGCTTGCTTCGGTGGCCTAGCGGCCAGCCTGTTCCCCTCTCGAGGCTCCATTGCAATCGGCTCTGCTGTCTCATCCCTGGAATTCGCTCTCTCCGTCACATAATCGTCCTAGCTCCCAAACAAAAACCCATAGCTCTTGATCGTAATGCAGACATGGAAAGAACAGAATGCATGCGACAAGCACCAAGAGGAAGTCGATGGCGTGTTGAATGCAGAGGTTGGAGAGCATATTACGTTTGAAGCCAGCTGTCGACGGCCAGTCCGCGGGCCGATTACTTAGCTCGTAAGTACCTACATCATTCCCCGCAAGAGATCTGCTTGAATTGTAGACCAGCCCTGAGATAACCGTGAGGGCGATATACGGGGGGAAGTTGACAAAATAGGCCAAGCAGACGAGATACACTAAACGTCGTCCGGTAGGCTTAATCATGCATGTGGCACGTATTATATATACATATATACATGTGTGTAATGGGTAGCTTTATCTGGCGCAGGCAGGGATCGACAATGGGTCAAATGGGTTACATGATGGCCACTGACGATGTGGGGTGCACAGCGAAGTCAATTACTACGTGTAATAATCTTTCTTAGTCCTTAGTATCCTTGTCTTGGGGAGAGAAAAACCCAAGTAAAATCCTTCATCGTGCCCAAGTAGCCCCCTTTATAAATTCCCTGTGCCCTTGTGAGTACCTTGCGGTCTCCTGCGATCTTCAGGGCTTCTCCTCAGCGTGGCAAGGTTATCTAACTCATTCTTGCCACCCCCTCATATTTCCCGGGCTCTACCAATCAGATATGCCTTTGTCCTCAGCTCTTGTGTCACTGGTGTTCTATATGTCGACTGTCAAGGTTATTTCTTCTCCTTAGACTGCTGTATCCATGTGACAATATTACCCATAGCGATGTAGCTGCTAGGGCAGTTGCTATGACACTAGCCGTGAATGCGGCAAAGCGAGGGGGACTGGTCTTAGACCGTTACGTTTTGAGGTGAATGGCAGAGCTTGAACCATCTCGCACACGCAGCAGGCCGATGGTAAAACTGCGAGAGAAAAATAAGCATGAGAACATCACCAGTAATGTGCATGAGCCAGATAGTGTGACGGTAGTAGCGGAAGCTCTTCGCTACATAATCGCTCCAGCAGTCTCACATTCGATAAAAGCTCCGGGCCAAAAGGCCCTAAACTAAATAGAGGATGCATATCCTACAGACAGGCGGCGAGTACTAAGCACCACACATTGTGATGATGATCATAATGGCACAGCGCTCCTTACACTACCCAAAGTGGAAGAGCTATTCTCAGCCAGATGATGCTGATACGGGTCTTGTTTCTTTTGTAATAATAATAGATGTAAAGGTGTAAATCAATAGAAACAGCAGTACGAATCCCACAATCAGCAGCAATAGGTTGCTGTGGGGACAGTCGAAATCGCTGGGTGATACCTCTGACCATCACAGCCACCATTCAGCTTGTATAACCGATGATCTCAGACTTGCAGGATAATGAAACATCAGAGAAGTGAACGAGCGGAAACTCTCAAAACATATATGAAAGGTTCCAGCGCTTCAATACCTGGTCGTGGGGATAAGCTTCACTGTGGTCATGCTCGCCATGAGAAATTTGGGTGGCTTAGTCGCCCTAGCTCTGCGGCTATGGCGCGCGGTTAAACTTATGCATACGGTGCTTCGCTGAGGGCGCTCAAGTCTTCATTGGGCAATAGGATCCTCATTTTAACCCAGTTTTCTCCTCAGTGGGCGTTTTATCAATGTCGGCCGCCATGTGTGAACCGCGGTGTTGTACGCCACGTGAAGCCAGCCTGGCGTTTCCAGGTTCAGCTGTCGAAAGCCAAGGCTGGCACTGAAAATTACGGCTTGACCTGACGTTAGATTCAGTTCAGCGCAGTCCGGAGGGTATGCAGCATGCAGAAGAAGCTACATGAGCATGGAAATCACAGTCCGTATCATAAGTGTCATTGATGTGTCCATGAAGCCGAGGTCACTTTGAAATTGACCCTCATTTTGCTTCTATTATGCTCATTAGGGGTATGAATAAAGTGTTTCAATGTCTATCGAAACCCTCAAGATATCTGAGTGTCATTAATAAAAGGTGAAGACTTGCACTTAACCCGTTCCCTTCCCTGCATTCCTTACTGCCATAATCCCCTCCCAAACCCTAGAGACTAGGCTACATCAGACCTCCCCGTTGGACCTGCACCGTCAGCTATCCCTGGCTGTCGCCGAGTAGTGGGACTGTAAACCGGCGCCGGGGGCAACGGCCTCCCAGCAGCAGTCAAATCAGTCACGGAACCCTCTGGGTCTGTTGCCAGACACTCCTCCACATACTCCTTCGACCACAGGCCGTGTTGTGGATTCCGTAGGGCGAGGAAGAAGAGCAAGGTCAGAATGACCAGAACGAAGACAAAGTCAACCAGATGCCGGATAAGCCAGTTGGCGAGCATTTGGATGCGGAAAACGGCCCAGTTCTCTGGGTCATTCTTGGGATTGGGCCATTTGGACGCGGGGTAAAGCTCGTTAACCCAAATTGAATCATAAGAGGTACCCGTGAACTCTATGACGGTGATGATACTGATGACGGAGTAGCGCAGGCTATTGAAGAGAGCCGCGGCTTGGAAATAGTGAGAGGCTTAGATGTAACAACAGACCGTGAGTGTCAGATACGGTCGCATCTTGTTTTGGACATCACTGCATATAGACATACCTTCTTCAATCGAGCATTTTCTTTTACCTTGCGCCGAATCTGCACGCTGTGAATGATCACCAAGATACTGCAAATCAGCAAAAGAGAGTTGATCGCGTAATAAGCCTTGCTAGCACCCCACATGAGGACCCAATACTTTTCCCGATAATCCCGCTCATGCCAGGCGTGAATTGCCTTCAGCGAAAACACAAGGGCAAACGCAGCGCCGATCAAAGTCCCAAAAGTCACAATCGATACCAGGCTGGAGAGTCGCAGCCGCTTCGTTTTCCGGGCGTTCAGGGGAAGCTCACTGTCTAAAGCCTGCAAGAAGCCTGCTGCGAAGCCCACCAGAGTTCCGAGGATAAGGAGGTCGCCAATCGTATGGGGGAAACGAATACCCATCCGGTACATGTGAAATCCGAGATTGAGGCGTTCTAATGACTCGGATTCAAGTTCCTGGTTGTAAAAGCCATAGCCCCATATTCCATAGCCTAGATAGAAGCAGCAGATACTACCAAGTTGGTATTAGTTCGCTGCCACGATAGAAAGATCAAGGCGATTGGGATTCTTACATGATCCAAGCAGGGAATGTTATTCGGAGCCAGACAACTCCCTCACGTGCTTTGTCCTTCCTCTTGTGCAAGATCCGGAAGCTAAGATATGTCATCACCAGGAATATTGGGATGCAGACCCCCCCAGCGATGGTTGGTGTCAAGATGGCTTGAACAACGGACATGTTGGCTGAGGTAACTTATGGCAAAATGTTGTTTGGACTCAAGATTGACAAGGCCGGGAGCTAGCACTCCGTGATACTGTTACGTCGCTAGAGCTCTGAGTGACCAAAGGGTGAGATGGGAGCGAAGAGGAACGAAGAAGGTTTTCAATCACAGACACTGAGAAAACTCCCTTTTTCTTAACGGTTATACCCTGCACAACTGTTCCTGTTTATGCATGTAACTTCAGGTCCGTCGTCAACTCCATCAATGCCATGCTGTTGACTCATTTGAGGTTCGGATGTCCTAAATCCTTGAATCCCCCAAGTAAAATTCAGACGGGTACCAAGATAAGGTTTGTCCAGTGCGTTTCTGTCCTATAGATGGCAACATAGGGTCACATCAAGGACAACTCCAAGGTTGCATCGAACCGTCCGCACATATGGGGGCCAAAAATGATAGGGCTGACAGGGGCTTTCATCAAGACTAGGCGCAAAAGATGGTGAGACGAAAACGGCAAAAATTATCGGGAGAATTCTGAGGACAGATGTGCATGAGGACATGGTAACTCCGGTTTATTTGTGATCCAAAAGTGGGTAATGCCGACTGAACTTTCTCACAGAGAGAACAACGCAAGTTGGCTGAGGAATATGTGCATGTTGAATTAAGGTCTCTCCAGAAGGATGTCTACCTAAGAAAAGGTTTATGCAACTATCGAACAATGCGTTAACCCCCTGGTCTCAGGACTGCTGGTCTCCTGCAGGGTCAAGGGAGTTGAGTTTTCGCCATACCATCCAACCCCATAGCGTTGTATTGAGAGTTGAACGTTTATTGAATAAAGTCAGATCTGAAAGCCACCTAGCTGCAGACTATATCAGAATGTTATCGGACAAGCAATGCACCTAGCATAGCAGTGTATTCCACGACTAGCATTAGAATGTGGGTCAGCCACAGCGCCCAATCTGATTATCATTCCATGTAGGTACATTGTTTACGTTTGAGTGATAACTGAAGATTGACACTCCACTCAGTGGTTCTGAATATAGTGTATGGTGGTGGTGGTGGAGGTTTGGGCATAACAAGATGTTCCATTGCAAACACCTCGTCATGGACAGTGGGTCGAGGAGCCTCATGAGTTGGGAGGTGCTCTCCGTCTCATTCTGCTGCGATTACTAAGTTGATGGGCGACGAAATAGGTCTCGAAAAGAGAGGAAGATGAGAAACAAATGAAAATAATAAGCGTGCAGAGGTAGTCGATATGTTGAACGATCGAATCCTTGACAATCTCTTGCTGGTAATGTGCTGTGGGCCTGGGGGTATCATATTCATACCAGGTTATCTCTTCAGAAAGATCCTTTTTGAAGGTCTTTCGCGTAATGATAGCCAAAACCACATTCCGGATCAAACGGAAGATGTTGGCTGTGAAGAATAGTCAGGCAGACTTTGGTGTTTATTCCTGCTGGTATCAGTTAGACATCTAGAAGAAAATAGGTGGCTTATCCTGCTCATCACGGAAGTTCTCTTCACAAGTAGAAAGGCGTACATGGCAAAATCAGAGACTAGACCATTTCGAGCAGCCAGGGTATAAACATTGATAACGCGTTCTTTCAGCTTAATAGCGGCGTTCTACTGAACAATACCACCTGCCTAAGTTGCAAAATATTAATTTGTGGCGCATCAATGGCATTTTACACCGTTTGAACACGTAAACCCATCGGTGGTGCAAACCACACATGGATATACAGGGCCAATAACCCGAGCCGCAATTCGCATTGTGCGTCTTGGATGCATAAGAAAATGGTGAATGTGGATTGGAGTATTTACTTGGACGTTGCCCTGCAGGACACGCGGCCCTAAGGGAATTTGTCAAGCACAATTGGTGCCGCAGAATAACAACGCTCTACCTTCTAAATTACACACGCATGAGGGTGGATGAGCATGGCTCTTATATAAGGTCAAGTGTGCACCTGACCTCAGTGGAACCCGGGCTGACGGAGGTAGGTCAACGGGGGACCACACCGTGGTTGCTTGCAGCTAATAGTGTGAATCTTTCGTTGGTGATGATTCTCGGATAAACGTTGGAGACTACTTGTGAGCTTCAGCAATTTGGAGAAATCAAAGCATCAGCTATGTCGTGAGATGTCAAGTAGCTATTTTGCCCTTTATGATAGTTGATGGCTAACTTCTCAAACTTGGCGGGATCATGTCTTTAACACAGTTGCTGACTCGAGATAACAAGTACCAAGTGATGTAAACACACCATGAGCAGCATGGATCCTATCTAACATGTAATAACTCTCTTTGACTCATGGGAGAAGCTGGGTGGAGGTTCAATGGAGTCTGAAACTGTTAGGCATAGTGAAGACTTATACAAACCATTTTATGGCTGCCAGCCTGATCCAGAAGATAGAACCGCATAATTGAGCCTTTTTCTTATGGCGAGACATCTAGTTACGCAAGAAAGCACGGAAACAGCCCGTGAAACAAATGGCTGGAATAGAAGCCGTTGCATCAGCTCAAAGAGAGGAATTAGCAGATGTATTGAATTTGACGTTTTGATGTTGTTATATTCTGGGGTTCATAGAGTCGGAAGTTAGGCAAACGGGTGGTTTCCGGTTTAATTACAATAACGCGAGCAGTTGAAAGGGTTCAACAAGAATGCTATTGAGAATACAAAATGCGATAGATCGTGGCAAAGAAGCCTACACATGTTTCCCATAGATTGAATGATCGATTCTAGACTCATTGTTCCAACAGACCCTGACCAGGCCCACAACCCACTGCTGAAGCTGCGGAGTGTGGCTTACTTGTTGGGCTTCTTCAAGACTCGGCATCGTTAGAGTCCGGACAACTTAGTTGGGGTGTCTCTAAGAATATAGTACTATGTATGAGCCCAACTTGCTGTTTGTCAGTGGCTGATGACACGAGGGAGAAGGAAGTATGGCTGATAGGGCGTGGTCAACATTTGAATCATGGCATTTGAAGATTGTTCATCATGTTGGAACATAGCTTGGGTGATCCGTGGTGGGTGATGCAGAGGAGATGACTAACCATAAATTGGGAAGCTTGAGGTTGCCGTTGCATTGTGGGCCCGCGTGTAGATACATGAAGCGTTGTCTGACTTTTGGGCTCGGATAAGATTTTAAAGGTTGGGCATTCCAAACTGGCCAAGTCATAAATTTTCCAAAAGATCCCATAATTGGGAACAAGATGTGTGACGAATCTACACCTCCTGAGATGGGTCCGAAGGCAGTGGCCAGGTTGTAGAAACTGAGGGACTGGGGTCCTCACACAGTAGAGTATGGAATTCACTTCTATCACCATTTGTTGGTTGACAACTGTCTCCATTGCTGACAGAGGAGTTCTCATCATGGCTCTGGGAATGAGTGATTCTACTCTATGTACATTTTCATACTCAAGAGTTGTTGACATACCTACTCTGTCATTTCAATTATCACCAAGCACTTCCTCAATTATCACCGGGTGTTGCGCTCGATTATCAGTGCTTTCTTGGCACTGATAATTTTCCACCCTGCTGATTGGCTGATGTTCTGATCGCACCAAACCTCCTCTTGATTGGCTGACATCCGGACCGTAACAAGATGAGTAATTGAAATTGTATAAGTGTTAAGAATGTGTGTGAGATTTTTCAATGCATATGTGTTGTTATCATAAGAGATTTTTATTGTTTTTAAGTGGGTAGTCCTGTTGGTAGAAGTAGTGCAGTAACGTTTTCCTAGCATCTTACCTAACGAAGGCTTCGCTATCTGCTCCTTCACAGAAATTATACAGAATACGCCCGTTGACGAACTCATATACCAGAAACACAGCCTACACCTCCTCCTCATATTCTGGAGCACTCGTCTTTAGCCAGACGGCCTCAACCAGGAAAAAAGCAATGATCGACCCAGGGATCGAACCTGGCACCTTCTCGGTAGGATTGAGACTAGGCTCATCGAACTTTGCTCACAATAGAATGTGAACGAGACGTGATAACCACTACACCAGTCGACCAATTGAAGACGTTAGGATACAGAATTGGGAAGAAAGGCCTATCGCACAGCAACGGCTAAAATCAAATCACTGGTTCAAGGAACCCCCAGTTAACCATCACAAGCTTTTCAGGACACAATGGACATCACACATACTTCCACATACGTCCACATCTCCCATCATCATGCATTACGCTGTGCTACTTATCATCATCAAGCGTTTGTTATCCATAGTATCCATACATCAATCGTTCATTCAAGCCCGCAGTCCTTTCTTTCCCCGGACCAGCCATTCTATGTCATGTCATGTCATGTCATGCCATATCACCCATTTCCTTTCCTTTCCCCTCTCCCAAGTGCCTTCTAACCACCTGCCAGTCTCCCATACCACTATGCCGTCATGACCATAGCCGTGCCGAAACGGAAAGGAAAGAAAGAAACAACGTAGGTAGGCAGTTATGAAAGGCGGACGGGTCTTCAAATTATGCGTTCAGGCAGAATGAAGAGAACGAGCGCTGAGAAAAGAGGGACTATCAAGCAAAGTAACTCTTCCACAACACGCCCTCTAAGTCCTCAAGCTGCTCGCTGGTAAAGTACTGTTAAAAAACCATTAGCATCAGCTTCAAAAACAACCTAGCAAGGAGCAACCCGAAACATACCTTCTGATCAACTCCCCAACTATCCTGCCTCGTCTTTTTAAACTCTGCCAAAATTCCCTTCGTCGCCTTACCCACCACTCCAGGGTCACTCGCCGCCCTGGTCGCCAAATGAGCCAGCACCTCGGGCATCCATCTCGGCGGGGGCGTAGCATAAGGGAACGCCTCAACGAGCGCGCCCAACCCCAAAACAGCCGCATGCCTCCTCACAATCTGCCTTTGCACTTCCGCCGGAGTCTCCGTCCCCGACGCCGCATTAGGAGCCCCCGGCCCAGCACGCCTACGCTTCGGCATGGGGTTATCCTTCAGCTGCTTCTCGAACCGCTCCTTCAGGGCATAAATAATCGGGTCGCGAATCGCCCGCGGCGAGCAGCGGATCATGCCTGCGAGGGTAGCAGCCGCACAGTCGCGGACTTCAAGTTGCGGGTCGGCAAGCATGTCGCCGACGGCATCGAACAGCATCTCGCGCTGCCTGGGGCCCATGAGAAATAGTCGGCGGAAGTAGACCACCTGCATGTTAACGAGCGCTCTGAGCCTCTGATGCCATGAGGAGGCTGTCTTGCCGACGCGGATGAGGGCTTGGAGGAAAGCGTCGTCAGCGCCGTCGGCACCGGCTCGGAATGGGATGTTGGGCAGATGGCGGTAGACGTGGTAGGCCAGCTTCATCAGCTCGGGGTCTTCTTTGACATCCATCATGTGCAGGAGGGCGTCAACGAAAGGGTCATGGAAGAATGGGACGAGCTGAATGCATTCCTGCGAGGAGAGCATGCTGTCCAGCCAGATGAGGACGGTCTTGGCGCCTGAGGTGTACGACGAAGGAGTCTGCTGGCCGGGAGTGCGTTCGCAGCGCCATTTCTCAAGACGATCAAAGACATCGCGGACGGTAGCCGCAAACTCTTCTGTAGGCTGGTAAGGAGCAAGACCGAGCGATGAGGCAGCCTTGTTCTTCTCCAGGAGGGTCGTAACATCACGAAAGGACTCATGGTAGCGGGTGCGATAGATCGTGGCGATGATCCGACCAATAGACTCGCGGACAGCCTTGTAGGGGTGGTCGATGTGCGCCAGACAATCCTCCAGGATGGGCTTCTCGTGCCGGAAGTGCCAGCCGGCGTCGCTAATGATAAACTCGATGAGCTGAAGCTTTGATGACTCCTTAAACGCGGCATTAGAGTTCATATCGAGTCGGAAAGCCTCCAGTTTCTCGGTCAACTCGCGCGATCGCCGCGGGTCCTTCCCGTCAATGACGACATGCAGGCAAGTGGCCCAGTAGTGCAGGTTCTCCGGGTTGATGTCGGTGTCGATGACCTTGAGCAGCATGGGTGCAGCAAATGCCCACACCTGATCACGCATTTCCTTCGGATCATCAATGCTTCCTGACAGGAGCGCAGCCAAGATCTCGGCCGTCGCACGGTGCTGGTTCCTATCGCTTCCATCCCCATACACCTCCTTAACCAGCTCAATCACATCCTTCAGAGTGGCGACCGTCTTCCCGTAGTACATCAAGTCGAACACGTGGCTCAGGAGGATGACGTTCTGCATACGAAAACGATCCGAGTTCTGGTCGCGCGGTTCCTGCTTGAGGTACTCGAAGCACTGGGCGAACCACTGCTTGGTGATGATCTGGCCGATCTGAGTGCGCACTGCATCCTCGACCTCGTCATAGGCCAGGAACGGCTTGGGCTTGCCACGCCACGCAAGGAACGTCTTGCCCCAGACCAGCCAGCCTGGGAAGTCAGAATCGACGAAATACTCCGGCTCGTCGTACTGGCCAAACTGCGCCAGGAACTTTTGTGTCCAAGCCTCCGGATCGTCAGCCTGCACAGGGACCTCGATCCGGTTCTCGTCAATATCCTGCTCAAGGAGATAATTCCGGTAGTCATGCCCATAAACCGCACGCATGTCGATCGCCGTAAAGAGCGCCGTGAACGCCGACAGATAGTTCGCACGCAGGCTAGGGTGCGTATCATTGACGCCGTTGGCAACGAGATCGACAAACTCGGGCGGCGCAAGGCGGTCGAACCTGAGGGACATGTTTAGCGCAAAGATGGTGCACCGGTTCGCAATACGCCAGTGTGAGTCCTTGGCCAACTTGGTCAGCTCGAGGCCGAGGGAAGCCTTCTTTTCCTCGACTTGGGCACGACGCGTCTTGATGAAGTCGTGGCGCCGCTGGATGATGGCTGAGCAGTCGTCATCGCTGGGCCGGATAGTCTCGACAAGCTCTCGGTCGAAGATGATCAGGTGCTCAAACGGCTTGCCAAAGTCGATGAGCTGGTACAGCGCCGAGGAACCGAGGTTCTGAATCGACGACTTGTCGACGGCAGCAGTCTGGATGTATAGCCTCATCAAGTCGGGCGCATACCGCCAATCGCGCTGAACAGTCTTGATCAGCGACGTGAAGAGCAACGTGTACATTGCACCCTTAATGCGATCGTGATCATTTTTTTCGAGCGCTTCCCGGAACTTCTCCAGGATGACAGGAATTACAAGCGGCCGGCTGGCGATCAACACCTTGAGCGACGAGTCCTGTGCACCCTGGGCAACGCGGCGCACGTCAGAGTACGTCGAGGTGCATGACTCGGCGAGGTCCATCAGCAGACGCTCGTCGAGCTTGCTCTTCTTGCGGTAGGCTGCATTGTACTTGACGCGCTGGAGCTGGTAGGCGTCGGCACGCTTAATCAGCAGGGGACGAGGGTATTGTTTGCGTAAGCCGCTGATCTTAAAGGGCGAGATGTCGGCCTTGTAGAGGCGCAAAAGACGCTCTAGAGGGTGTGCCGAGCGCTCAATTCCCACGTCAGTGATCCATGTCCGGTAGGCAGCATAGAGAGCCGTGAAGCATGCGACATCGTCCTCCTGGTTGGCGTTAAGGAAGGCATGAGTCTTCGACAGCTGCTCCCCGATATCCTCGCGAAGTTTGTGGATGCGGTCGTACAACGGATCGTTGGGTCTGAGCGGGTAGCCGGCCGGGTATTGGAACTGACGCTTGAGCTCTTCATCGTCAGCGACCTCAGCAAGCGGGTCGTCATCCTCCTCCATCATAGCATCCCCATCAGCATCTCTCTGGATGGGATCGGCGTCCCCGTTGACCACCTCACCAGAAGCACGGCGCGGGTCAAATAATGTGGCAATACCAGAGATGATCAGCCGAATAGCCGTCAAGCTTCTCGACAGCTCGTCCGACCACTCCTTGTTCTTACCCTTCCTGCTCACCGGCGGATCGTCGCTCATCAGCTGCTCGAGCCTGCGAGCCGCACCACTAGCTTGGCTCTCGAAAAGCTCGACGGCGAACTCGATTTCCGCGTGCGAAGGGCGGTGCCACTTGATGGTCAGCTTGGCTGGATCGGTGATCGCGCCCCAGTCCTGAATGTCCAGGCCACGAGCAATGACGTCCGGCTCGTAGAGCGCGTTGTCGATGGGGTAGGTGTGCGTCAAGTTCAGGAGGAGATGGTGAACGTAGTTGGAAACATGAATTGTCGGCAGACCCCGGCACTTCTCTTGCATGTACTCGGCGATGTCGAACAGCTCCCGCTTATACTTGAGGACCTCATCGCCGACGTGCACGACACACATGCTCAGCATGCTGACGTACCAGACCAGAGCGCGGTCGCGAGGCAATATCTCGGTTCCGCTGCTCCGGTCGGATGCCGCGCCGTTGTCATCGATCTCGCTGCGGATGTTGCGGATCAACATGGGAATGAACACCTTAAGCGTCTTCTCTGGGTTGACCTTGCACATGGCGCTGCAGATCCAGGCCATAGCATCACGGGCCTGGTGGATGACATGACTCGAGACAAATTCCGCGAGCTTCTCCAGGGCCATGTCAAACAGCTTCGGCGACAGAGAGGCAAACAGCGGTGTCAGGGCTGCCGGCAGGGTGTTGATTACATTGTCCTCGGGGGACCCGGTACGCAAGTGGCTGGAATCCGGCAGGTTCTCCAACAAGGCAAACACCTTGCCCAGCAGGGCGAGGACAAACTGGCCCAAGCCGGCAGTCGATGAGCGCAAGATCTCGGCCTCGTCTTCATCGGTCAACTCTTCCCGGTAGCAGATCTTCACGTCTTGGCCTTCTTCCTCCATCCGGGCCATCTCCCGCTGGACCCATTCGATCGCCACGCCCGCCTTCTCCTCCTCAGCCAACTCCACAAACGGGATGCTGTAGGCTACGGCTTGGATGAAGTTGAGCGTGTACTGCGTCTTACCCAGGTCATTGGCATCAATGCCAGGGAGGGCAAGAGCCAGCAACGCTGTGATATGGCAGCGGTAGCCTTTCTGCTTCGACATGATGTTGGCGATCATCTGCAAGCCGCACAAACTAGCCGTCGTGCGGTGTACCTCAACCAACCCCTGAAGACTAGGGTAGAAGCGTTGGAGCGCACCTGGCAAAATTAAGTCGGGCTCAAGGAACGCCAAGCCCTGGAGGGTCGAATAGTAGTAATTGACCACCTTAGAGCCCTTGGAAAAGATTCCCATGAAAGTCACCTCTCTCAGAGCCATGACAAAGCGTTTCTTGAGCTCCGGTGTGATCTTCCGCTCTTCGGGGACCTCCAGCTCGCCGCTATTCTCACGGTTCCATCGCGACACGAAGATGTCGGTCAGGTAGAAGGTGAGCTGGGCAAGAAAAGAGGTCCAACTGCCCTGATTAGACGGATGGAAGAAAGTGTCGATCGACTCCAAGAGACCTTCGAGACTGGACAGGATCGAACTCTCAGCCTTCAGACACATTGGCGACAGGGAGTGGGCGATCCACCTGGCAACCATGTAGGAAACCGGATGCTTTTTCCGGTCCTTTTCGAGGTACATGCCCAAACCCGAGGCCACGTCCAGGGACGTATAAGGCGAGTTAGCCTGGCCGACGGGGATCTCGGTGAGTCGCAGGATGGCAGTGAAGACGAGGTCCGACTGTTCCCTGGTGAAGATACCATGCTCGGTAAACGGGACGTGGGTGCACGTCAGGTAGTCCCTAGCCATGCGCGAGAACATGTCGATGAAGCAGATGTCGAATGCCTTAGATCTCGCCATCAATGACCACAAGTGGAAGAAGGTCGGCAGGTAGTCGGCAGGCTGGGACAGCGGCTCGGTTGGGGGTGCCGGAGTCGTCGGCAGGATATGGTTCAGGATGTTGACGACAATGTAGGCATTGGAGATGGCTGAGGTGCTGAAGTAGGGGAGCACCTCGTCCAAGATGGCCTTTCTCTCCCGTGGGTCAAAGTACGAGTTGCAATGCAGGCACAGCTTGACAATGTGCTTCTGGGATCTCCTGCGCATACTCTGATGCGCACCGCATTCCGACGGCAACACCAGGGCCTTGATCTCCTTCCACAACGGCCGCCAATCCAGGGTTAGGTCCTCACCCGGCTTTAAATAGTGCTTTTTTCTGCATACAACCAACATCATCAGCATTCACGCTTCCGGAGGGGAAGGTCTGGGACAGATAGTGCTGTTGGGGGATCAGAGCATCTGGGATCCGGATCCATGATGCATTTATTGCTAACCTTGTGAGCGTTATTACCATCTTGGCAAATCTATCTGCCGTATTTCCGTCCAGACCTGGGGCTAGGGCGAGATGGTAGTAGAGCTGCGTGAGACGGGCGCGCAGTTCCCTAGTCATCTCGAACTTGAGGTTCAGCCAGCCAGTCAGCTCACGGGTCCAGTGAAGAGCGCCCGGGGCAAAGTCCTCGGCCATGATGGAGATGTAGAGATTTTTGAGAAGCCGATTGAGAGCAGCATCCCTGTACGACTCATCTTCGACTGGGAAAGGTAGGAGGCGGAAATAGTCGAAGGTACGGGGACGGTATCGCTTTTTGTTATCTTCCTGCTCGTGCTCGCCACAAGCAAGGCCCGGGGACGTTGCACGTGAAATTGGCTCGCTGGAATGAATAAAAGCTTTCACGAACTGTTTGGCAGGCTGGGTCGACGACGAGAAGGTGCCGGCCATGGCCGAGTGCCTCTCCAGAGGCTCGTCCATCTTGTCCGTGTTCTGTAGCCGCGCTGCTCGGTCGAGAATCGAAGAGGGGTTAGATGAACAAAATATTGATCAGACAGCCAGACCCGACTTCAACGCTCAGATCGCTAGGCCGTGCCACTGGTCGGGGCCGGCGTTGGCACACTGCAAGGATTTTTGGTAACAAAGGGGAGAAAAGGACGAGGGACAGGCGGCGACGAGAACGGAACGAAAGCTGGCAAATTGGCGATCGCAAGCTGCGCAGTCGATCATTTCGCCTCCGGCGAGAGATCAGAGGGCGATGGATTGGTCGAACGCGGGGCCAACGCGGGGTCGTCGCAATCTGTGGTCCGACCGTGGTTTGGTATCCTACCGCTCGATGCGGCGCCGAATTGAGCTGGCTTGCGTGTGAGATCGAGGCGAGGAGACGCTCTGGTGTCGGGCACAGAAAGATAGATAGATAGATAGAGGATAGATAGATAGAGAGACGCACACACACACACACACACACACAGAGAGAGAGAGAGAGAGAGAGAGAGAGAGAGAGAGAGAGAGAGAG